>ERZ869909.531-NODE-531-length-43015-cov-7.107760_pt1 | contig 43015 bp, 35 predicted proteins | sample MGYA00520892_ERZ869909 | MGnify/ENA primary metagenome ERZ869909 (study PRJEB32215, sample SAMEA104723947) | bioreactor metagenome | biome: bioreactor; feature: anaerobic bioreactor; material: water | place: China | collected 2015-03-12 ... | reverse complement strand
GCATACTGGCGCGCCGTCTCGGCCACCATGCGCTCCTCTCCGGTCAGAAGCGTGTCCAGACCCAGCGCATCATCCCACCGAAAAGAAAGGGCGGGATTTCGAGTGTCGTTGGCGGCCATGGCGTATTGCTCCGGAAATCGTGGGCGTATGTCATCGCGGTGTAGCCAGTCGATCCCGCCGGGTAAAGGCCGGGCCGCCCCTGAGGCCGGTATAAGTGTGCGAGGGAGTTTGCGATGGCGATTTGCGTGCTAGCGTCCGGACTTGAGACAAGCGGGAAAAGGGGGGCGGCGCGCCATGGCAACGTTCATCAGACTGGCAGGCATCGTGATCATGACGGCGGGGCTTGCGGCTTGCGATCCTGCAGGCGGCAACGCCAGGCAGGCCGGCAATGCCAATTGGGCCGGACCGGTCGAGCACGAGGCTGCGAGCTTCACGGTCATGACCGGCGGCACGGCGATCGGCGTATTGCAGGTCACGCCGGAGGATAACGGCTATGCGATCTTCTACGAGTTTCGCAATAATGGCCGCGGCCCGACCTTCAACGAACGTGTAGTGCTGGACGGCTACGGCCTGCCCACGCACTGGGTAGTCGAGGGCGCGACCACGTTCGGCAACGCGGTCGACGAAACCTTCCGCATCGAAGACGGCACCGCTTTCTGGCGCGACACCACCGGCGAGAACCAGATGGAGGTGGCTGGCCGCGCGCTCTATGCCCCGCAGAACTCCAGCCCGTACAGCCTCGCGATAACGGCGCGGGCACTGATGGCGGCGCAAGGCAACACGCTGGCGGCCATTCCAGGCGGGCAGCTGCGCATGGAAGAGATTGAACGCCTGACCGTTTCCGGCGGATCTGAAACCCGCGAAATCACCAGCTGGGCGCTGTCGGGTCTGGGCCTCAACCCCACCTATTTCCTGATGGATGGAGAGGCGTTTTTCGGGGTGATTTCTCCGTCCTTCGCCGTGCTGGCTGAAGGGTTCGAGGAAGAGGATGAACGGCTGCGCGACCTGGCAGCGCAATATAGCGCCAGCCGGTTCGAGGCGATTCAGGCGCGCGTCGCGCACACGTATGACGGGCCGGTCCGGGTGCGGAATGTGCGTGTCTTTGATCCGCTCAGCGAGGCGCTGGGCGAGCCTGTGTCGGTGGTCGTGGAAGGCAATCGCATTGTCTCCATAGACCCGCTGGACACTCCCTCGCGCCGCGGCGAGACAGAAATCGACGGCGCGGGTGGCTCGCTATTGCCGGGGCTCTTCGAGATGCATGCCCATATGGGCGAAGGCAGTGCCTTCCTGAACATCGCAGCCGGCATCACCAGTGCGCGGGACATGGGCAATAACAATGATGTGCTGGAGCGCCTCATCGCCAATATCGAAGCTGGCCGGATCGCGGGCCCGCGCCTCTACCGCAGTGCTTTTATCGAGGGCCGCAGCCCGTTCAATTCGAATAATGGCGTGGTTGTCGAGAGCGAAGCCGAAGCCGTGCAGGCGGTACATGACTATGCCGACCGTGGCGGTTTCCACCAGATCAAGATCTACAACTCCATGCGGCCTGAATGGATACCGGCCGTCATTGCTGCCGCGCGCGAGCGAGGCTTGCGCGTGACCGGTCACATCCCTGCCTTCACCAATGCCGATGCCATGATCGAGGCGGGCTATGACGAGATCGTCCATATCAACCAGCTCATGCTCGGCTGGGTGCTGGAATCCGACGAGGATACCCGCACGCTCCTGAGGCTGACGGCCTTGCAGCGTCTGCCAGTGCTGGACCTGGACAGCCCGAACGTTCAGCGCACACTCGATGCGATGGTGGAACGCGGCGTCGCCATAGACCCGACCTTTGCCATTCACGAGCAATTGCTGCTTTCGCGCAATGGCGAGGTGTTTGCCGGCGCGGCCGATTATGTCGATCACATGCCGGTCGGCGCCCAGCGTGGGGCGCGTTCCGCCATGTCAGCCATCGGCTCGCCTGAAGAGGATGATGCCTATCGCGGTGCGTTCGAGCAGATACGCCAGATGCTGGCCATGATGCGCGAGCGGGGCATCGTGATGGTGCCCGGAACCGACCTTGGTGGCTCCTTCACCTATCACCGCGAGCTGGAACTCTATCAGCTGATCGGCATGGAGCCTGCGGAAATCCTGGCCTGGGCGAGCCATGGCATGGCGGAGTATCTCGGTGTGGATGATGAGCTTGGCCGCATCGCGCCGGGCTACCTGGCCGACTTCTTTCTGGTTCCGGGCGATCCGACCCAGGACCTGAAAGAGATCAAGACCATCGCCCTGGTGGTCGCCGACGGCCGGGTCTATTTCCCCAGCGAAATCTACCCCGAGTTCGGCATCCGCCCCTTCACCGAGGTGCCGCAGGTCAGGGTGGTGGAGTAGGGTTCACCCGAACAGCACGACGCTCGCTATGGAGAAGTAGATCACCACGCCGGTGGCATCCGCGATGGAGGTCACCAGCGGGGCACTGGCCGTCGCCGGATCCATGTTGAACTTGGAAAGGATGAAGGGCAGGCTCATCCCGATCAGGCTGCCCACGAGCACGATGATGATCATCGAGCTGGCGACCACCAGCGCAATCTCCGGCCCGCCGCGGAAAATGCCGATACCCGACACCGCAATCGCCATGGTGGTTCCCAGCGCCGCGGCGACGAGAAATTCCCGGCCCAGCATGCGGCCCCAGTCGCGCGATCTGACATCGCCGGTTGCCAGCGCGCGCACCATCAGCGTGGCCGCCTGTGCGCCGGCATTGCCGCCTGAGGCAATGAGCAGGGGCAGAAAGAAGATCAGAGCGATATGGGCGGCAATCGTGTCCTCGAAATAGGCAATGCCGAACCCTGACAGAAGATTGCCGAAGACCAGCAGTATCAGCCAGACGATACGTGCCCGATACAGCGTGACGATCCCCGCGGTGCGGACGCTTTCATTGATTTCGCCGTGCGCGCCGAGACGCAGGAAGTCTTCGGTTGCTTCTTCTTCGAGCGCGTCGATAGCGTCGTCGTGGGTCACGATGCCGACGAGGTGATGCTGGGCATCCACCACCGGCACGGCGAGAATGTCGTACTTGGCGATCGTGCGGGCGACGCTCTCCTGATCGTCGTCCACCGTGACGAAGACGGGATCGTCGTCCATCAGGTCGGCCACCTTGCGCGAAGGCGGCGCGAGAATGAGGTCGGTCAGGCGGACGGTGCCGATCAGTTCACGATCATCTTTGAGCACATAGGTACGGTAGATGGTCTCCTTGTCGGGGGCTTCGCGCCGCAGCTGGGCTATCGCCTCCTTTGCGGTCAGTTCCGGCTTCAGGGTTGCGTAATCGGACGTCATGATGGCGCCCGCCGAGCCTTCCTCGTAGGCGGCCAGCCTGCGAATATTCTCACGCTCCACATGGGCCAGCGCCGGCAGGAGAATTTCCTGCTGCTCCTCCGACAGGCGGTTGAACACGTCGGCGCGGTCATCCGCCTTCATTTCGGTGATCAGGGCCGTCAGCTGCGGCCGTGTCATGTGCTCGATGGTTTCTTCCTGCAACTCCGGCTCGATATAGCCAAAGACCTCGGCCTGCACGTCGACGGGCAGGGCACACAGCAGTTTCCATGCCTCGCCCGGATCTACCTCCGACAGCGTGTGGGCGATGTCGGCCGGATGGTCTTCTGCGTCGATCGAAATGGCCAGTCGGGTTTCATCAAGCGCCATGGGGACTCCTTGCAACCATCGGGAAGCTGTCGCGTTACTGGTGTTCTAGACCTGCAAGGCGGCACTTACCAAGGGATAGCAGGCAGAAGCCTTCACCTTGGCGGACCTTCCCCCGGCGCCTTGTTCTAACGCGTCAATAACCGAAGGACACACACATGAGCACTGCGACCGAACGCGCCGCCAAGCAGGCCAAGGGCGCCATCAAGAAGGAAGCCAACCCGGAATCGCTGGCAGCCGAGCTGGAAGAGCTCCGCAGGGAGTTCCGTGAGCTGGTCGAGCAGGTGGCAAGGGTTGGAAAGGTCAGCGCGCATGAAGCCTCCAGCGCGGCAAAAGCGACTGTGAGACAAGGGCAGCACGTCGGCGAAAGCATCGTCGAGGATGTCGTGGATCACTGGAACGCGTTTGACGAGCGCATCACCAAGGAGACCCGCGACAACCCCTGGCAGGCGCTGGGTATTGCGGCGGCGGCCGGCCTTCTCATCGGTTTCATGGCGCGCCGTTAAGCGCATGCTGATGTCTGTAAAGACGGTGATGTCACTGGCCACCGGGCATGTCTCGCTGGTCAGTGACCACATTAAGGCCCGCATCTATCTGAAGACGCTGCTGGCGCTGAGCATTATCGGCGCCCTTGTTTTCGGCTGCATTCTGGCGACCGTGCTGCTGGCGGAGACGCTCGGCCTGATCACGACCCTTGTGTTGATGGCCGGCGGATTTCTGCTCGCCGCTGCCATCGTCATCGTGGTGATGATCGTGGAGCAGAAGCGCCACGAGGAGCGCAAGCGCCGCCAGCAGGAAGCGGAGCAGCGCCTGCTGCGCCTCGCCATGGTGTCGGCCCTTCCCATGCTGAAAAGCGGTGGCCTGCTCGCCGCCGGCGCGGCGGCCATCGCACTCATGGTCCTGCTGGGGCGTGGCGGGGGCAGTGACGACTAAAGCCGCCTGACGTCTGACCGCCGTCCGATCAAGGGCTTGCCGATCCACGCGTAGCAGACCAGTCTCGGACCATATAGTGGGATCCGGGGGGCGTTATGGCAGGCAAGGAACAGCTCGAACGCCAGATCACGGCGTGGGGTATCTGGCTCTTGGCCGTCAACGGCATGATCGGGGCCGGCATCTTCGCCGTGCCGGGCGGCGCGGCGGCTCTGATGGGCGTGTGGAGCCCGCTGGTCTATGTCGTATGCGCCATTCTGCTGGGCCTGATCGTCGCCTGCTATGCCGAGCTTGCCAGCCGCTTCACCTCCACCGGCGGGCCCGTGCTCTATGTGCGCACCGCCTTTGGAAGGTTTGCCGGGTTCGAGACCGGCCTTGCCGTCTACGCCACGCGTATCACTGCCTTTGCCGCCAACGTGAACCTGATGGTGGCCTCCATCGCCTTCTTCGTGCCTGCCCTTGAGGGCGGGCCTTTGCGCATTCTGGTCATCGTCGCGATCATCGCGGTGCTGGCGGGCATCAATATCGCGGGCGCGAAACCGGCCATGCGCGCGATGGGCCTGCTGACCATCCTCAAATTCCTTCCATTGCTGGCGATTGCGCTGGTGGGACTCTTCCATATCAACCCGGCAATGTTTCCTGAAAACTCCATCGGCTTCCCTGAAAGTGCGCAGTGGAGCGCGGCGGTGCTGCTGGTCATCTACGCCTTTGTCGGCTGGGAGGCGGCGGTTATCCCGGCAGGCGAAACGCGCGAACCGGGCAAGGCCATGCCCAAGGGGCTGTTCTGGGCGCTGGGCGTGGTCGCGCTGCTCTATGTGGTGATCCAGATCGTCTGCGTTGCCGTGGTGCCGGACCTCGCCAATTCCCAGCGCGCGCTGGTTGATGCGGGCGCGATCCTGTTTGGGTCGGCGGGCGCGCTTTTGCTGACGCTCGGCGTGATCGTGTCGGTCGGCGGCAATATCACCGGCACGGTGGTGACGACGCCGCGCCTGACCTATGCGTTGGCGCTGGAAAAGACCCTGCCGGCCTGGTTTGGCAAGGTGGATGAGCGCACGCATGTGCCGGCCAATTCCATCATCTTTTTCGCCGTGCTCGCCGCCATCCTCGCCGTGGTTGGCGATTTCTTTGCGCTTGCTGCGATGAGCGCCTTCGTGCGCGTGCTGATTTACGTGGGCTGCATCGCCGCCATGCCGCGCGTGCGCGCGTTACCAGCCGAGACGGAGCAGCCCCTGCGCCTGCCGCTGGGGTGGACGATCCCGGTGCTGGCCGTGCTCGGCTCTCTGGTTCTCTTAAGTCAGGTGCCGTTGCGCTCCATGGCCATCACGGCGGCCTTTCTGGTGGCAGGAGCTGTGCTCTATCTGGTGATGCAGTTTGTGCAATCGCGCCGGGCCTGACCGATATAGCAAGACGGGGGAGGGGAGATGAACGCTGAACTGGCCGTCCTGATCACGCTGGTGACTTACAAGCTGGTGCTGGTCGGTGTGGGGCTCTGGGCCTCGCGCCTGAACCGCACCGAGACGGACTTCCTCCTGGGCGGGCGCGGATTGGGGCCGTGGGTGGCGGGGCTCTCCTATGCGGCCTCCACCTCGTCGGCCTGGGTGCTCCTGGGCTTTTCGGGCTTTGTCTATGCGGTCGGCCTTTCCGCGCTCTGGATGGTGCCGGGGATACTGGGCGGGTATGTCGTGATGTGGGTCTGGTTCGGGCCGCGCATGCGCGCCGAAAGCGCAGCGGAAAACCAGGTGACGCTGGGAGAATTCCTTGCCGCCCGCGCCAAGGGCAAAGGTCGTACGGCAATCCTCTGGGCAGGGGCTCTGCTCGTCCTGTTCTGCTTCATCTTCTATATCGCGGCCCAGTTTGGTGCGGCAGCCATCGCCTTTGAAAATCAGTTCCAGCTTGGCCGCATGGAAAGCGTGCTGATCGGGGCGGGGATTATCCTTCTCTACTCGCTGTTGGGTGGCTTCTGGGCGGTCAGCGTCACTGATACGCTGCAGGGGGCGATGATGGCCCTGATCGCCATCCTGCTCCCTGTGCTGACCCTCATCGCCGCAGGTGGCCCGGTGGAGGTCTGGACTACGCTGCAGGCCAGCACGCCGGCGGGCTACATGTCCATGACCGGGGACCGCGCCTTCTTCATCTTCATCGGCTTTGCGCTGGGCGTGGCGGGCATCGGGCTTGGCACGTTCGGCCAGCCGCAGCTGATGAGCCGCCTGATGGCAGTGAAGGACGAGGCGGCGAGGAAGCGCGCCTTTGCCGTCTCCATCGGCTGGGGCCTCATCGTCTATGCGGGCATGATCACGCTGGCGCTTTCCGGCCGGGCGCTTCTGGGCGCGGGGCAGGAGGGCGAGGCGCTGTTCTATACCCTCGCCGCAGAACTCCTCCCGCCCGTGCTTGCCGGGATCATCATTGCGGCCGTGCTGTCGGCGGTGATGTCGACGGTGGATTCCCTGCTTATCGCCACCTCGGCGGCAGTAGCGCACGATATGGGCGTCTCGAAGCGCTATCCGGGCCGTGAAGTGCTGATCTCGCGCATTGTGATGGCTGCCCTGTGCGCCGCCGCTGTTGTGATGGCGCTGGCCATCCCGGCGACGATCTTTGACCGGGTGCTGTTCTCCTGGTCGGCGCTGGGGGCGGCCTTCGGGCCGATCATCGTCGCCCGTGTGGCGCGCGTCGAACCGGCCACCGGCGCGATTCTTGCGGCCATGGCGCTCGGCTTCGGCATGAGCGCGCTCTTCTTCCTCATAAGGGGTATGGGGCTGGACGGCACGGGCGGTCTGGGCGGTTTCCTGGCTGATCTTGCCGCCCTGCCGGGTTCACCGTTTGAGCGCGTGGTGCCGTGGCTGCTGCCGCTCCTCATCGTCTTTAGCTGGAGACGCCCCGCCCATGCATGATGTCATCATCATTGGCGCGGGCTTCTCCGGGCTGGAGGCGGCGCGCAGGCTGTCACCGGATCATGATGTCGTGGTGCTCGAAGCGCGCGAGCGGGCCGGTGGACGCGTCCTCGCCCACACATTCGCCAATGGGGACGGGACCGATCTGGGCGGTCAGTGGGTTGGTCCCGGCCAAGACCGGCTCTACGCTGTGATTGCCGAAATGGGCTTTGCCACATATCCGCTCTGGGACGACGGCGATCATCTGGTGAAGGCCGGGCGGCTCAAGCGCTATTGCGGCACCATCCCAAGCCTTTCCATTCCTGTCCTGCTTGACCTTAACAACGCCCTCTCGCGCTTTGAAAAGATGGCGGCTGAGCTTGATCCCGCTGCGCCGTGGACGCACCGACAAGCGCATTTATGGGACCGGATGACGGTTGCGGACTTCCTCAGGCGTCACACGGTCACGAAGCGCGCACGCGAGATGTTCACCATAGGCATCGGGGCGGTGTTCTGCGCCGAGCCGCACGAGCTTTCCTTGCTGCATGCGCTGTTCTACGCCCGCTCTGGCGGCTCGCTGGGCGCGCTCCTGTCGGTCTCCGGCGGGGCGCAGCAGGACAGGGTACATGGCGGCATGGGCGGGCTTGCGAGCGCTGTGGCCGCCTCTCTGGGCGATGTCGTGCGCTATGGCGAGCCGGTGCAGGACATCGACTGGGACAAGGATGGCGTCAGCGTCACCACCAGCCGGCAGAGCTGGCGCGCCAAACGCGTGATCCTTGCCATCCCGCCTTCCCAGGCGCTGGGCATACGCTTTGATCCGGCTTTGCCATCAAACCGTGATGCGCTGTGGCGGCGCATGCCCGCCGGAGCCTGCATCAAGTGCGTCGCGCAATATGAGCGGCCCTTCTGGCGGGAGCGCGGCCTGTCGGGGCAGGCCGTGGGCGGCGATCTCGCGGTGCGTGTCACCTTCGACAATACCGAGAAAGGCAAAGACAGCGGCCTGCTCCTCGGCTTCATTGAAGGCGAGGAGGCGCGCCGCTGGTCGCAAGTGTCCGCTGACACGCGCCGCGACGCGGTGCTGGAGGCATTTGCCGGTTTCTTCGGGCCGGAAGCGCTTGAGCCCATCGACTATGCCGACAAGGACTGGACCAGCGATCCGTGGACGCGCGGCTGCTACGCCTCCATCCTCGGCCCCGGCGTCTGGACGACACTGGGACAGGACTTGCGCGAAGCCATCGGCCCGATCCATGTCGCTGGCACCGAAACCGCCATTCATGGCTTTGGCTATATCGAAGGCGCGCTGGAGGCGGGTGCGCGGGCGGCCGACGAGGTGAGGGCGGTGCTCGCCTAATCTCCCACCCACAACACAAACACCTGTCCGCCGGAGGTGCGGGTGGCGGTGTGGACGCTCGCGCCATTGACGGCTATGGCCGCGCCATCCGATCCCATATCCCAGAGCGAACCGCTGAGAAACGCGGTGATCCCGGCGCGCGCGGAGGTGTGCTGTAACCTGCCCGCGAGCGCATGCGTCTGCCATGCTTCGCCTTCGGTCAGCTCGCCCGCATCCTCGCGCGGTACATCATCGGGCCAGGGCGTGACATATCCGCCCCAGGGCTGGTCCCACACCCCGCCCGGCTGCAGGAAGGCGGGCACAGCCAGCAAATCTGCCTGGCCAAGCGCGGCATAGACATCCGGGTGCCAGGAATCAGCGCAGATCAGCACGCCCAGCCGTCCGGCGGGCGTGTCGAACACGGGATAGTCCTCAAGGCTCGCGCCAGCGGTGAAACCGGCCTCGGACGGAATCGGATAGGCCTTGCGCACCAGCGCGGCGTGAACCCCGCCATCGGGGCCAAACACCGCGCTGACATTTTCCAGAGGCGCGCCCGGGCGCGTGCGGATCACGCCGTCTTCTACATGCGCGCCCGCCAGCACTATCGATCCGGCAACGATGGTGATGCGATACTCGGCCGCCAGCGCGGAGAAGGCCGCCTGATAGCGTTCGGCCATGTCAGCACTGCGCATGCGGAAAATGGCGGCGGCGGCCCGGTCCGGTTCACTGCTGGCCACCAGCGATCCGGCATAGGGCAGGGGATTGGCCGCGATGAGGGCTGTCATGGCGCCGTCGACGGTTCTCGCCCGGTACACGCCGCGCGGCGCGTTGGCCGCGACCAGCCAGGTGCCGACATGTTCAGGGAAGACGGTGACCGTGCCGGGGGTCAGCACATCCGCCTCACGCGCGGCTTCGAGATATTCGCCAAGCCGCGCGGTGAATGCGCCCGTGCCGGCATAGTCCTCGACGCGCATCACCGGCTCGACCGCGATCAGTGCGGTGCCGGAGCGTTCGCCGGTCTGGCTGACCACTATCGGGTCGGCGATCGGCGCATCGGGTGCGGGCAGGGCGCGCCAGAACGACCAGCCGGCCAGCGCGGCGATGACAAGACAGGCGGTGAATATCAGCCAGCGGGGCATGGGCAGCCTCGGATGCGCAGACCAGTTGTGTCCCGGCACTGTGCCGGGTTTCGGGCCAAAGAAAAAGGGCGCGGCAGAGGGGATGGCTGCCGCGCCCTTCAGGTGGGCTGACAATACGCGCTTACGGCGTGATCAACCGGTCTTCCAGCCCGTCGCGTTCACGCCCGCCAAACACGGCTGCGGCGCACGCGACAAAGGCACCGATCATCATCGCCAGCGCAGTGGCGATGGCCAGCGTTGCGCTGGCGGCGCGGGCGGCGTTCACCTCATCCCGCGCTTCTTCGCGTGCGGTGTCGATCTGGTTGAACGCGGCCTGCACGCGGGCATCGGCTTCGTTGACGCCGATGGCCGTGCGCTCGGCCACATCCTCCACCAGCCAGGCACGGTCTTCTGCCGTTACGGAGCCCGGATCGGTGATGGCACGCACCACAAACCGGTCTGCTTCCTGGCGGGCGCTGGCCAGCGCTTCGGGATCAGCCCCCGGCGCGCGGTAGAGCCGGTCGGTGATGATGGTGGCCGGGGCTGGCGCGCCCTCTTCGGAATGCATTGCCGCGGCCGTCACCGCCGTTGCGCCCAGCGCGCCGCCGCCCGCGGCAATGCCTGCCACGGCAAACATGAAAGCGCTGGCCACAGCCCAGGTGAGGAAGCCGTGGACGGTGTCACGGAAGAACACCTCGTCAGGATGGATTGACCACCGCACACGGACCCGTCCGGCGATATAGCCGCCGGCAATGGAGGCGAATATCTGCGTCAGGATCAGCCAGATGATCGTGACAACGCTGATCGTGGTGAGAGACAGCCCGTCTCCGGCGAAGGGCGACATGGCGCCGAAGCCGAATGCCGTGCCGAGTATGATCAGTACAATGGTCAGGCCACCGGCAGCAAAGGCGCCGGCGAAGATGGCGGACCAGCTGATGGCCGATCCGGTCCAGCGCACAACGCCAGAGGCTGCACGCGCGGCAATAGGTGCATCTGTCATGTCGTGCGCCTCCTAGAACAACAAGAGAATGAGAATGATGACGGGGATCGGAACCCCGAGAAACCAGAGCAGAATGCCTTTACCCATTTGCGGTGTCTCCTTGCGCGGATGATCCCGCGCCCTGCCTCGGAAGTGATGAGGAGGGAAACGCCCGCCCCGGCAGGCGGTTCCGGGAAATCGGCCCTGAAGCGCGCTTTTACCGTCGATCAGCCCGGTGACGCCCGTTTACGGCCCAAACAGGCGCGCCCGCCATGCGGGCTTGCATGGCGGGCGCCAGATGCCGGATCGGCAAGGATGAGGCCGGTGTGCAGGCGGGGTTGGCCCGCCCGCCACCGCGGCTCAGAACGGCTTCACCGAGGCAAAGAAGCAGGTTGCCGAGATCAGGATCCAGTAGAGATAGGCCACGTTGCGGCCAAGCTGGATCGACGTTTCGAGCTTCGCTTCCACGCCTTCGTCGGGCCCGGTGGCCAGCACGCGGAACATGGCCTGCCATTCATGCATGATGAGGCGCAGGATCACGCCGATGATCAGCGCCAGGCCATAGGTCAGCACCTTGGCGGCATACCATTTCTGGCCGTCGCCCGCCTCGAACGGACCCATCCCGAACAGCGAGGTGAGGCCGGTAATGATCAAGAGCGGGATGAGGATGTAGCGGCTCCAGTCCTCCAGCCCCGACAGCAGGTGCCAGACCGGCTTGCCGCGCGTCAGGAAGGCGCCCCAGGTGATGCCCATCCAGATCACCCAGATGAACCACATGGCCACCATCCACCAGCCGCCGAGAGGCTGCACGCCCCACAGATAGCCCATATGGATGCCCAGCGGCAGCAGGGTGATGATGCCGGTGCGGGCCATGATGTCGATGCGGTAGGCGGTGTCCATGTGGCGCTGGCGTTCCTCCAGCGTCAGGCGCGGATTGATCACCTTGTAGGAGGTCTGGAACACGCCCCATTCCCCGCCCAGCCAGTAGACCATCGCCAGAATGTGCAGCCAGCGCAGGATTTCCAGCTCGTGCGCGCTGATCCATTCGCCCATATTTGCCTCCCCGAACATCAGCCGGCCGCTTTGCCGGTACGGTTATTCCCGCATTTTGCATAAAAGATATATCATTTGCTGGCAAGGGCAGGAAAGCGCACACGGGCTGTCAACAGTGCGGTCGTGTGAACGCGGCTGGGGGAGAAGGGTGAGAGAGGAAATCTGGCGGGGGGGAGGCAACCGAAATCAAACGTTAGAGGGCGAGTTCCCAAAAAGGCGCAACTCGGGGTGGGTGAATCAATGACTATCAGCTTCCGGAGAGAGCGTTCAGGCCGCCCCACGTAGTGACGGACCGTTCGTAGCAGTCATAAATTTTCCTTGCTAACACGGACATAGGGAGCGAGATCCTGGATAAACCGTGCCGCCGCATACAAATCGGGATTAGCATTATTGATAACGCGCTCATCTAGCTCAACAACTTGGTTGGTTTCAAACTGATGCACGATCGCTTTCACCACCGCCGCATCCGCACCGGATAGCGATGATCGTGTAAGGCCGGCATTTACGTCAGAAACACCTCTGCCGAGCTGATCTTTAGCTTGGGTGGTGTAAGCAGGCCAAAGCCGCATCAGAGATACGATGATCGCACAGCTATACTGTTGAGGTCTGGGCACATCTGGATGGTCAGCGACAGCCACAAGCTCTTTTTGCGCCTCATCCATCAAGGCCAGTATCGCGTCCTTGTCTCGGGATGAGAAACCAATTTCAAAAATTCTCGCGAGCTTACCGCACAGGCTCTGATAGACAACACGCTCAGCTATTTCATCCATCTAGGTCTTCCTCGAGAAATTTTCTCAACATATCATCATGTCTTGGCTGCTCGGTATGGGCGCTTATATCATCGGGGTTGGGCGCCATATTATTGATATTATTGAGAATATCTACGCTCAACTCAATCATCGCTTCAACCCGTTCGTTCCTCGCCAGCTCAGGCTGTGGTGGACGTTGGGCTTCCGCTGGGTCGCGCCCCGGCTGCCGGGGCGCTACGGTGTAACCCGTACTTTCACGTGATCGTGACGCCTGTGCTACTGAGGCCAGCGCCTGGACTGTTCTGGCCACGGCGCGGCCCGGAAGCGTGGACACCGTAATGCTAGCAGTCGTTTCAGCGGCCTCCGTAAACGGCTCTTGGTAGTGGACGCTGTCTGCTCGCACCCCGCCAAGTCGCACGCCACCGTCTGGTCCCGCGCCGCGCCCATAGCTTACGCGTTCCAAGGTGGCGGCATTAGGGTTGGGGTTCTTTCGACAGCATGTAGTCATCCCCGTCGGATCCGTCGCATTGAGCGGATCATTGCCGACATAGGCATAGAGGTTCATCTGGTCGGCGTAGAGGACCGGATCGGTCTCCAGGTGAGGCGGGAAGGATTTGATCCGGGGGATCAAATCCCCGCCGAACGCCCCCATTCCGCATCATAATAGCGGGCGCGGTAGTGATAGAGCCCGGTCTGCGGGTCATGGCGCCGCCCGGTATAGCGGAACGGGTTGGCGGAGGCTGATAGGGGCTCCTCCACCCCCCGGATCAGGTCCGGGGCAGGCCTCCAGGGGTGTAGACATAGCGGTCCGTCACCGCCCCGGCCGCATCGACCATGGCGATGACGTTCCCGAGGCGATTAGGCACGTAGTCATGCGTCGCCGCCGACGGACACACGCCTGCGCCGGCACCCGCTGCGCCGGCACCCGCTGCGGCGGACATAACCGGTCAAACTGGGGGATCTGGCGGTGGTGCCAGACGAACGCGAACGGGTCTCTGGAATTCCCGTTTTGACGGGAGTTTAACGGGAAATTCTGCGTGCTGGGCGCAGAGAGCTTGGGACATAGCCCCAGAAAGCTCCGCCTTGGCCGGATGTTGCGGCCAAATTCCCGTGGTCCGATTAACGGGAAAACACGCGAAGCCATAGGGTCTGTAACGGGAGCTCAGTCCGAGCCCGACGGGAATGACGGTCAAGCTACAAGACAGAACGCCCGCATGGCGACGGCATAGCCCTTGTCTATGCCGCAGAGATTAAAGCGAATTTGCCCGCACGCGTGATTTTGGCGAGGTTCCGGATGAACGAAAACTCAGGAGCCGAGCGTGATTGCAGCGCCTTACCTTCTTTACCTGGGGGACTGCCGTGACCCCCTGTCCATCAAGACGGCGCGGGGCGTCGCGCAGTGGCGTCCGGACGCCTGCATCGGGGAGCGCAGGCTGTCACCGCAGGCTGAAAGCCTCGGACTTGCTCCGATGTCCTACGCCGAAGCGGTCGCGCAGGGCGCCAGGACCGTTCTGATCGGTGTCGCCAACCGGGGCGGCGTTATGACCGATCAGGACCGGTCGGAGATGCTGGAGGCGCTGGAGGCGGGGTTGGACGTCGCCTCGGGTCTGCATCAGCGGCTGCGTGATCAGCCCGCCCTAGTCGAGGCGGCGCGACGGAACGGGCGGACCCTGCACGATGTGCGCGCAGCGCCTGACGGCCTTCAAGTGGGCGACGGGGTCCGGCGTGCCGGATTCAGGGTGCTGACAGTCGGAACGGACTGCTCGGTCGGCAAGATGTACACCAGTCTCGCCATCGACAGGGAGTTGGGTCTTCGTGGGCTGCGGAGCGATTTCCGCGCCACTGGTCAGACCGGCATCATGATCGCGGGTTCCGGCGTGCCGGTGGACAACGTCATCTCCGATTTCGTGTCGGGCTCGGTCGAGGCTCTGTCCCCGGCGCGCCTTGACGGTGGAATCGACATCATCGAAGGGCAGGGCTCGCTTTTCCACCCGTCCTACGCGGCGGTGTCGCTCGGGCTTCTGCACGGCGCGCAGCCGGACGTGCTGGTGCTCTGCCATGAAGCGGAGCGCGCTCACATGCGGGGCCTGCCCGGACGGCCGGTGCCAGGTCTGGCGGAAACTCTGGAGCGCAATCTCGAAGCGGCCCGGATCACCAACCCGGATGTGTCCGCGGCAGGTGTCTCGATCAATACTAGCCGGCTTTCGGAAATCGACGCCCGGCGGGTCTGCCGCGCCGTCGAGGATGATCTCGGCCTTCCGGTCGAGGACTCCTGGCGGACGGGCGTGTCGCGTATCACCGACAGGATAGTGCAATGCTTGCAAGACTTGCGGCCCATGGCGAGCGCTGGCCGCTAGCCCGGCCGTTCCGCATCGCCAGAGGCATGCGGACGGCGGCCGAATGCATCGTGGTCGAGATCGAGGCGGACGGCGTCACCGGCCGGGGCGAGGGGCTGCCCTATGCCCGCTATGGCGAAACCGTCGATGACGCCCTGGCCCGCATCCGTTCCGTGGCCGAGGCCGTGGAAAGGGAGCCGGACCGTCAGGCGCTCAGAGGGCTGATGCCCGCGGGCGCGGCCCGCAATGCTCTGGATGCGGCCCTGTGGGATCTTGAAGCGAAACGGCGGGGCGTCGGCGTCCAAGCCCTCGTCGGCGCGGCTGCCGCGCCCGGACCGCTGCCGACCGCGTTGACGGTTTCGCTCGATGATCCCTCGAACATGGGAGAGGCGGCCAGCCGGCTGTCTGACGCGCCGCTTCTGAAAATCAAAGTGGATGAAAGGAACCCGGAAGCCGCCGTGCGGGCCGTTCGAGAGGCCGCGCCGGATTCAAGGCTGATCGTGGATCCGAACGAGAGCTGGACGGCGGAGCTTCTGGCCCGCCTGATGCCCGCCATGGCGGAGCTGAAGGTCGACCTCATCGAGCAGCCTGTGCCGGCCGGAGAGGATGAAGCGCTCGAGCGACTGAAGCCTCTGGTGCCGCTGTGTGCCGACGAATCCGCGCATGTCAGCGCGGATGTCGAAACCGTGGCCCGGCGCTATCAGGCCGTGAACATCAAACTCGACAAGACGGGCGGACTGACCGAGGCGCTCGAGATGAAGACCGCGGCGCGGAGCTGCGGGCTCATGGTCATGGTCGGCTGCATGATCAGCACGTCCCTGAGCATGGGACCCGCCATCCACCTGGCACAGGACGCGGACTTCGTCGATCTCGACGGCCCGTGGTGGCTGGCGTTCGATCGCCTGGATGGAGTGTCCTTCGAGAGCGGGCGCATTCATCCCGCTGCGAGGGGCTGGGGCTCGGCTCTCTGAGAAACCCTCGGATCAGGCTGGACGTTGCCCGACGTTCAGCCTGTTCGCTAATGCAGCAATGCATGTCGAAGAATGCTGCTCCGATACATTTATATGCGGTTTATCTATATCTCGCGGAAGAAATCGAAACGACGACCGGTTGACGGTCCGGTTCCTGCCGTCACAGTCTTGTCGTGATCGGGGGAGGGACGTCAGCGCGAATGGGATCATGCGCTATACCTCCAATAAAAAAGAAAATTCCGGGGGCTCATGTTTTCAGGGGAGAGCGTCATGCAAATTCGTCAGACTGAAACCCTTGCGTGCGGACTATCTGGTCGAGCCTTCATTTTAGGTCGTGGGAGGCTTCTTCTCGGGGCCTCTGCCATGGCATTAGGGTATGTTGCAGTGCAACCGGCTCACGCTCAGGCAGGCGAGCCTGTGGTGACGGCGCAGGCCACGGCGCCTGCGCTCGAGCAGATCCAGGTGACGGGCAGCCGCATCACGCGGTCGGGCTACACAACGCCCACCCCGCTGACCGTGCTCGGGGAGGCGGAGATCAACGCGGCCGCGCCCTCCAACATCGCTGAGTTCGTGCAGCAGATTCCCTCAGTCGTGGGGAGCGCGTCCCCGGCGACGTCCAACCTGTCGATCAGCGCTGGGACCGCCGGCGTCAACAGCATCAATCTGCGCGCCCTGGGCTCCTCGCGTACCCTGGTGCTTCTCGACGGTCAGCGTTCGGTTCCGTCGCTCATCAACGGCACCGTGGATGTGAACACCTTTCCCCAGTCGCTCGTTCAGCGGGTCGAGGTCGTCACGGGCGGCGCCTCGGCCGCCTACGGGTCCGATGCCGTCTCGGGGGTGGTCAACTTCATCCTGGACAAGGAATTCGAGGGACTCCGGATCAATGTCGACGCCGGTGAGACCACCTATGGCGACGACCGCGGCTGGAAGGCCAGCGTGGCGGGCGGCGTCAGCTTCGCTGGCGGTCGAGGCCATCTGCTTCTGAGCGGCGAAGTGTCCGAACGCGACGGCATCTACGGCGTGCCTCGCGACTGGAACAATGATGGCTGGTACATCATCAACAACCCTGACTACACGCCGGACGGCGGCCTGCCGGAGCGTCTGGTGGTGCGCAATGCGGGGCTCAGCAACGCGTCCCCGGGTGGCATCATCACCAACACGCCGCTGCGAGGGACGGCCTTCGGAATCGGCGGCGTGGCCTATCCCTTCGCTTACGGCGACGTGCTGCGCGATCCGTGGATGGTCGGCGGTGACTGGCGCGATGTGCAGGTCAACGACATGCAATCGCTCAATCCCGAGGAACGCCGCTCGGGCGTGTTCGGGCGCGTGAGCTATGAAATCACGCCGCGGCTGTCGGTGTTTGCCCAGGCGTCTTGGAACAAGCATGCCGCCCTGCAGTGGACCGGGGTGCAGTTCAATCAGGGCAACGTCATCATCAGAACCGACAACGCCTTCCTCCCCCAGGAACTCCGTGACGAATTCGCCGCGCTCGGGATCGAGCAGTTCAATCTTGGCACGACGAACGCGGACCTGCCGGTGCGCAAGATCGACAATGAGCGCACGGTCACCCGGTTCGTGGTGGGCGCGGAGGGTGATTTCGATCTGTTCGGCCGGGTCTGGAACTGGGACGCATATTACCAGCGCGGCGAGACCGAAACCTTCGAGATGGCCCGGGACATCACCAACAATGCCCGCCTGGCCCAGGCGCAGGACGCCGTTTTCCACCCGGACACGGGCCAGATCGTCTGCCGGTCCAGCGTGGCCGATCCGGGCAATGGCTGCGTGCCGTTCAATCGGATGGGCATCGGCGTGAACTCGCAGGAGGCGCTCGACTACATTCTCGGCAATCCGTTCCGCGAGCAGACCTTCACCCAGGACGTCGCCGCGCTGAACGTCGAGGGCGAGCCCTTCTCCAACTGGGCAGGGCCGGTTTCGGTGGCGGCGGGGCTGGAGCATCGGCGCGAGGAGGTTTCCGGCGTCGTCGCCGAAGAGAACCAGTCGGGCTGGTTCGTCGGCAATTACCTGCCCAGCTTCGGCAGCTACGACGTGACCGAGGGTTACGTCGAGACGGTCGTGCCGCTGATGGCGGGACTGGATTTCAACGGCGCCGTCCGGGGCACGGAGTACAGCACGTCGGGCTTCGTCACGACCTGGAAAGCGGGGCTGACCTATGCGCCTGTCGATGGCCTGCTGCTGCGGGTCACCCGGTCGCGCGACATCCGGGCGCCGAACCTTCAGGAACTGTTCCAGGCGGGCAGCACCCGCACGAACAACCTCATCGACCCGTTCAACAACAACGCCTCGGTCCAGTTCCGCGAAACGGTGACGGGGAACGTGAACCTGAGGCCTGAAACCGCCGATGCCTGGGGTCTTGGCTTCGTTTACCAGCCGTCTTTCGCGCCCGGGCTGGGGCTGTCGGTGGATTATTATCAGATCGAGCTGGACGAGGCGATCGGCTCCGTGACGGCGCAGACGATCGTGGATCGCTGTTTTGCCGGCAATCAGGACTTCTGCGGGGCCATCGTGCGGGGGACGAGTCCAGACGGCGCCAGCGTAATCGAGCAGGTGAGCGTGAGCCCGTTCAACTTCGCCCAGCGCACAGCGCGCGGGGTGGATTTCGAGGCGAGTTATCGTGTCGAGCTCGCGGACGTCTCGAACCGCCTCAGCGGGTCGCTCAGCCTGCGCGCCATCGCCACGCACTATCTCGAGAACTACCTGGACAACGGCATCGACGTGCCGACCGACACGGTCGGCCAGAACGATGGGAACGGGCCGCCCGACTGGGTCTACCGGCTGACGGCCACCTACTCGCTCGACCCGATCACGCTTTCGGTGACGGGCCGGGGGGGCAGCGAAGGGGTGTACGACAATTCGTTCATCGAGTGCACGTCCGGCTGCCCGGCCTCGACCGCGGACAACCGCACGATCGACAACAATTCCATCAGCGGCGCCTTCTACATCGACACCACCGTGACCTATGCGCTGCCCAATATCGGGAATCGCGCCGAGCTGTTCTTCAACGTCAAGAACCTGACAAACGAGGATCCCGAAATCGTCGCCTACGGCCCGGCCGGGAGCGCCTATGGCAACCCGTCCACGAATGTGGGTCTGTACGACTATCTCGGCCGGGTGTTCCGGGTCGGCGCCAGATTCGAATTCTGATCGGGCATCGCGCCGAAGACTGAACTGACGAAAAAAAAGGGAGAGAGGCATGCACGAGATAATCAAGACCACTGCCGTTGCCGGTCTGGCCGCGGCCCTGGCCGCGACCGGAGCGGCCGCTGCCCAGGACTATGACGTCCTGATACGCGGGGGGCGGGTTCTGGATGGTTCGGGGGTGCCGTGGCGATACGCCGACGTCGCCATCTCAGACGACCGGATCGTCGCCGTCGGGCATGTTCCTGAAGACGCGAGCGCGGCGCTGGTGGTGGATGCGACCGGCCGTTACGTCACACCCGGTTTCATCGACCCGCATTCTCATGCGGCGCCCGCCATTGAAACGGCCGAACTGGCTCACGCCGCGCCCGTGCTCCTGCAGGGCATAACCACCGTCCTGCTCAATCCCGACGGTGGCGGACCCGCCGACCTCGCTCCGCAGGCGGAGGCCATCGAGACGCACACGCCCGGCGTGAACGCGGCGCTGACGATCGGCCACAACGCCGTGCGCCGCTCCGTCATGGGCGACGCCAACCGCGCGCCCAGCGAAGACGAACTCGAACAGATGCGCGAACTGATCCGCGCCGGCATGGAGGCGGGCGCCTTCGGCCTGTCGACGGGTCCCTTCTACATCCCGGGCAAGTATTCGGACACCGACGAGATCGCGAGCCTGGCCGAAGTCGCGGCGGCGTATCCCGGCGCGTTCCACATCAGCCATATCCGCGACGAGTCCAGCTATGACATCGGGGTTCAGGCGGCCGTGGAGGAAGTGATCGAGGTCTCCCGTCAGACCGGAATCCCGGGGATCGTCACGCACTTCAAGATGCTGGGCCCGTTCGTGTGGGGCGAGTCCGAGACCCTGGTCCGCGTGATCAACGAAGCGCGGGAGGAAGGCCTTGAAATCTGGTCCGACCAGTATCCCTACGCGGCCTCCGGCTCGGGGCTGCAGCCCGCCCTGGTTCCGGGCTGGGCGCAGGAGGGCGGATCGGAGGCCATCTCCAGACGGCTGCAGGATCCCGAGCAGCGTGCGCTCATCCGCGAGGAGATGGAGCTCAATCTGGAGCGGCGGGCGGGCGCCAACGCGATCCAGATACGCCGCTACGAGCCGGATCCCTCGCTGGAAGGGCGCAGGCTGGACGATATCGCACGCGAGCTCGGGCAGGATCCGCTCGACACCGCCATAGACATGCTGATCGAAGGCGGCGCGGCCATCGTCTCGTTCAACATGAACGAGGACGACGTGGAGCGGATCATGCGCCAGCCCTGGAACATGACCAGTTCGGACGGCGGCCTGACCGAATTCGGCGAAGGCGCGGTCCACCCGCGCAATTACGGCGCCTTCCCCCGGAAAATCCGTGAGTACGTCATGGAGCGGGGCGTCATCACTCTGGAACAGGCGGTCTATTCGTCCAGCGGCCTTCCCGCCACCGTCCTGGGTATCACCGACCGGGGTTTCATCCGGCCCGGAGCCTATGCGGACATCCTGATCTTCGACCCCGAGGAGGTCCGCGACACCGCCACCTATGACGAGCCGCACAGCTATTCGGAAGGCATGTATTATGTCTTCGTGAACGGCCGCCCGGCGGTCGCGGAGGGCGAAGTGACCCAGGACCGCCATGGCCGGCTTCTCCAGCCGGTGCGGTGACCGGGGTGAGGGAGGCGGCGCATGATCGCTGAAGACGCGCAGGCGGAGCCGGGAGCCCAGGAGTGGGCTCGCCGGCTCTCCGCTGAAATCGGAAAGGCCGTCGTCGGTCAGGCCGCGATCGTCGAGCGGCTGCAGGTCGCCCTGCTCGTGGGCGGCCATGTGCTGCTCGAGGGCATGCCGGGACTGGCCAAGACGCTGCTGGTGAAATCCCTGTCTCAGGCGATGACGCTGGACTTCGAGCGAATCCAGTTCACGCCCGATCTCCTGCCCGCCGATGTGGTCGGGACCATGATCTTCTCTCCGGCGGAAGGCAGTTTCTCGACCCATCACGGGCCGATTTTCGCCAATCTGGTCCTGGCCGATGAGATCAACCGCTCTCCGGCCAAGGTTCAGAGCGCGCTGCTCGAGGCGATGCAGGAGCGTCAGGTCACGATAGGGGGCGCCACCCACCGGCTTCCCGAGCCCTTCTTTGTGATGGCCACGCAGAATCCGATCGAACAGGAGGGCGCGTATCCTCTGCCCGAAGCGCAGACGGACCGCTTCCTGTTCAAGCTGGTGCTCGATTACCCTGAAGAGGCGGAGGAGCTCGACATGCTCCGGCGCTGGGGGTCGACCGTGCGCGCGCCGAGTCTGGAGCCCGTCTCGGACACCGCCGAGCTCCTGTCGCTGCGCGCGGCTGTGGACGGAGTCCATGCCGCTCCCGAGATCGAGGCCTACATCCTCGCCCTGGTGCGGCGGACCCGCGAGCTCGCGAGCGTTGAGACCGACGGGCTGGTTCTGCTCGATTTCGGCGCTTCGCCGCGCGCCTCTCTGGCGCTGCTCCAGGCGTCGAGGGGGCTGGCGCTTCTTCGCGGGCGCGCGCACGTCACGCCGGCCATCGTCAAGGAAATCGCACCTGACACGCTGTGTCACAGGATCGGCCTGTCTTATGAGGCTGAAGCGTCGGGCGTGAGCGCTGAAGCCGTCGTCGGCAAAGTCCTGGACGAGGTGGAGGTCCCGGCTCCGTGACAGGCCCGCGCGCCACGCTTGATCCCGGAGCGCGGGAGTCGCTGCGGCGGATGCGGCTCCAGCTCCGCAGGGCCCGCGCGGCGGGAACGGGTCAGCATCAGTCGATATTCCGCGGCCGGGGCGTCGAGTTCGACGAGATCGCCAGGCACGGCTTCGGCGATGACATCCGGGACGTGGACTGGAACGTCACGGCGCGGCGCGGGGAGCTTCACCGCAAGGTCTTCCGGGCCGACCGCGAGGCGCGCGTGATCGTGGTTCTCGCAGACGATTCCGCGCTGCGGTTCGGATCGGGCGTCCGGAGCAGGCGGGATGCGCTGCTCGAGGCGGCCGCGCTGCTGCTCATGGCGGGGGCGGTCCAGCGTGAGCAGACGGGCCTGATCCACATCCACGGGGACAGGATCGAGCATGTTCCGCCCAGCCGCGCCCGGGGACGGATCCTCGCGGCGGCGGCGTCCTTGCCCGCCGCGCCTGCCGGGCCGCTGGACGTGCCGGCCCGTCTCGACGCCGCCTTCCCCCTGCTGATGACCCAGCCCCTCGGATCGACGGTGTTCTGGCTGGCCGATTCGCCGTCGGAGGCGCCGCCCCGGGCTCTGGGCGCCTTGCGCCGCCGCCACCACGTCACCGCGGTGCGTGTTCTCGACCCGTGGGACGAGGACCTGCCCCAGGCCATCGACGCCATGGCGTATGATCCCGTCGCCGGGCGGCTCGTCCGGCTTCAGGACCGGCCCGAGGCGCGGGCGGCGCATGAGCGCTGGCGAGAGCGGCGGGAGCGCTTGTGGCGCGAATGGTGGCCGCAGGTGAGCGATCGCATGACGCTGAACGTCCAGAGCGGCGCGGCCGCGGCGCTGGCCGACTTTCTGCACCTGCGCTCGCGAGCGGCGAAGCGGGCGGCCTGACGGATGGACGCCTTTCGCTTCGCCGAGCCGCTCTTCATACTTCTGGCGCTCGCGGCGCCGGCGGCGGCCCTGATGCGGCTCTGGAAAGGGCGCGCGGAGGCGGTCGTCGTTCCGCATGCCGCCCGATGGGCGCCGCGGGGGCTGCGCGCGGCCCAGTCGCGAACATGGGCGCTGTATGCGGCCATCATCCTGCTCTCGCTGGCCGCGGCGCGTCCGCAGGTGCTTGAAATCCGGCGTGAGGCCGTGGCCCGCGGCTATGATCTGATGCTGGCGATCGACCTGTCCACCTCCATGCTGGCCGAGGACTATGAGCGCGACGGCGAGGCGATCAACCGGCTCGAAGCGGTCCGGCCGGTCATACAGGCGTTCATCACGGGGCGGCCGGGCGACCGCATCGGGGTGGTCGTGTTCGCAGGCCGGGCGTTTACGTTAGCCCCGCCCACCACCGACCACCGATGGCTCGAGCGCCGGGTCGGAGACATTTCGATCGGGATGGTGGAGGACGGCACCGCCATCGGGGACGCCATGGGCCTCTCGCTCGCCAACCTCGAACGCGCCCGGGGCGGCGAGGATTCCACGGGCGCGTTCATCGTTCTGCTGACGGATGGGGCGAATACCAGCGGCGCGCTGAGCCCGGCCGGAGCCGCTGCGCTGGCGGCGCACCGGAGCGTCCCGGTCTTCGCCGTCGCGGCCGGCGGGACGGGGATGGCTCCGTTTCCCGTTTTTGACGAACAGGGACGAAGGGTCGGAACCCGGCCGAGGCCGTTCAGCATCGACCCTGAAGCGCTGAACGCGATCGCTGAGACGACGGGCGGACGCTTCTTCATGGCGGACGACCAGGCGGCGCTGCAGGAGGCATTCACGGAGATCGACGCCTCGCAGGCCGCCGAATACACCGTTCGCGCGCGCCTGGCCGCGACAAGCCTTCACGCGTGGCTGGCCGTGCCCGCCTTCGCGCTGCTGTTGTGGTCAATCGCGCCCGGAGCCCTGCTCTCGCGACGGGAGAGGGCCGCATGAGCGTGCACCTGCTCCACGTCCTCTGGGTCGCCGTCGCCACGGCTTGCGTCTTTGCGGCGGCGTTTTTCCTCGGGCCCAGGAAAAGCGGGATGCCGGACGGCCCCGCTCTGGTGAAAGGCGAGATGCTAGGCGGGCGTTTTGTGGAGTCGCGCAGGCCCCGCGCATCCGGAAGGTGGCGGGGGGCGTTGGCCGTTCTGCTGGCCGCAGGGGGGGCTGTGCTGTCCGGATCAGGCGCTCTGGAGATCGACCGCGACCGGCCTGACGAGCTTGTGGTGGCTCTCGATCTTTCTGACAGCATGATGGAGAGCGACGCCCGGCCTTCGCGGCTGGAAGCGGCGCGCGGCCTGGCAAGACGCGTCTCGGAACGCCTGCCTGGCGTCGAGATCGGGCTGGTCGGCTTCGCCGAGGAGGCGGTGGTCCTGTCCGCGCCGAGTTCCGACCTGGCCGCATTCACGGCGTTTCTCCAGGACGTCCGCCCGTCGGACATCTCAGGACGGCGCGCACGAATAGGACCGGCCATCGAAAGTTCCCTCGCCGCGTTCAGTGAGAATGCGGGGCGCCGGGCACTGCTGATCATCACCGACGGGCAGGCGCAGGCCCCGCCGCTGGATGAAGCCGCTGCGGCCGTGCGCCGCGCGGAGGTGTCCGTTGTCGTCGCGGGGTTCAATTCGGACGGCCCTCAGGGCCGCGCCAGGGCGGGGTTCGCCGTATCGACCGGGGGCGCCTGGATTTCCGCATCGGACACCTCCGCCGTTCTGGCGCAGGTCGAAGCGCTGTTTCCCGACAGCGCCGCGGCCGGCGGGCAACGGCATGGATGGGCGCTGTCGGCGCTACTGGCCGGGGCGCTGGTCATGGCGGCGTGGAGTCTGTGCGCGGAGCATCCAGCCATGACGCGTCCGCGGCGGTCGCCCGGCGGAGCGGCCGGAGCGCTGATCATCGCGACCGTTCTGGGCGCTCTCCACACGCCTCAGGTGTCGGCTCAGGTTTACCAGCCTCCGCCTCTGGACATGGCGGGGGAGGTCGAGCCGCTGGTCCTCTATCGGGCCGCGGTCCGCCGCGTGGTGGCGCACGGAGCGCCGGATGCGGCGGACTATCTGGAGCTGGCCAGGACCGCGGCGCGATACGGAGAAGTTCACCGGGGACATTCCCACCCGATTTCGGAAGGGGTTCTGCGCGATGGTCTGGAGGCGGTCGCGCGGGGACGTGCGCTCGATCCCGGAGCGGGAGACTGGGACGATCTCGAGCGCGGCCTGCGCAATCTGCTGAGGCCTCCGCCGCCGGTGCTGCCCGATGATCTGTCCGAGGCTGATGCGGCGAACGAGCCCATGGACGCGCGCATGGCCATGCCCATGGGGGATCCGGACGGCGAGGCCGCACCCGGGGACCCCTCGTCCGGCGAAGGCGGTCAGCAGGCCGGCGGCGGTCGCCGCGAGGCGCATGACCCGTCCGAATGGCGCAACGCGGAACTCGTAAGGTCCCTGCATGAGCTCGCCCGGCTCCGGCGGGAGGCGTCGCCGATCGAACTGCTGCGCTCCCGGCGGAGCGTTCAGGCGGGCGCGGCAGGCGGCGAGGGAGGAGAGCCGTGATCATCGGGCTGCCTGCCATCATCGCCACCTTGGCCCTCGCGGCGGCCCAGACGGGTGAGGACGCTTCGCAAGAGACCGGGATTTCAGGGTCTCTGCATCCGCCTGAGCAGGTCTGGGCGGGGGAGGTGTTCGATCTGGAGCTGGACTGGACCGTGCCCTGGGAGGCTTTTCGCAATGTGGAGGACGAACCCGAGCTGGCCGGTTCCGGGATCATGACGGGGCCCTGGTCCGGCGCTCGCACGGTCCCGCCTGGGGCCGGGGAGGCTGCCGGGCACGTGGCATTCACCGCCTCGGCGATGGCCCGGGAGGCTGGCGACATGACCGCGGGTCCCGCCTCGCAGGGCTTCATCATGCAGTGGCTCGAAGGCGAGCCGGGGCGGTCGGCGCGGATGGTGGCGGCCCCTGTGCGCGCCCTGAGCGAGCCTGCCGCTCTCGCCGTCCGGCCCCTGCCTGAGGGGCCGCCCGGCTTCACCGGAGCGGTCGGGCGTTTCGACCTGCGGTCATGGCTCGATACCGACGTCGTGGCGGCGGGGGAGCCCGTCCGGTGGACGGTCCGGCTCGACGGCCGGGGCAGCTGGCCCCTGATCGACGGCCTGCCGCCTCGCGGCCTGCCACCGGGCATTAGGGCGGAAGCCTCGGTGACGGTGGAGGAGTTTCCCGGCGTCGACATGTTCGAGAATGGTCTGGAAGAGACGGTGATCCTCGTCCCGGGCGAACCGGGCCGTTATGAGCTCGGACCGGTCAGGGTCGCCGTTTTCGATCCCGGGCGAGGCGCGTACGATGTTCTTGTCGCGCCCTCAGTGGTGCTTGAGGTCACAGCTCCGGGCTCTGGCGCGGAGCCGCCGGCGCCCCGGACCGCCCAGGCGCGATCCGCTCTGCCGCCCCTGCCGCGCGCGGTGATCGGTTTCTGGACCGCGGGCCCGCTTCTGGCTGCCGCGCTCCTGTGGCTGGGTCTGGCGGGATGGCGGACATGGACCGGGGACGAAAACCGGCATGCGCGATCCGCTCAGCGCCGCTTGGGCGCGGCTCTGCGCGCGCTAGGGCGGGCGCGGGATATTCGTAGTCGCGACCGTGCCCTGCGGCTTTGGCAGTCCGCCGCCGCCGCGAGATGGGGCGAGCGCTCCGCCGCGCCCACCGCTGACGCCATGGGCGGCAGGCCCGACTGGACCAGGCTGTGGCAGGAGGCCGACGACGCTCTTTACGGCGCGGACCGGTCGCTGGCGCCAGACTGGAGCGCCCGCGCCCGCGAGGCGGTGCGGACGGCCCCGCCGGCTGCTGGTTTCCCCTGGCGTGAAGTCGCGGCGCAGCGCAATGCCGCGCCCTGGGCAAGAGCGGCGATCGCGCTCTGCGTTCTGGCTGCTGCGTGGCCGGGCTCCCAGGCCGTCGCGGCAGCCTCCGGAACGGCGCTCGCGGAACGCATCGAGGCGGTTCCGCTCGACTGGGCTGCGCGCCGGGACTTCGCCGAGGCCCTGGCCGCACAGGGGCGGGACCGGGAGGCGGCGGCCCATGCGCTCATCGCGTGGATACACAACCCCGCCTCCCGCGATGGCCGGGAACTGCTGCAGCGGGTCGGGGCGGGGCGCGCCGGAGACGGGCTCGGCGGAATTCACGTGGGGGCTCTGGGCGGGCTCCTGTCACCCGGTGCGTGGCAGCGGGCGGTCTGTGCAGCGGGCCTCATTGCGGGACTGGGCGGCGGACTGGCGCTGCTTTGGGGATACGGGTTGGCGGGCGGGAGAACGGGCCGGTTTGGCGCCGCCCTGCTGGCTCTCGCCATCATGGGAGCGTCCTATGGTCTCTGGACGCTGCATGGCTATGGCGCGGCCGGGGATCGCCGCGCCGCCGTGACGTGGGGTGAAACGCAGGTGCGAGAGCTGCCCATTGAAATGCCGTATGAAGTCGCGGTTCGGGAAATTCCGGCAGGAACGATCCTGAAGACGGGCGCCCGCTTCCTCGGGTGGCGTGAGATCACCGGGCCGGGACCATGGTCGGGCTGGGTGCGCGAAGGTGACATTATTCACATCTGGGGCGATCATGATCCCGATGACGGGGCGAATGAGGCAGGCGAGGCGCTGGAATGAGACTCAGGCATATCGAGGTGTTTCACGCGGTTTACAAATATGGCTCCATAAGTGCGGCCGCCCGCGATCTGAATGTCTCCCAGCCCTCTGTCAGCAAGGTGCTGCGCCATGCCGAGGATCAGCTGGGATATGATCTGTTCGACCGCAAAAAGGGACGGCTGACGCCGACGCCGGCGGCACACGAGCTGTTCGGCGAGGTCGAGGACGTCTATGCGCGGATGCGGTCTCTGCACCAGACCGCCCGGAACATCGCCTCGCGCAAAGGCGGGCATCTCCGGATCGGGGTGCTGCCGTCTCTGGGCTTCGAGGTGCTGCCCCGCGCCATCGCCCGCTTCCGTGACGTCAGCCCCGAGACGAGCTTCGAGATCGACACGCTGCATTCGAAGACCCTGGCGGGCGCGTTGATCGAGCGCGAATGTGACATCGCGGTGGGTTATGGCGACCCCGCCCGGGCGGGGCTGGTGGCCACGCCGCTGGGGGCGAGCGAGCTTCTGCTGATCGAGCCCAGAGGCGAGCAGGCCCCGGAACGGCAGGGCCCGGCGCAGTTCGCCGAGCTTGAAACCGTTCCGGTCATCGGGCTGAGGGACAGCGGACCGTTAGGCGATCTGCTCACCCGGAGATTGGTCGAGAACGACATCGATCTGAACGAAGTGGTCGTGGCGCGGACCTACTACATCGCGCTATCCCTCGTCCGGCTCGGCGTCGGGCTGGCCGTGGTGGACGATTTCACCGCCGCGTCAGCCTGGGACGGAGCGATAAGGGCGCGCCGCTTCGCCGATCCCATCGAATGCCCCGTGACCGCCGTCACCCTTGATGAGCACCCGCACATGACGCTCATCTCGGAATTTGTGCAGATTCTGGCGGAAGTGGTTCGGGACCGGCCCCGGCCCTGGGACGTGTCCGTTAGCCCCGGGTTATGACGCTGTGAAGAATGGGAAGGGTGGCAGAGCTTGCCTGCCGATGCCGCAGCGCCGGACAGTGGCGCTTCGGCAAATCGGACGAGGGACCTGGTTTTGAAAACTGTTCACGGGACGACTGGATGTGGGACAGGCCGATGAAAACGGTGGCTCGCAGATGGTTCGCCACACCGCTGTGGCAGCGGATTCTTCTCGCTCTGGTACTGGGCGCGGCCTTCGGCCTTCTGGCCTCTCAGTGGGCGGTCAATCTGCAATGGGTCGGCGAACTGTTCGTCCGGCTGATACGGATGCTCATCGTGCCGCTGGTCTTCGTGACGCTGGTGGCCGGGATCACCAGCATGGGCGACCCCAAGCGCATCGGATCGATCGGGGGCAAGGCGTTCAGCCTCTATCTCGTCACCACCTTTGCCGCGATCGTCATCGGGCTGGCCATGGCCCTGGTGTTCCGCCCCGGCGCGGGCGTGGACCTGTCCGGGGCCACGCCGCGTGACCTCGGCGAACCCGTCAGCCTGCAGGAACGCCTCATGGCGATCGTGCCGGACAATCCGTTCATGGCGTTCGCGACGGGCGATATTCTGGCGGTGATATTCTTCGCGGTGCTCAGCGGTGCGGCTCTGCTGCTTGCGGGAGAGCGGGGCCGCCCGCTCGCCGGCGTGTTCGACGCCGGCTCCGAGATGATGCTGAAGATGACGGGCATAGTGATGGAGTTCGCCCCGGTCGGTGTTTTCGCTCTGATCGCCTGGGTGATGGCCACCGAAGGGCCCGGGGTCTTCATCAGCGTTTCGCTGCTCGCTCTGGCGGTCTATCTGGGCTGCTTCCTGCATATTCTGCTGACCTATGGCGGCATGGTGCGTCTGCTGGCGCGCCTGCCGGTCGTTCCCTTCTTCAAGGGCGCGCGCGAGCCGCAGCTCGTGGCCTATTCCACGTCGTCCAGCGCGGCGACGCTGCCCTCCACGCTGTCCGCGGCGGAGAAGCAGCTCGGCATCGGGGCGCCGGTGGCGTCATCGGTCCTGCCTCTGGGCGCGACGATCAACATGGACGGCACCGCGCTTTACGTGGCCATCATCACCCTGTTCGCCGCCCAGGCTTTCGGGGTCGATCTGTCGACCGTGGACTATCTGATGATCATTCTGGTCACCGCCCTGGTCTCCATCGGCACGGCGTCCGTGCCGTCGGCGTCATTGTTTCTCATGGCGGCCGTGCTGGACGTGATCGGGATGACGCCGGCCCAGACGGCGCTCGTCGTTGGCTTCATTCTGCCTTTCGACAGGCTGCTCGACATGATGCGCACCGTTGCGAACATCACGGGCGACCTCGCGGTCGCGACGGTGGTCGCGCGGTGGGAAGGGGAGCTGGAAGACGACGTGTTCCTCCAGGATGGGCCGGTGAAGAACTCTTAGACGCAGGCTATGGTGGGTGGAAATATTTGAATGTATGCCGCTGTTGAGAGCTGATCCGCATCAGGCGATGTTCCGTTCGTAGCGTTGATTTTGTGGAGCCCGATATTTTGAATGCTTCAGAAATCTTGTGAGTAGTGAGTCGGATGCAAGCCGCTGTATTTTAATTCAGCGGTTAATCAGCAAAAATCAGGGGAAGACATGAAGTATTCAGTCCTGCTGGCGGGCGCCAGCGTGGCCGCGCTGTGCGCGTCAGGCGCCGAAGCGAAGCAACCGGAGACCGGCCAGACGAGCGCGGCGGAAGTCATTCAGGTGACGGGATCGCGCGTGGCGCGCACGGGCTTTGACGCGCCCACTCCCACCACGGTTCTGGGAGCTGACGACTTCGAGCGGGTCGCGGCGCCCAATCTGGCGGACGTCATCAACCAGCTTCCCGCCGCGCGACCGTCCCTCACGCCGTCCAGCTCCACGAACAACACCGGCGTCGCGGGCGGCAACTTCCTCGATCTGCGCGGGCTGGGCGCGAACCGGACCCTGGTGCTCGTGGATGGCAAGCGCTTCGTTCCGACCCAGCTGACCGGCGGCATAAACGTCAACGTCATCCCGCAGGCCCTCGTGAACAATGTCGATGTGGTGACAGGCGGCGCGTCGGCCGCCTGGGGCTCGGATGCCGTCGCGGGCGTCGTGAACTTCCGCTTCGACCGCCAGTTCGAAGGCGTCCGCGGCGTGACTCAGGCGGGCGTGTCGGATCATGGCGACCGGCGCACCGCGCTGGTGTCGCTGGCTTACGGAGCGAATTTCGACGATGGCCGGGGCAGCTTCCAGATAGCGGGGGAGAGCGCCCACAATTCGGGCATCGACGGGCAGGGCCGCAGGGGATGGGGACGCCAGGGCTGGGGCCTGATCGCGAACCCGGCCTACACCGCAGACAACAACGAGCCTCGGCGCCTGCTTGTCCGAAACGTGCGTTCGGCGAACACCAGCCTCGGGGGCGTGATCAACTCGGGCCCGCTGCGCGGGATCCAGTTCGACCCCAATGGCGATCCCGTTCCCTTCCGCTACGGCGACCTGGCCACCGCATCCACGATGGTGGGCGGTGACGGGGCGAGCAATGCGGAGAACCTCGTGGTCGAGGTGCCGGTGGACCGCCACAGCGTTTACGGTCGGGCGTCCTACGCGTTCAGTCCGGCGTTCACGGGCTATGTGGAGGCGTCCTACTCCTTCCAGTCCAGCGATCATGCCAGCCTGACCAACAGCGACACGTCGCTCACCATCCGCCGGGACAACGCCTTCCTGCCCGAGAGCATCCGCCAGGCGATGTTCGACGAGGGAATCGAGACCTTCTCCATGGGACGGCTCAACCTCGATTACGCGCGCGTGCAAAACGAGATCGAGACCGATGCGGCCCGTTTCGTGGTCGGGGCCGAGGGCGAGTTCGGACAGGGCTGGAGCTGGGACGCTTATTACACATATGGGGAGTCCGAAACCCGGACCGTTCAGGCCAACAATCGGATCACGGCCAATTTCCAGCTTGCCGCAGACGCCGTGCTCGATCCCGCCACCGGCTCCATCGTATGCCGGTCCACCCTGAGCGATCCGGCCAATGGCTGCGTGCCGGCCAATCTGTTCGGTCAGGGCAATGTCTCTGAACAGGCGCAGGCCTACATGAACGGTGCGTCGGAACGCACCGCCAATCTGAACCAGCATGCCGCCGCCTTCACGCTGCGCGGGGAACCGGTGTCGACCTGGGCCGGTCCGGTCTCGCTGGCGACCGGCGTCGAGTTCCGCCGCGAGGAAGCCGCCATCGTGGCCGACTCGATATCGGAAAACTTCGGCTTCTACACGGGCAACACCGTGCCCTGGGACGGTGGGGTGGAGGTCAAGGAAGGATTCGCCGAGGTGGTGATACCGCTGGCCGAGAATCAAAGCTGGGCGCGCTCTCTCGATCTGAACATGGCCGCCCGTTACACCCATTACAGCACGTCCGGCGGGGTCACGACCTGGAAGATCGGACCGGTCTATGAAATCAACGACTCGATCCGTCTGCGGGCCACCCGCTCGCGGGACATCCGCGCGCCCAGCCTGTCAGAGTTGTTCAACGGCGCGTCATCGGCATACTTCACCGTGTTTGATCCTGAAGCGGGCCAGAACGTCTCGGTGATGTCGATTTCGAGCGGCAATCCCGATCTGGCTCCCGAAGTCGCCGACACCTGGACGGTCGGCGCGGTGCTCAGCCCTTCATTCGCGCCGGGCCTGCGCGTGTCGCTCGACTATTTCAACATCTCGCTGGACGACGCGATCATCTCCCTGAGCGCGGCCGCGACCGTAGACCGGTGCTACACGGTCCAGCCCCAGCTCTGCGGCCAGCTCATCCGTGAAAACGGAGAACTGACGCAGGTCCTCGCCTCTCCTCAGAACCTGCAGTCGCTGACGACCAGCGGGTTTGATCTCGAGGTCTCCTACGGCACTGCGCTGGACGCGGTTTTCGCGGGGGTGCCGGGCGATCTCACGCTGCGCGCGCTGGTCACCTATGTCGATGAACTGTCGCTGGATGACGGGGTGGTGGCGAACGAACTGGCGGGCAGCACGGTGCAGCCGACAATTCTGGCCGTGGGCGGCGTCCCGCACTGGCGGGCCAATCTGACCGCGACCTATGAGGTGGACCGCTATCGCGCGAGCGCCACCGTGCGCCATGTCGGAGGCGGCAACATCAACAATGATTTCACCTCCAAGGATCTGAACGTCCTCGAACATGACGGGCGGACGTATCTCGATCTGTCCGTCCGGGCGCGCCTGGTCGAGACGGCCAGAGGCGATGCGGAGCTGTTCGCCGCCGTCAACAACGCTCTGGACAGCGATCCTCCGGTGACCGGCACCGGCGGGTTCGTCACGGTCCGCTCGCTGTATGACACCGTGGGCCGCTACTACACCGCCGGCGTCCGTTTCCGTTTCTGAGCCGTCAGGCAGAAGGAGAACCATCATGAACATCACCGCGCTGTGTTCCGCAGGGCTCATCGTCTGCGCGACGTTCGGGACGGCCGCTCATGCTGTGGCGGGACCTCCGATCCAGGCGGTTCTGGATTCCGCCGCGGGCACGGACGAGCCCGGGTGCGCGGCCGGTGTGTTCAGAGCCGGCGAGCCCGTTTTCACGGGCGCCGCCGGGCTCGCGGATCTGGACGGCGGCGCGCCGCTGACCGAGGACACGCTTTTCTATGCGGCGTCCGTCTCCAAGCAGTTCACCGTTCTGGCGGTCGCGCTGCTGGCCGTCGAGGGGCGGCTCGATCTCGACGACGATGTCCGGGACTGGATTCCAGAGCTGCCAGAGTATGACTGGCCGGTCACCGTCCGGCAGATGATCCATCACACCTCGGGGCTGCGCGATTCTCTGGACCTGATCCGGCTGGCCGGAATCGAAAGCGCGGCCCGGACGGACATCGACACCGCGCTGGCGCTCATGCACCGTCAACAGGGCCTGAATTTCGAGCCGGGCACGCGCTACAGCTACTCGAACGGCGGCTACCTGCTGCTCGCCGAACTCGTCGAGCGCGTCACGGGTCGTCCGTTCCACGAATACGCTCAGAGCGAGGTTCTCGAACCGCTGGGCATGACAGACAGCTTCTTTCTTGCTGGCCCGCCTCCTGCAGGCGTCATGGCGCATGGCTACGTCTCCTCCGGCGAGGACGGATTCGAGGTCCGGAACACGTTTCCCGCCTTCAGCGGTTCAGGCGGGCTGGTGACGTCGGTTTCCGACATGGCGCGATATGAGCAGGCCATCACTTCGGGCGGCTCCATATGGTCGGCCGAGGTGGCGGCGATCATGCTCGAGCCGGCCCGCTTCAATGACGGCAGCCCGGTGGAGGCGACCGAGGACGGTCTGGTCTATGCGGGCGGCATCATGGTCGGTGAGCGGCGGGGCCAGAGCTGGCAGCAGCATACGGGCAGTTCGGAGAGCTTCCGGGCCGTCTACGGGCGCCTGCCGGACAGGGAGCTGGGCATCGTGATCCTATGCAACCGTTCGGACGCCTTCCCTCTGGGGATGATGGACGCCATCGCCGAGGCCGTTGAAGGCGAGACATTCCCCGGAGAGCCGCCTGCGGTCAGATCGTCCGAGTTCGTGTCTCCGCCGAACGCCTTCGATCCCGCGCCCGGCCGGTACAGGTCCGAGGAGCTGGACGCAGAATACGATGTCCGCCTTCATGAGAGCGGCGATCTGGAAGTGACCGTCCGTGCCGAATGGCGCGGCCAGGCCGATCCGGCGCGGGTGATGAGGTTCTCAGCCACCGAGAGCGGAGCGCTGATGTCCGGCGGCACAGGCATGGTGTTCAGCGAAGATGGGTCCGAGCTGGTCATTCACACCGCTCGGAGCACGGGAATACACTTTACCCATGTTGAAGCGGAGCGAACCTCTGAGTGAGCGGGGGACGATCTGCGTGTCTTGGTACGTCGCTCGTTTAAACAAAAAGTCCGGCGAACTTGAGATCACATCCACCGGCGACCGTCTGAGGGATATGCCTGCTGAGCTAACCCAAGGTCCTGATCCGCAGTGAATTCTGCGATCATCCTGGTTTGATGAGCGCTGTGGTGGGTGGGGACCGCGGGGAGACCGATCCGGGCCTACCATGGGCGGGGTCTATCAGCAGCCACTGATGAAGCAGGAGCGGCTGCCCAAGCCGCCGTCCTGCGCCCCGTGATTTCATTCGTGCTTGCATCCTCCCCTGTTGATCAGTTATGGATTCGGTGCGCTCAGTGATGAGCGTACGACTCATCCAAGGAGGGAACGGTCGGCTTGAACGACGCTTCGGCGTGGTCGAGCTTTCGTTCCCGGAAACGAAGCCGCCCCGCTCAAGCGCAGGCGGTTTTTTGTTGTGGATGTGTCGAGATGGGTACGAAGAAACAGTTTGAACGGGACGAGGCTTTCAAAAGCCAGAAGCTGAAAAAAACCACCGCGAGACGCCGCGCTCTGGAACGCGAGCGTGATGTGGCCGACCAGACGGCCCGCAGCCGGCGGAACGACCTGATCCCCCGCCTGAGTCTTGAGCAGGTCCCCCTTTCAGACCTGCGCCACTCTGACCATCGCGCGCGGCGGTCCGCGCCAGAACAGGTCGCGCGCCTGACAGCGTCCATTGCTGATCTGGGATTCACAGCGCCAATTCTGGTCTCGGGGGGCGAGATCATTGACGGCCATGTCCGTGTCGAGGCGGCGGCCCGGCTCGGCCTGGACCGTGTTCCCGCCATCGAAGTGACTCATCTGTCGCCCACCGAGGTGCGGAAGCTGCGGCTCGCGCTGAACCGCACTGCCGAGCTCGGCGAATGGGATCTCGATCGGCTGCATGATGAAATGCGAGATCTGACCGATCTCGAAGTCGACCTCGGATCCACCGGTTTCACCGTCCAGGATGTCGACATCATCCTGCTTGACGGCGAGGACGCGCAGGAAGACGGGGCCGATGAGGTGATCGCTGAAGCGGACGGGCCCGTGGTGGCACGGTCCGGTGACGTCTGGGTGCTCGGCGAGCATAGGATTGTCTGCGGCGACGCTCTTGCTCCTGAGACCCTCTCTAGGGTGCTGGGCGATAGGCCCGTCCATCTCGTGCTCACCGACCCACCCTACAACGTGCCGATCGCGGGCAATGTGAGCGGCCTTGGCAGGAAGACCCATGACGAGTTCGCCATGGCCTCGGGGGAGATGAACGAGACCGAGTGGCAGGCCTTTCTCGACCGGACGGTGGCCGCGCTGGCGGGCCGCCTGGTGGAGGGCGGCGTCATGTTCGCGTTCATGGACTGGCGGTCGATCCACCGGCTTTACGCGGCGGGCTCCGCGGCCGGGCTCCGCGTCGCCAACCTGGTCGTCTGGTACAAGCAGGCGGGCGCCATGGGCGGGCTCTACCGCTCCGCCCACGAGCTGATCGCGGTTTTCTGCAAGGGCGCCACGCCCCGGACCAACAATGTCGAGCTTGGCCGGCACGGTCGGAACCGAACCAATGTCTGGGAGGCCCCGGGCGCGAACCGGCGCGGGTCCAGCGCCAACGAGATGCTGGAGTTCCACGCCACGCCCAAGCCGGTGGAGCTGTGCGCGGACGCCATCCTCGATGTCACCGAACGGGGCGATCTCGTGCTCGACATCTTCCTGGGCAGCGGCACGACGCTGGTCGCCGCGGAGAAGACGGGGCGGGCGTGCCGCGGCGTCGAGATCGAGCCGCGCTTCGTGGACGTTGCCATCCGCCGCTGGGAGCGGCTGACGGGCAAGGCCGCCGTCCTGGAGGGGGCCGGAGAGACCTTTTCCGAGATCGGGCTGTCGCGGCAGGCTGATGGCGGTGACGCGGAGGGCGCCGGTCATGACTGAAGAAACCCCGCCCGAGGACGAGGAGGACCAGGAGCCGGCCTACGAAGTGGGCTTTGGCAAGCCGCCCAAGCACAGCCAGTTCAAAGCAGGCAACAAGATGGCGAAAGGCCGACCCCGCGGATCACGGAACCTCAAGGCCATCGTCAACGAGGTTCTGATGGACAAGGTGCCGGCCCAGATCAACGGGAAAACCCGTAAGATTTCGCGTCTTGAGCTCAGCGTGCGTCAGCTTGCGCAGAAGGCTGTCGCTGGAGACCTGAAAGCGATCGAGAAGCTGCTCAGCCTGTCGGAGCGCCATGCGCCGCTTGAAGAGGAGGGCCCCATCCCCGAGGAAGAAACAGCCTACGATCTGGAGACGATGCAGCACCTCCTGGCGATGCGAGGGGCGACCAGTGGCGACTAATCAGGCTCTCCCGGAAACGTTTGATCCCCATCGCTTTGCCGCGGGCGTGCGCGGTCTGGCGCGCACGGAGTTCAGCGTGTTCGTCCAGGGCGCGTTCAGGGTGCTGCATGACGAGCCTCTCCTGCGGAACTGGCACATGGACGCCATTGCCCACGAGCTGACCCGGCTGGCCCAAGGCGACGTGCGGCGCCTGATCATCACCATGCCGCCCCGAACCCTGAAGAGCTTCATCGCGAGCATCTGTTACCCCGCCTGGCTTCTTGGTCGGGATCCCGGCGAGAAAATCATCTGCGTGTCCTACTCCCATGACCTGTCCAGGGAGTTCGGCTTTCTCACCCGAAAGCTCATGCAGTCGGACTGGTACCGGCGGGTATTTCCGTCCACCCATACCGATCCCAAGCGGGCGAGCGCCGACAAGCTGACCACCACCCGCGGTGGGTATCGCTACGCCACGTCCACAGGCGGTACGCTGACCGGAAAGGGTGGCGCTTTCATCATCATCGACGACCCGATCAAAGCCGCCGATGCCCATTCGGAGGTTATGCGAGAGAGCGCCGTCACGTGGTTCAGAAGCACCGTTCTGACCCGACTCAACAACCCCAGGAAGGGCAGGATCGTCGTGGTGGCGCAGCGGCTCCATATGGAGGACCTGCCCGGCCAGCTCATGGCTCAAGGGGGCTGGCAGGAGCTGTGCCTGCCCCTGATCGCGCACCGCGATCAGGACATTCCGTTGAATGCATACGCCTTCTTTCCACGGGAGGCGGGCGACGTGCTCCACGAGGCGCGCTTCGATGAAGAGGCGATCGCCCAGCTGCGTGCCTCGATGGGGGAGCGCGATTTCGAGGCCCAGTACAACCAGCGCCCCCTGCCGCCGGGCGGCGCGCTGTTCAAGATGCAATGGCTCCGGCGCTATGACGAGCCCCCTCCGCGGCGCAAAGTCGAGGGTGTCTTCCAGTCATGGGATACCGCCTATGACATCGAGGAGCGCCACGATTACAGCGTGTGTACGACCTGGGCGCTGTCGGGGGACAACTGCTACCTGCTCGACGTGTATCGCGCGCGGCTCGAGTTCTACGCGCTCGAGAAGGCCGTGCTGAGCCAGCGTGAGAAGTGGAAAGCGGATCTCGTGATCCTGGAGAAGGCGGGGTCAGGTAGGAGCCTCGGTCAGAATCTGACGCGGGACGGTCGGAATCGCTGGCTGCACGCCTTGAACCCGGAAGGGTCGAAAGAGGACCGAGCCTCCCGGCAGACCCCTAAGTTCGAGCGAGGGGAAATATGGATCCCGAAAGAGGCGCCCTGGCTGAAGGCGTTCGAGGACGAGCTGGCGAGCTTCCCGCACGGGAAGCACGACGACCAGGTGGACAGCGCGGTCCAGTTTCTTGCCGCCCTAGACACCGGGCGGCTGCTCAAACTCGCGGATATCGCGCGGGGGTGGTAGACGGAGCCCCTCCCCGGACCCGGAGATTCCTCAGCCCGGTGACGCGGGATCAGCGTCGTCTCATATTCATGGTCTGACGCACTGCTCAGCGCTGTCGGCCAACCGCCACTGGTGGGCCTGCACCATCTCGCCGCGGGGCAGGAAGGTGATGTCGGCCTCTTCGTCGCCCTGCCTGACGCGCAGGGTCAAAGTCGCTTGCTGATCGCCCTGGATGGAATCCTGGGGAACAGGGATGAGCACCTCGTCGCCTTCGCGCAGGCCCGCGCGATAGGCGTCGGAGTCCTCTCTCAGACCTTCGATGATCCTCGGGCTGGCGTTCAGCGATGCGGGCTCGAAGCCCAGGTCGAACCGGCGCAGGGACGCGGTGGTGCGTTCGAAACACGGGCCGAAGGCGTCCGGAGGCGGCAGCATGACCTCGCCCGCCATCATGTCCTCGTGCACGCGGAGGCCGTCTTCGCCCAGTTCGGCCTCGAGCAGCGCCACCCAGCCCGCCTCGTCCATCGGGCGGCCGTCCCGACGGGCGCGGATGGTCTCGAAGACTAGGTCGTCCACACCCCGCGCGCCACCGGAGGCTTCCCGGATGCGCGCGTCCAGCACGGCGAAATACATAGAGCCGCGGTCATAGGGCAGCACGCGCACGCGGGTGTCCTCCCAGAAGCGCGCGGCGATCTCGTCGTTTGGCGTGCCGATCAGGGCGTTGGTGTAGTAGCGCGCGGCGGTGCGGTTGAGATCGTCGAGGAAGTCCTCCGGCGTGATCATGCCCGCGCGCAGGGGCAGGGCGCGCTGGTGATGCACTGCGATGCCTTCGGAGAACCAGGCATTGTTCTCGCCTTCGAGCGATCCCGCCCAGGTGTGGACCATCTCGTGGGCGAGGGTGGATTTCAGACCTTCCGGCTCGGTCTCGTCGTTGAAGGTGACCAGGAAGGAATTGATCATCGCCGCCCCGCCACCGGCGTTGACCGGATTGATGCGCAGGAAGACCCGGTAGGGATCATCGCCGGCATCGGGGAAGTACCCGTCCATCCAGGCATGAAGGCGCGCGGTCCAGTCCATCAACGCGTTCGCCTCGAAGGGCGGTTCGCCCAGCCAGGCCGATGAGAACCGGCCCGCTTCGTCCTCCGCCGGATGACGATGAAGCGGACCGGCCATGAAGAAGGCGCGCATCAGCCTGTCCGCTGGTTCGGCGGCAAGATCGGCGTCGCCGTCGCCGAAGCTGCCGGCTGCGCTGGCCCCATCGTCCATCGCGGAGAGATCCCAGCGTAGCGCTATGCGGTAGTCGCGTTCGCCTTCAGGCAGGATGATGAAAGCGCCGCCCGAGCGCAGATGCGCCACCGCTTCGCGCCGGGCCGCGGGCGTCACCACTTTTTTCCCAGGAGATCCTTCAGCGCCGTCCCTCAGCCAATCGATCCCCCGGATCGATTGGTGAATCTTCGGAACTGTCCAGCATCGCCTCGGCCAGCATCCGCTTGAGCTTGGCGTTCTCAGCCTCCAGCGTCTTCAGACGGCGCGCTTCAGACACGCCCATCCCGCCGAACTTCGCCTTCCACTTGTAAAACGTCGCCGTGCTGACCCCGTGGCGGCGGCAGACCTCCGCCGTCGTCTCCCCCGCCTCCTGCTCGCGCAGGATCGCGATGATCTGCTCCTCGGAAAACCGTGACCGTCTCATTGCTCGTCCTTGTCGGTTGGAAGGACTCTACATTCCGGTGGAGGAATTTCAGGGGGTCACGTCACCTATATCGACACAGCATCACTGAACGCACTGACCGAAGCCGAGTTAAATGCCTTGTGTTGGATCATTTCAGACGAAATGGCGACCATGCCTGAAGGCTCAGAAGCCAAGGCATCCGCTTATGAACTTCTTGGCCGCATTCGCGCTGTCATCACTCGTAAGAGGCAGATGCAAGCACGCTTTGGACTGCGTCTGTATGACGCGAATGTCAGCGCTAACCACGATTTTGCGCCGTGTAGTGCTTCTCGCGCGGCGCAACCTCGTCAGTAAAGAGCGGCGCAAGCCGCTCCTGATGCGCTTCAAAATGGCTGAGGGCAGCCATCGGCAAACGCGCGAAGGCGGTATAGGCCTCATCGAGCATGTGATGGCGTGACGGGGAGGTGATTGATCTGGCGCTAGCGCGATCACACTGACGCGCCTCCACCGAGGCCAAGGCTAACTGCGGCGGCGGGAACGGGATTCAAACCCTCCGTTCTGACTCGAGCAATCAACCGGCCGAGACTGGACTTCAGCTTCGTAACGAGCGTTGGTGTCTTCACGCCCGGCACAGTTCCCCCCCCCCCCCGGGCTTGTCCCGGTGCGAGGCGAGCGATCCTGCTCCGCCTCGCACACTGGAGACAGCCATGTCACGCACATCCGGGAAAGCCACGAAACCGACCCCGCAGAAGGGGGGCGCGAACACCGTCCTACGGAACGCTCCGACTTTGCCGCCCCAGCCATCGACCCCACACAAACGACCGAGCAAGACCGCACGTCTAATCGCCATGTTGCAGGCGGATGAAGGCACCAGCGTCGAAGAGATCGGCGTCGCGCTGGGCTGGCTCCCCCACAGCACGCGAGCCGCGCTGACGGGCCTGCGCAAGGCGGGCCATGACGTCGAGCGGATCAAGTCCCAAGACGGTCCTTCGCGCTACCGCATCGCCGCCGCGCCTACCGGGGAGAAGGCCTGATGGCGGTCGAGGGGGACGTCATCAGAGAGACGCTCGGGGTGCTGCAGAAGCTGGACCGTGAAGCCCTCCTGGAACGCTGGCGGAAGGCCTTTCCCGGGCCAGTCCCCAAACATCTCTCCCGCCCGCTGATGGTCCGCGCGCTCGCCTGGCAGGTTCAGGCGAGCGCGTCGGGCGGACTTTCGGCCAGCACCGCGCGCAAGCTCAGGGCACTGGCCCGTGGCAAGCCGCAGGCGAGGGGCGCGTCCGCGCCCTTGCCCTCCGGCTCCCGGCTCGCGCGCGAGTGGAACGGGCGCACCCACGTGGTGGATGTGAGCGAGGACGGGTATGTCTGGCAAGGACGGATTTTCCGCTCGTTGTCGGCCGTCGCGCGCGAGATCACGGGGGCGCACTGGTCGGGACCCCGCTTCTTCGGGCTGAAGGCTAGGGCAGGACGGCCATGAGCGAGGCCGGAGGCAACAGGTGCCCGATACGCTGCGCCATCTATACCCGCAAATCCTCCGATGAAGGGCTCGATCAGGACTTCAACTCGCTCGATGCCCAGTACGAGGCATGCGCGGCTTATGTGGCTAGCCAGAAGCATGAGGGCTGGAAACTCGTCTCGGAGCGCTATGACGATGGCGGAGTGTCGGGCGGCACGCTGGAGCGGCCCGGGCTGAAACGCCTGCTGGCCGATATCGAGGCCGGCGCGGTGCAGATGATCGTCGTGTACAAGATCGACCGGCTCACGCGCTCGCTGGCGGATTTCGCGCGGCTGATCGACCAGCTCGAGGCGGCGGGATGTTCCTTCGTCTCGGTGACGCAGGCTTTCAACACCTCGAGCTCGATGGGCCGGCTGACCCTGAACGTCCTGCTGTCCTTCGCCCAGTTCGAGCGCGAGGTCACCGCCGAGCGCATTCGCGACAAGCTGGCCGCCTCCAAGAAGAAGGGCATGTGGATGGGCGGGCTGGCCCCGCTCGGCTACGACGGGCGTGACCGCGCCCTGCATGTCAACGAGGTGGAAGCCGCCATCGTGCGCGAGATTTTCTCGCTCTACCTCGACCGCCGCAATGTGGCGGATGTGGAAGCGGTCCTGCGCGAGCGCAACATCCGCACCAAGCGCCGGGTCTTTGAGAGCGGGCGCACATCCGGCGGAGCGCCCTTCACGCGCGGCGGGCTCTATCACCTGCTCTCCAACCCGGTTTACATCGGACAGATCCGTCACAAGGACATACTCCATGACGGACGCCACAAGGCCATCATCGATGCGGAGACATGGCTGGCGGCCCAGTCCATTCTGGCCGCCAACACTCAGGGGCAAGGCGAGCGGCAGAAGCGGAATTCAGGAAACTCATCTCGTGCAGAGAGGTCTCCCCTCGCTGGCAAGGTCAGAGACGAGACCGGAGACAGGCAGACCCCCAGCCATGCGGTCAAGTCGGGGCGGCGCTACCGCTATTATGTTTCCAGTCGGCTGTTGACCGGCCGGTCCAGCGAAGGAGAGGGCTGGCGCCTTTCCGCACGCGAGCTGGAACGGGCCGTCGCGGACCGCGTCGCGGAAGCGCTGCGTCATCCCCATGCGGCTTCGCGTCTGCTCGCCGATGCGCCGGCCTCCACCCTCGCATCAGCGAGCGTCGGACTCGGGATACTCGCCGAGACGTTCGCTGGCCCGCGTCGCGATGATGCGCTTGCCAGACTCATCGCCAGTGTTCGTATCGCGCCGGGGTGCCTGTTCGTCGATCTCGATCCGACCGCGCTGGCGGGCCACCTCGAACTCGATCTCGCCCTGCTCGATCCGCAGGCTTTGCACTTGGAGGCCTTTTTCACCTGCCGCAAACGCGGGGTGGAAACCCGGCTCGTGATGGCTGATCCGTCCGCGCGTCAGGATCCGGTTCTGATCCGGGCCGTCGCCAAGGCCCATGCCTGGTGGCGGGCGCTGCGTTCCGGCACGCCCATGAAAGCCATCGCCGAGGCGGAAGGTATTTCCCAGCGGCGTGTCGCGCATCTGATGGCGCTCGCCTTTCTCGCCCCGGATATCACCGAGGCGATCCTGGAGGGGCGTCAGCCCGCCGCCCTCACGCTCGAAACGCTGATCCGCAACCCTGTTCCAGTCTGCTGGAACGAGCAGCGGCAGATGCTGGCGTTGCGCCGCGGCTGAGCGACTACCCTTGGTCTCAAACTACGCGGCGGTCTAACGTGTCTTGAGTGCCTGTTGGGTTCCTGAAACAGGAAAAGCGAAGCGACGCTCGGCGTATCAGAGACCTGCGCGCGAAAATCTGCGCATCAGAGCCCCGGAGGCGGTCTCTGCAGGAACCGACCCCTCGCAAGCGACGGGAATGTGGGGAGTTTCGGGGGTCGAAGCCGAGCCGGGCGCACCTTGACGGGTGCGTGGCGGAGAGGAAGGGATTCGAACCCTCGATACGCTTTTGGCGTATACTCCCTTAGCAGGGGAGCGCCTTCGACCA
>ERZ869909.530-NODE-530-length-43024-cov-11.465620_pt1 | contig 43024 bp, 42 predicted proteins | sample MGYA00520892_ERZ869909 | MGnify/ENA primary metagenome ERZ869909 (study PRJEB32215, sample SAMEA104723947) | bioreactor metagenome | biome: bioreactor; feature: anaerobic bioreactor; material: water | place: China | collected 2015-03-12 ... | reverse complement strand
CCCCGATCTGAGCCAACTGCGCCGACCGGTTCAAAACGCTTTCGAAGCGCTTCGAGGAATCTGGAGCGGGAAACGAGTCTCGAACTCGCGACCTCAACCTTGGCAAGGTTGCGCTCTACCAACTGAGCTATTCCCGCTGGAAAGATCGCCATTATAGATCGAATTTTGTGCCTGTCAACCTCTATCAAAGCGATCCATGAACTCATCCGTTGCGGTCATGCGCCGCCAGTTGCGGCAAGGCACGCCGAAGATAGTACACCATCGACCACAGCGTGAGAACCGCGGCGACGTAGATCAGCACAGTGCCGATCAACTCGATGTTCAGGAACAAGATTCGGTCGTGATACAGCAGCATCGGAATCGCCGTCATCTGCGCCGCGGTCTTGAATTTGCCAATGGTGGCCACAGCGACACTGGCCGACTGCCCCACACGCGCCATCCACTCGCGCAAGGCCGAGATCGTGATCTCGCGGCCGATCATCACCACGGCGACGATGGCATCGACGCGCGCCAGTTGTACCAGCAGGATCAGTGCCGCCGCCACCATGAGCTTGTCGGCCACCGGATCGAGAAACGCACCGAAGGCCGAGGTCTGCCCGAGCGAGCGCGCCAGATAGCCGTCGAACCAGTCGGTGATGGCGGCAACGAGAAAGATCACCGTGGCGACCAGGTTCTGCGCCGCAGGCCCCAGCCAGTGCTCGGGCAGGTAGAACACCCCTACGAACAACGGAATAAGTGCGATTCGGGCCCAGGTCAGGGTATTCGGAATATTCAGCGGCATCGGTATGGCGTGTCCGGCCTTGTCATTCGGCTGTCAAGATTATCGCAATCCATTGTATATCTGTTCGGCGAGTTTGCGGTTCACGCCTTCGACACGGCACAAGTCCTCGACCGTCGCGGCACGCACCCCATCCAGCCCGCCAAACATGGCGAGCAGCTTGCGCCGGCGTGCGGGACCGACGCCCGGCACGTCCTCCAGCCGTGATCCAACCCGGGTCTTGGCACGCTTGGCGCGGTGACCGGTGATGGCGAAGCGATGGGCCTCGTCGCGAATCTCCTGGATCAGGTGCAGTGCCGGGTGGTCGCTGGTCAGGTTCAGCGGTGCGCGATGATCGGGAAACACCAGCGTCTCGAGCCCGGGTTTGCGCCCCTCCCCCTTGGCGACGCCCACCATGGCGATGGATTCGAGTCCGACCTCGGCGAGAATCGCGCGGGCCGCGCCAACCTGGCCCTTGCCGCCATCGATCAGGATCAGGTCCGGGCACACGCCCTCGCCCGCGGCCACCTTTCCGTAGCGTCGCTCGAGCGCCTGCCGCATCGCGGCGAAATCATCGCCACCGGTGATGCCGGTGATGTTGTAGCGTCGGTATTCGGACTTTTTCATCACCCCGCTCTCGCACACCACGCACGACGCCACGGTCGCCTCGCCCATGGTATGGCTGATGTCAAAGCATTCGATGCGTGCCGGCGCCTCCTCCAGCGCGAGCGCCTCGCGCAGGGCGTTGAGGCGCAGTTCGACCCGGCCGGCGTCGCGCATGCGCGCCTGGATCGCCAGCGCGGCATTGCCGGCGGCCATTTCCACCCACGCCTTCTCCGCGGCGAAACGTGCGCCGACCACCGCGCAGGGTTTGTCGCTGACCTCGGTCATCAAGGCCTTGACCGGTTCGGTTGGCAGATTGACGATCAGGCGCGCGGGCATGGGGTGATCTCGATAATGCTGCTCGACGAAGGCGAGCAACGCGTCGAGCGCGCCAACTCCGGCCGCGGCGCTGGGAAACTGCGGCCGGTCACCGAGGTGCCGGCCACCCCGCACCATCGCGATATTGATGCACACCAGCCCGTCCTGCTCGACCGCGGCGATGACGTCCACATCCTCATCCTTGCGGCTGTCGACGAACTGGCGGTGCAGCACCGCCTGCAGCACCCGCACCTGATCGCGACACGCCGCGGCCTCCTCGAAGGCGAGGCGTTCGGCGGCATCCTGCATGCGCGCGGTCAGGTCGTCGATGACTTCGCTTGCGCGCCCTTCCAGGAAGCGCGCGGCCAGCCGGACATCGGCGGCGTAGTGCGCGTCGTCGATGAACTCGACGCAAGGGGCGGTACAGCGCTTGATCTGATACAGCAGGCACGGACGGGAGCGGTTCTGAAAGACCGAGTTTTCGCAGGTACGCAGGCGAAAGGTCTTCTGCAACAGATGAATGCTCTCGCGCACCGCGCTGGCGTTGGGAAACGGCCCGAAGTAGCGCGCACCCTTGGCGAACGCACCGCGATGATAAGCCAGGCGCGGAAAGCGGTCCCCGGTCAGACAGATGTACGGATAGGACTTGTCGTCGCGGAACAGAATGTTGTAGCGCGGCGCAAGACTCTTGATCAGGTTGTTCTCGAGCAGCAGCGCTTCGGCCTCGGAGCGCGTCGGCGTGATGTCTACACGCTCGATCTGCGCCACCATCATCGCAATCCGCGGGCTCGGCTGGGTGCGTTGAAAGTAGCTCGACACCCGCCGCTTGAGGTTCTTCGCCTTGCCGACGTAGAGCACCCGATCCTCGGCGCCGATCATCCGGTACACGCCCGGCTCTTCGGGCACGCTGCGGAGAAACGCGCGCGCGTCGAATCCGGCGCTCATCCGTCGGTCGCGGCGGCGTCCAGCAGACCGGTCACGGTCGCGCGCGCCGCGCGGTAGCGTTCGCTCAACTCCAGCGCAAACGGGTCCTCGATCCGCCGACGGGCTTGCAGGCCGGCAATGCGGGCGCGGCTCTCGGTCGACACTTCGGGCGCCCAGCGGTCCAGCAGGTACTCCGCCAGATCGGGGCGGTTGCAAACCAGCACCATGTCGCATCCAGCCTGGTGCGCTGCGCGCGCGCGGGCGACGATGTCGCCGACCACCGTGGCACCTTCCATGGTCAGGTCGTCGCTGAAGATGGCACCCTTGAACCCGAGGCGCCCACGCAGCACGTCTCCCAGCCAGAATGACGAGAAACCGGCTGGATGCGGATCGATGTTCTCGAAACGGACATGCGCCGGCATCACGCCGCTGAGTTGCCGCCCGAGCCGATGGCGGTAGGGCGCGATGTCCTCGTCCCACACCGCGTCAAAGTTGCGCGGATCCACCGGAAGGTCGACATGCGAATCGGCCTCGATGAAACCATGTCCCGGAAAGTGCTTGCCGACGCAGCCCATGCCCGCGTCGGCCATTCCAGCGCACAGGGCACCGGCCAGCGAGGCCACCACCGCGGGGTCGCGATGAAAGGCGCGATCGCCAATCACGCTGCTGACCCCGTAGTCGAGATCGAGCACCGGCGTGAAACTGAGGTCGATGCCGTGCGCAAGCAGTTCGGAGGCGAGTACGAACCCGGCACAGCGCGCGGCATCGAGGGCCGCCATGTGATCGAGCGCCCACAGCGCGCCGATCGTGCCCATCGCCGGCAGACGGGTGAAACCATCGCTGCGAAAGCGCTGCACACGCCCGCCCTCGTGATCGACGGCAATGATCAGCTGCGGTTCACGCGCGGCGCGAATCTCCGCGGTCAGCGCACACAACTGCTCGGAATCGGAAAAATTGCGCGCAAACAGGATCACGCCACCCACCAGCGGATCTCGCAGACGCTCGCGCTCCACATCGCTCAGGCGGTAACCGGCAACGTCGAGCATCACCGGGCCGTGGGCCAGGCGTGCCGGTGCATCGTCCGGCCCTTGCGTGGGCAGACTCGACATCGACTCGGTACATTCAGCGGAAAGCGGCATGATTCGAAGGGGTCTCCGTGACGAAACGTTCGATGACAGCGAAGGCGACAACGTAGTCTGCCTCGTCGGTCAGGCTGAGATGGGCGGTGAGCGCATGGGTGCTCATGTACTCGGACAGCGCCTCCGAATAGCGGAACACGGGCTTGCCAAGCGGGTCATGGCCAACGGCGACCGCATGCAGCGTCGCCGGCACCGCAACCCCGGTGCCAAGTGCCTTGCCAAAGGCCTCCTTGGCTGCGAAACGCTTGGCGAGCATGCGCGCCGGATCGCGCGCGGTGGCGTAGGCCTCGCGCTCGGAAGCGGCGAGTACCCGATCGGCAAAGCGCTGCCCATGGCGTTGCAGCGACTCGCGCACACGTTCGATCCGGACGAGATCGGTTCCGATGCCGAAGATCATGCGGTCACGGTTGACGGCTTGCGGTTCGACATACGCACTCAGACACCACCGCCCGAGGCAGCCTCGCGCAGCAGACGCTTCATCTCGCCCACCGCCTCGCGCAAGCCGCAGAACATCGCCCGACTGACGATGGCATGGCCGATGTGAAGTTCGCGCACACCGGGCAGGCGCGCGACCGGCTGTACGTTGTAGTAATTGAGTGCGTGACCGGCATTGAAGCGCATGCCGAGTTCGCGAATCGCCTCGCCCGCGCGCCGGATCTTCTCGATCTCGGCCACCACCTGGGGGCTTTCCGGGTCCCGTCCGTGAGCGTGGAACGCATGCGCATAGGGGCCGGTATGGATCTCGCATACCCGCGCGCCAATGCGCGCCGCCGCCTCGACCTGGGCGATCTCGGGATCGATGAACACGCTGGTGGTGATCCCGGCATCGGCCAGACGCCCGACCACCGCAGCCAGCCATGCCTTGTTGGCGCGGATGTCGAGACCGCCCTCGGTGGTCACCTCCTGCCGCCCTTCGGGCACCAGCATGGCCATCTCGGGTTTGATCGCGCGCGCGATCTCGACCATCTCGTCGGTGGCCGCCATCTCGAGATTGAGCTTGATATGGGTGAGATCACGCAGCCGCCGTACGTCCTCATCCTGGATGTGACGACGGTCCTCGCGCAGGTGCACGGTAATGCCATCGGCACCGCCGAGATGGGCTTCGACCGCGGCCCATACCGGATCCGGTTCCCAGGTGCGCCGCGCCTGACGCACGGTGGCAACGTGGTCGATATTGACGCCGAGTTCGATCATAAGGCCTGCAACTCCGTCAGCACCCGGCGCGACTGCAAGGATTGTCCGCCGAGTTGATGATTGATCAGCATGCGCAGCAACACCTTGCTCTGCGCCAGGGTTTCCGGTCGGTCGAAGCGATCGGCCGCCATATCGAGCAGGGACTGCCCGCTGAATACGATCTGATCCGCCGTCACCTCGCGCGCATCGACGATCTCGACCGGACCTTCGTCGATTATATAGGCGTAGCGCGAGGCCGGCTCGATCGGTGCCCCCTGTCGCGCTTCGTGCTCGAGCACCACGGCGTAGCCCAGTTCGCGCAGCAGCGCGAGTTCGAAGCCACGCAGGATCGGCGACAGCGCATGCGGCTGTGCCAGTGCACGCAAGGCGCTTGCGTAGGTTTCGAACAGCGATGGATGCGGATCCTCCCTCGCAGTCAAACGTACGAGCAACTCATTGAGATAGTAGCCGCACAACAAGGCGCGTCCCTGCAGCAAGGGTTGCCCCGCCTGCCATTCGGCACGGACCAGGGTCTTCACCTCCCCGCCCCCACTCCAGTCGATACGCAACGGCTGAAACGCCATCAACACCCCGCGCAACGCGGATGTGGGGCGTCGTGCGCCCTTGGCAACCATGGCGACGCGACCATGGTCACGCGAGAGGATCTCGACGATCAGGCTGGTTTCACGCCACGGATAGGCATGCAGCACATACGCCGGCTGCTGATCGATGCGCTGTTTCTGACTCAAGGGGCGCTCCCGGTCACTGGAACGGCACGGCGCAACGGAGGCTTACTCGTAGCCGAGGCTCTTGAGCGCGCGCTCGTCGTCGGCCCAGCCGCTTTTGACCTTGACCCAGACTTCGAGATAGACCCTTGCGTCGAACAGCTTCTCGAGTTCCACGCGTGCCTCGCTGGATATACGCTTGAGTTGCTCGCCGTTGCGCCCGATCACGATGCCCTTGTGACTGGCCCGGTCAACAATGACCGCCGCGAAGATGCGGCGCAACCGTCCCTCGGTTTCGAACTTCTCGATCTCGACGGCGATCCCGTACGGAAGTTCATCACCCAACAGACGGAACAGTTTCTCGCGAAGAAACTCCGCGGCCAGAAAGCGTTCGCTGCGGTCCGTGATGTCGTCGGCTTCGAACACCGGTGGGCCGGCAGGAAGCAGGGAGCGTGCCACGGACACCAGCGCATCGACGTTGTTGCCACGTTCCGCGCTGAGCGGCACGACCTCGGCAAAACCAAACTGGCCGCTGACTTCGGCGATGAACGGCAACAGCCGCGACTTGTCACTCAGGCGATCAACCTTGTTGATGACCAGAATCACCCTGGCATCGGCGGGCAGCACAGACAACACCTTGCGGTCATCGTCGCCGAAACGTCCGGCCTCAACCACGAAAAAAACCAGATCGACATCCGCAAGCGCCTGAGTGACACTGCGGTTCATCGTGCGATTGAGCGCATTCTTGTGCTTGGTCTGGAATCCGGGCGTGTCGACGAACACAAACTGCGCGCCTTCTTCGGTGAGGATACCCGTCACCCGGTGACGCGTGGTCTGCGCCTTGCGCGAGACGATACTGATCTTCTGCCCGATCAGGCGATTGAGCAGCGTGGACTTCCCCACGTTCGGTCGGCCGACGATGGCCACGAAACCGGTGCGGAAACCAGCATCACCCTGTCCGGCTGGGGTATCGCATTGATCTTCGGACATGCTCACTTCTTCCTCAGTCGGGTCAGCGCCAGTTCGGCCGATTGCTGCTCGGCGGCGCGGCGGCTCGGACCGCGACCGGTCGTGCGCACACCGTAGGATTCGACCACACATTCGACTTCGAATTCCTGGGCGTGCGCTTCGCCGTGCACGTTCACCGTGACGTAGTTCGGCAGCGCCTGCTTGCGCGCCTGCAAGAACTCCTGCAAGGCGGTTTTCGGATCCTTCAGCGCGACCTTGGGGTCGATATCCGCAATCAGAGGTGCATACAGCCGATCGATGACGGACTTTGCGGCATGGAAGCCACCATCCAGATATACGGCGGCAAAAAGCGCCTCAAGCGCATCGGCGAGAATGGACGGACGGCGAAACCCGCCACTCTTGAGTTCCCCCTCCCCCAGTCGCAACTGCGCACCGAGTTCCAGGTCGAGCGCGACCGTGTGCAGACCTTCCTGCCGCACCAGCGACGCTCGCAGACGCGACATCTCACCCTCCCGCAACTCACCGAAACGCTCGAACAGCGCAATCGCGATCACGCAATTGAGAATGCTGTCGCCAAGAAACTCCAGCCGTTCGTTGTTCGGTTGTCCGAAGCTGCGATGTGTCAGGGCCTGCTCGAGCAGGGCAGGACTTTCGAACCGGTAATCGAGCTTTCGCTGCAGACGTGACAGATCAGCCGGCACTATCTCGCACTCGTTGCGTGAAACTCGAACAAGAGGAACACGTTGCCCGCTATCGGAACACGACGCTCGTAGTACGCTTCGACCACGACGGTGCCCCCCTGCTTGTAGATGTCGAGATCCGCACCACGAATGCTGCTGATGTCGTCGACAACTGCTTGCGAGTCGAAGCTGCGGCGCAGTTCCGTCATCGTTGCGCCGTGGTCACCCTGGTCGGCGACGGAACGCACGATACGCTGCACCGCTAGGTACTCGGTGAATGCCGGCACCGCACGAAAACCCACCAGCAGCACGAATGCCAGCAAGGCACCGATAATCAGCAAACCGATCAGGCTGAGTCCGCCCTGACGTTTGCGGGAACGAAAGCACTCCATCAATGGAAACCCCCTATTCGCTTCATGTCACTGAAGTTGAACCAGATGAAGAAAGCGCGGCCGACGATGTTCTCTTCGGGGACGAACCCCCAGACCCGGCTGTCGCTGCTTGCATCACGGTTGTCACCCATGACGAAAAAATGACCTTCAGGTACGACGCAGGTCACGCCAGACGTAGTATAGGTGCAGTTACCGCGATATGGAAAATCCATGACCTGCGAAATGAACGGCGGCATGTCGCGCTCTATGAGCACCGAATGGGCGCGTTCGCCGAGCGTTTCTTCGTATTGAGGGGAATAATACAGGCGGTCCGGATGAAGGTAATCCTCCCGTTTCACCAACGCGACGTCTTCGCCATTGATCCTCAATCTCTTGTGATGGTACTCGACCCGGTCCCCGGGCAGCCCCACCACCCGCTTGATGTAGTCGAGCGATGGATCCGCGGGATAGCGGAACACCATGACGTCCCCCCGTTCCGGTTCATTCACGTCGATGACCTTCTTGTTGATGACCGGCAGGCGAATGCCGTACGTCCATTTGTTGACGAGAATGAAGTCACCAACCAGCAGAGTCGGAATCATCGAACCGGAGGGAATCTTGAACGGTTCGACCAGAAAGGAGCGCAGACAGAACACGATCAGAATGACCGGAAAGAAACTGGCGCCGTACTCCACCCACCACGGCGCAGGTGCATCAGCCGCGCGCAGCTTGCGCGCATGAAAACGGTCCACCGCCCAGAGCACGCCGGTGATGACGAGAAGAACAAACAGAATCAGTGCAAAATTCACGAACACTCCGTCAGTATCACGAATACTTCGTCAGGCGGCCGAGCACGACCTGAGCCACGGCACCCCGTGGCTCCAGGACGCGTTGCTCGGAGCACAGTTTGGGCACGGACTTCGGGCACCGCTCGACGTTCACTTGCCCTCGTCGGTGCGCAAGACGGCCAGGAACGCTTCCTGAGGAATCTCCACGTTCCCGACCTGTTTCATCCGCTTCTTGCCTTCCTTTTGCTTCTCGAGCAGCTTTCGCTTCCGGCTGATGTCACCGCCATAGCACTTGGCCAGCACGTTCTTGCGCAAGGCCTTGATCGTCTCGCGGGCAATGATGTGTGAACCGATTGCTGCCTGCACGGCAACGTCGAACATCTGGCGTGGGATCAACCCGCGCAGCTTGGCAGCCAGCTCGCGGCCACGATACTGGGCACTGGCGCGGTGCACGATGACCGACAGCGCATCTACCTTCTCGCCCCCGACCATCATGTCGAGCTTGACCAGATCCGCACTTCGATACTCCTTGAACTCGTAGTCGAGTGAGGCGTAACCACGCGAGACCGACTTCAGGCGATCGAAAAAATCCATGACCACCTCATTCATCGGCATGTCATAGATCAGCTGTACCTGGCGACCGTGATAACGCATGTCCACCTGAATGCCACGCTTCTGGTTGCACAGCGTGATGACCGGGCCGACATAATCCTGCGGCAGGAAAATGGTCGCTGTGATGATGGGCTCGCGAATCTCCGCGACTTTGGAAAGTTCGGGAAGCTTCGAAGGATTCTCGATATGCACGACCTCGCCACTGTTCATCACCACCTCGTACACCACGGTGGGTGCCGTAGTGATGAGATCCATGTCGAACTGCCGCTCCAGTCGCTCCTGAACGATATCCATGTGCAGCATGCCAAGAAAGCCACAACGGAATCCGAAACCCAGAGCCTGTGATACTTCGGGCTCGAACTGCAGCGAAGCGTCATTGAGCTTCAGCTTCTCGAGCGATTCGCGCAACTGGTCGTATTCGCTCGATTCGACCGGATACAAGCCGGCGAACACCTGCGGCTTGATCTCCCTGAATCCGGGCAAGGGCTCGGCCGCAGGCTTGCCCGCAAGCGTGACCGTGTCACCGACCTTGGCAGCCTGCAACTCCTTGATCCCCGCGATCACGAAACCGACCTCACCCGCGGACAAATGCTCGCGCGCGATCGAATGCGGGGTAAATACTCCGACGCGATCACATGGATACTGAGCGCCTGTGGACATCAGCAGGATCCGGTCCTTCGGTCGCAATACACCGTCGACCACCCGCACCAGAATGACCACCCCCACGTAGTTATCGAACCACGAGTCGATGATCAAGGCCTTCAGTGGTGCATCGGGGTCACCTTTGGGCGGGGGCACACGAGCCACCACCGTCTCCAGCACCGCCTCGATGCCGAGACCGGTCTTCGCCGAGCACAGCACCGCGTCGGAAGCATCCACGCCGATCACGTCCTCGATCTCGCCGCGCGCGCTCTCCGGATCAGCGGCGGGCAGATCGATCTTGTTCAGCACCGGAATGACTTCCACATCCTGCTCGATGGCGGTATAGCAGTTGGCCACGGTTTGCGCCTCGACCCCCTGCGATGCGTCGACGACCAGCAAGGCCCCCTCGCACGCCGAGAGCGAACGGCTCACCTCGTAGGAGAAGTCGACATGTCCCGGTGTGTCGATCAGGTTGAGATTGTAGATCCTGCCATCGCGGGCCTTGTACTGCAGCGCCGCTGTCTGGGCCTTGATCGTGATGCCGCGTTCGCGCTCGATATCCATCGAGTCGAGCACCTGCTCCTCCATCTCGCGGTCGGTCAGCCCTCCGCAGGCGTGGATCAGGCGATCAGCAAGCGTGGACTTGCCATGATCAATGTGCGCAATGATTGAAAAGTTTCGAATGTGTTGCATGAGACAACAAAAAAGGGTGCCTTACGACACCCATGTTGGAAGGCGGGATTCGCTAAGAGCGTGATTTTAGCTGAAAACGCTGGCAATGGGCGTGTACCGCCTCGGCATCGAGGCGATGGTGACAAAGTTCGGAATCTCCGGACAGCAACACCGGGACGAGTTCGTTCCAGCGTGCCTCGAGCTCGGGGTCGAGATCCACATCGACAACCCGGACCACCCAGCCGTACTCACGCGCGATGGGTTCGAGGGCATCGAGCATTACCTGGCACAGATGGCACCATTCACGGCTTAGCAGAATGAATTCACGCTCCGGACTCATTTGCCTTCCGCTCGAATGCTGACATACGAAGTGGAGTTGCCCCGTCCCACCAGCAGCGTCACAACCTGGCCCTCGGCAACCCCTTCGAGTACCCGTTCGAACTCTTCAACCGACCCCGGGCGCAACTGGCGTCCGTCGGTGACCAGCGCAAGCACCCGATCGCCCGGGCGCAGATCCGCGGTCGCCGCAACGGATTCGACCCGACGCACGATCAGACCAGGGGTACGCCCGGCATCACGGGAACTGGCTTCCGGGTTCTCGAGTACCAGACCGAGGCGGTTGGGCTGTTGCGTTGCGGTCGGCGCCGGTCGAACGCGCTCCAGCACCCCTGGACCAGGCTCGTCATCCCATTGGCCGAGTTTAATCCGGATCTCCTTGCGCTCACCCGCACGCACCACCTCCATCGACACCTCGCTCCCCGGGCGTCCGGCGGCAACGATGCGCGGCAGCTCGGACGAGGTTACGACATGCTGGCCATCAAAGCGCACGATGACGTCACCCGTCTCCACGCCGGCGCTCGCAGCTGGCCCACCCGGCTCGACGGCACTGACCAGAGCCCCCTCTGCACGCGCGAGCCCGAAACTCTCCGCCAGCGCCCGCGTCACCTCCTGCACCGCCACACCAATACGACCGCGTTCGACGCGCCCACCCTCGCGCAGCTGCGCCTGAACGCGCATGGCGACATCGATCGGGATCGCAAAAGACAGCCCCATGAACCCGCCGGTCTGACTGTAGATCTGAGAATTGATCCCCACCACCTCGCCGCGCAGATTGAACAGCGGCCCCCCCGAATTGCCGGGATTGATCGCGACATCGGTCTGGATGAACGGGACAAAATTCTCATCGGGCAGCGAACGCCCCTTGGCGCTGACGATGCCGGCGGTCACGGATTGATCGAAGCCGAACGGAGAACCGATCGCGACGACCCACTGACCAACCTTCAACGTGTTCGGATCCCCGAGCTCGACCGATGGCAGGTCGCTGGCCTCGATCCGGATCAATGCAACGTCACTGCGGGCATCCGCCCCGACCACAGTGGCAACGAACTCGCGCCGGTCGGCAAGTCGGACCATCACCTCATCCGCACCCTCGATCACGTGGGCATTGGTCAGAATGTACCCATCGGCATCGATGATGAAGCCCGATCCCAGGGAGCGCCCATCGGGATCGAGTCCGGGCCGATCGGGCAATCCGGGAATGAAACGACGAAACAGGTCGAACATCGGATCGTTCTCGTCCAGCCCGGGAATGGACGGAAGACGTGGTTGCGCCGATTGGCGCGCACTGATGTTGACCACCGCAGGGGCCTGCTGCTCGACCAGGGTTGCAAAGTCGGGCAAGGAACTCGCCGCGACCGCGAGCGGATACAGCATCAGCGCCGCCACCAGACTGAACAGCGTGGCGAGAAAAGTCGATCTCATTGAAGCGTGCACGTACTTTCGTCCCTGATCATTTCCATCTTGAGTGCTCCACGCCAGCGCCGACTACGGTGCAGCAAGCGGTTGAACAACCACGCGAGCCCGAGACCAAGCGCCGCACCGAGCAACGCAGACAGGTCGTGCCTGGTATCCGCAACGAGATGCCCGGCCAATGCACCAAGCACCAGCAACAGGGCACCCAGGCCATAGCTCGCCAACGCGCCAATCAGCGGCGCCGCATCTGGAATCCTCAACCTGACGCGATCACCAGGACGCAAACCAAGCGGATCCGGCAGGCTGAAGACCTCGTTGGGCCTTCTGATAGCATAGGCGATTCGTACCGAGCGGCAGCCACCGGGTTCGTCGCAGCGCCCACAGCCATCCTGGCGGTCGGCGACCCTGATCCAGGCAAGACCATCTTCCGAACGGACAACGATGCCCTTTGCCTCGATCACCGACCGCTCCGCCAGGCATTCAAGGCAAGCGCCGGTCCTTTGGCAGCAGCCGTCTGCACGGATCTAGGGGGCAACGAAACGGGGCTCATCGGGTGGCTGGCTCGATACCGTCACCGAGGCGCCGCACGGCACGCAGCGGCACTTCACCGAGGGCGGTCACGAGATATCCGCCAACGGTGCGCTTGTAGATATTGATCGGGCCTGACGCGAACGCCTCGGGAGAAGCACTCACGCCATCGGCCTCGAGTGGCTCGATGAACACCGAGATCGACGCCAGCCCGTCACTGTAGACCAGATGCAGAATATCCCCGAGATCACGCCCGAGGGGCCGCCTGACCACGGACTTGAGGGCATACCCGGGCAAGGGAGAGGATAGCGCCCACTCGCTGTCGCCCGGCCGCACCTCGTCGCCTTGCGCGTCGATCACTCGCCAGCTGTCATTCTTGACGTAACGCGGCTTCAGCGCCTCCATGTCGATCTCTCCACCGATACTGACATCGGTAAAGGTGAACTGCTCGATGATCTCTCCGTTCTCGTCGACCATCCGCGCCTTGAGCAGCAGACCTGTATCACGCTCGGCCCAGAGCAAATGACCGTAGCGCAGATCGTCACGCGGCTCGAGCAAAACCAGCTGCGCGTCGAGACCGGCCACCCGGCTCACATCACCGACACTGATCCGGTAGCTTTCGGCAACCACGGCATAGGAGGTCGGCAAGCGCGCAGGGAAGGCACGTTGCCCACCGGAACGATCGATGATGATGGTTTTCTGATCAGGGAGGACGCAACGCACTTCACGATTGGAGCGGATGACTTCGCGTGGACTCCCGTCGAGCACCTCGAGCCGTTCGTGCTCACCACTCGAATCGACCTTGCGTGTGATGCGCGAGGTTTCGAAGTTACGCCCCGACTGGTAGATGAAGGTGCCCGAATAATTCAGGCGCTGCCCGGCCGTGGCGATACGTCCAAGCCACGAAACCGCGTCCGGCGGCTCACTGGCCGCGGACTGCACCGGGACGACCAGCGTCACCGCCAGCATCAGCAACGCAAACGCCCTCATCGGCGAACATCTCCAGCCATGTCCGCCGATACCGTGCGGACATACTGCACGGCACCAGACAGCGGGCTACCGCCACTCATCGCCTGATGCACGAAAACATACTTGCGGTGCGGATCCCCCCGCTCGGTCAGCGCGGCAGCGCCACTCGCCACCGGCAGCACCCCCTGCTCCACGGTTGCGGTCTGCGTGCCGATCGCAATCGTTGGTTCTGCCGTCGTGGTTCGCATCGACATGGCAACCACTCCGACCACGGCCACCCCCATCACCGACGCCGCGACCGGCATCAGCGCCCGGCTCCACAGCGAGTTGGCACTGCTTCGTGCGGCCTCCGATGCTTTCGCGTGTACCGGTGCGAACAAGGTCGGCTCCTCGCGAATTCTTTCCATCACACTCGAGGAAATATCGGCCGCACCCGACAACTCGCCGCGCACGGCATCGCCAATCAGGCAGTATTCGAGCCATTTCCGTCGCAGCTCGGGGTCACGACGCAGGGCATCGAACACACGTCCGGATGCGGAATCATCCAGATCTCCATCAACCAGTGCGGACAAATCGTCTTTCATCAGTCTTACCTACCAGCGTTTGTCGGGAGCCGTGTCCAGCAACGGCCGCAGTCTTTCGGAAATCGCCTCTCTCGCCCTGAAAATGCGCGACCGCACTGTGCCGATCGGACAGTCCATGATGTTGGCGATTTCCTCGTAACTCAAACCTTCCAGCTCTCGGAGCATGATTGCCGTCCGAAGTTCCTCGGGCAATGCGGCCATTGCATCCTCCACCGTCTGCCCGATCTGCCGCGTCATCATCAACCGCTCCGGAGTATTGATGTCACGCAGCTGTTCGCCCTCGTCGAAGGTTTCCGCCTCGGTGGAATCGAATCCGGTCGAGGTCGGGGCACGACGTCCTTGCGAAACGAGGTAGTTCTTTGCGGTATTGATTCCTATCCGATACAACCACGTGTAAAACGCACTGTCACCGCGAAAGGCCCCGAGCGCCCGGTAAGCCTTGATGAAGGTTTCCTGAGCGACATCCTCGACCTCGGCCGGATCGCGAATCAAACGCGACAACAGCCTGTGCAGCTTGCGCTGATACTTCGCCACCAGCAGGCCGAAGGCTTCCTTGTCACCGCGTTGCACGCGTTCAACAAGCAATTGGTCAGTCTCGCGATCGCTCATGAGCGGGTCGATTCTCTCGGTTGGGCAAAAACCCGGGAAGTATAGCGACCGCGCATGAGTACGGCAAAGCAAAGCGCACACTTGTTCACCAGACACAGCCAAAAAGGAATAGTTCAGACGTGAAAGGGGTTATCGGTCAGCAGCCAGCCAACGCCTCAACAATCACTACGGAGGGCGTGCAATCGTCCGATTGCGAGCCGGGGAGGCCCGACCGTGCTATGCTCCGCGCTGCATCCATCCGGCGATTTCGACCTTGATCAAACATTACGACGTTCTGATTCTCGGCAGCGGCACCGCGGGCCAGTCACTTGCCCTGCGACTGGCAGACGACCTCAAGGTCGCGATCGTGACCAAGCGCTCGATCGCGGACAGTGCCAGTGCATGGGCCCAGGGGGGCATCGCCGCCGTGCTCGACACGGCCGACAGCATCGAAGACCACATAGCCGACACATTCACGGCCGGCGCCGGCCTGTGCGATCCGGTGGCGACGCGTTTTGTCGTGGAGAATGGTCGACGCGCCATCGAATGGCTCATCGAACGCGGCGTCAGCTTCACCCGCGAGGACACCTCGGCCCTCGGCTACCACCTCACCCGCGAAGGGGGGCACTCCCACCGGCGCATCATTCACGCTGCCGACGCAACCGGAGCCGCGGTTCAGGCAACGCTGACCGAACAGGTTCTCCACCACCCGAACATCGACGTGCTCGAACAGCACATTGGCATCGACCTGATTACCGGCGACAAGGTCGGACACCCCGAACAGGGCTGCGTCGGCGCCTACGTCCTGGACATCGCCGCGAATCAGGTCATCACCATCGGCGCCCGCCATACCGTCATCGCCACCGGCGGTGCCGGCAAGGTCTATCTGTTCACGACCAATCCCGATGTTTCCACCGGGGATGGTATCGCGATGGCCTGGCGCGCAGGATGCCGTGTTGCCAACATGGAATTCATCCAGTTTCACCCCACCTGCCTGTACCACCCTCAGGCCAAGTCGTTTCTGATCAGCGAAGCCGTGCGCGGCGAAGGCGGCATTCTGCGCCTACCGGACGGGCACCGCTTCATGCCCGACCACGACGAACGCGCCGAACTCGCCCCGCGCGACGTCGTCGCGCGTGCGATCGACTTCGAGATGAAGAAACGCGGTCTCGACTGCGTTTACCTGGACATCAGCCACAAGGCCGCGGACTGGCTGCGCGCCCATTTTCCGAACATTCACGCCCGCTGCCTCGAGCTTGGCATCGACATCACCCGTGAACCGATTCCGGTCGTCCCGGCCGCTCATTACACCTGTGGCGGCATTGTCACCGATTTGTCAGCGCGGACCGATGTCGCTGGCCTGTACGGTATCGGTGAAGCGGCATGCACGGGACTGCATGGTGCCAACCGCCTGGCCAGCAATTCGCTGCTCGAATGCCTGGTATTCGGCGAAGCCGCCGCACGCGACATTCTCGCCAGTGACAAGCCCCCCGTTCCACGCCTGCCGGCATGGGACGAAAGCCGTGTGACCGACGCCGACGAGGAAGTCGTAATCTCCCACAACTGGGCCGAACTGCGGCGTTTCATGTGGGATTACGTCGGTATCGTGCGCACAACCAAACGACTGCAGCGCGCGCGGCATCGCATTCGCCTGCTGGAACGCGAAATCCACGAGTTCTATTCAAACTTCCGGGTCAGCAACGACCTGATCGAGTTGCGCAACCTGGTGGTAACCGCCGATCTGATCGTGCGCTGCGCCCTCGGCCGCAAGGAAAGCCGCGGACTTCATTCGTCGCGGGACTATCCGGATACGCTGCCCAAGGCACGCAACTCCGTCGTCCGCCCAGCCAACTCACCGTTGCGCAGCCGATCTCGAGGCCGATAGCGGGTGCTTGCAGTAGTGACGCAACCAGACCTGTAGGCACCGCCATTGCTCGAGCGAAAACTGGTCGGGGAGAAGCCAACATGCGCCGCGTTTGCGTCCATCACCGAGCTCCTGCCACCGCAGGCAGACGATTCGGCTGAGCACGACACTGTCGGGGCACACCTCGGCGTAGATCAGTTCGCCGCGCAACGCCAGCAACAACACACCGGCAGGATCGAGTTCGAGTCTAGGCAACACGGGGGAGCGGTAGCGCAGCCAGTAACACAGCATCGACACGACCGCCACCACCAGCCCACCAAGCGCGTACCAAAGCATCCCGACGATCGCCAGATGCGCGAACGCGACCACTGCAATCACATGGATCGCAGCGGTCGCGCCAAAAAGTCGGCGTGACGGCACGGGATCGAGCGAAACCGGCAAGCCCGCCCGCTCGTTGGCCATCACGCCCGATTCACACCCGTCGCAGGGCCAGCGTCCCGTTGGTGCCGCCGAAGCCAAAGGAATTCGAAAGAGCCATTCGAATCTCCATTGGCCGGGCCTGATTGGCCACATAATCCAGATCGCAACGTTCGTCCTGCTCGAAAATATTGATCGTCGGTGGCGACATCTGGTGATGCAACGCGAGTGTCGTGAAAACGGCCTCGACCCCCCCTGCTGCACCGAGCAGATGCCCCGTCATCGATTTGGTCGAATTGACCGCGATCGAACCGGCATGTTCACCGAAACACCGCTTGATCGCGATCGTTTCCGCCACATCTCCCAACGGCGTGGAGGTGCCGTGAGCGTTGATGTAGTCCACTTCATCGATGGATGCGCCGGCATCGCGCAAGGCCTGCGCCATGCAGCGTGCCGCACCCTCTCCGTCCTCGCTGGGCGCGGTCATGTGGAAGGCATCGGCACTCATCCCGTATCCAGCGACTTCGGCATAGATGCGGGCACCGCGGGCAACCGCGTGCTCGTACTCCTCCAGCACCAATACCCCGGCCCCTTCGCCCAGTACGAAACCGTCACGGCCCGTGTCCCAGGGACGACTCGCCGTGGCAGGATCGTCATTGCGCGTCGACAACGCCTTGGCGGAACCAAAGCCCCCAATGGCCAGCGGCGTGACGGTGGACTCGGCTCCACCGGCCACCATCACATCGACGTCACCACGCTCGATCTGACGAGCGGCATCACCAATGCAATGGGTAGCAGTGGTGCACGCGGTAACCATCGCGAGGCACGGCCCCTTGAGGCCGAACATGATCGAAAGGTTGCCCGCGATCATGTTGATGATCGTACCCGGAATGAAGAACGGGGAAATCTTGCGATGCCCGGCCCTCAGGAAGTCATCATGGGTGCTCTCGATCATCGGCAGACCACCGATACCCGAGCCGATGTTCACACCGATTCGTTCTGCGTTCGACGCGGTGACCTCGATTCCGGAATCCTTGATCGCCTGGATCCCGGCCGCGAGACCATAGTGAATGAAAACGTCCATGCGTCGGGCTTCCTTCGGTGACAGGTAGTCTCCGACCTCGAAACCCTTCACTTCCCCGGCAATTCGAACGGGGAAGGACGACGCATCGAAACGCGTGATCTCGGTAACTCCGGAACGGCCATTGACAATGTTGTCCCATGCCTCCGGAATGTTATTGCCGACCGGGGAGATGATCCCCAGACCGGTAACGACGACTCTGCGACGGGTCAATGTTCGCTCCGGTTGTTGAACTTACTTCTTGAGGTGTGCGTTGACGTAGTCAATCGCCTGCTGGACGGTGGTGATCTTCTCGGCTTCCTCGTCCGGAATCTCGCACTCGAACTCCTCTTCCAGCGCCATCACCAGTTCGACGGTATCCAGCGAGTCGGCACCCAGATCATCGACGAACGAAGACTCGTTCTTGATCTCCGATTCGTTCACGCCAAGCTGTTCGGCAACGATCTTCTTGACGCGTTGTTCGATGTTCTCCATGAAGAGACTCCTTCCCTTAAATGTAGAGAGATATAAAAGGCCGGCGTATTCTACCAAAAACAACGCCAACCGCTATTGCAAGCGGGACCCGTCCGGAAATTCTCCGCGGCATGCATCGCACGCAGCAGACTGGACGGAAAAATCAGACCTGTGCGGCCTTCAGATCATGTACATGCCACCATTTACGTGAAGCGTGGTACCGGTAATGTAGGCTGCGGCCGGTGACGCGAGAAACGCCACTGCGGAAGCGATTTCCTCGGGGCGCCCCAGTCGCCCGAGGGCGATCTGCCCCACCAGCCCCTCGCGTGCCGCATCGGGCAGCGCGCGCGTCATGTCGGTATCGATGAAACCGGGAGCAACGCAGTTGACAGTAATGTTGCGGCTGCCCAGCTCACGCGCCAGCGCCCGCGTCATGCCCGCCACACCGGCCTTGGCCGCGGCATAGTTGGCCTGCCCCGGGTTGCCGGAACTTCCGACCACCGAAGTGATGTTGACGATGCGTCCACCACGTGCCTTCATCATGCCACGCATGACCAGCTTGGACATGCGAAACACTGCCTTGAGGTTGGTGTCGATGACGGCATCCCACTCCTCGTCCTTCATCCGCATCGCGAGGTTGTCCCGCGTGATGCCGGCGTTGTTGACCAGGACTGCGATCGCCCCGAAACGCTTCTCGACCTCCCCGACGAGCGCTTCGCACGCACCGGCATCGGTCACGTCGAGCACCATCCCCGCACCTTCGATTCCATGCCCGGTCAACGCTCCGGAGATGTCATCGGCACCTCCTTGCGACGTTGCCGTGCCGACCACCTTCGCGCCGAGCCGTCCGAGCTCGAGCGCAACCGCGCGCCCGATTCCACGGGAAGCCCCGGTCACCAGGGCGGTCTGCCCTTCAAGCGATAAACTCATGATCCCCTCACTGCCTGAATGGATTGATTCAAACTCTCGGCGTCGTGAATGGCCCCGCCTTGCAGCGCTTTCGCGATACGCTTGTTCATCCCCGCCAGCACCTTGCCGGGACCGCATTCGTACAGATGATCGACGCCATGCGTGGCAATCGCTTCAACGGTCTCGATCCAGCGCACCGGCGAGTAGGCCTGACGCACCAAGGCGTCGCGAATCGCTTCGGGCGCATCGCAGATGGCAACATCCACGTTGTTCAGCACGGCAAAGCGTGGCTGCGCAATCTCGACCCCGGCGAGCCGTTCGGCCAACCTTTCGGCTGCCGGCTGCATCAGTGCGCAATGAAACGGCGCACTCACCGGCAACGCCATCGCCCGCTTGGCTCCGCGCTGCTTCGCCAGTTCAATTGCCCGCTCAACCGCCGCCTTCGAGCCAGCAATGACGATCTGCCCGGGAGCATTCAGGTTCGCTGCCTCGACCACCTCCCCTGCGGACGCCTCGTCGCACACCTCGCGCACGATCTCGACTTCGAGTCCAAGCAACGCGGCCATGGCACCTTCACCCGCCGGCACCGCTTCCTGCATCGCCTGGGCGCGAAAGCGCACCAGCGGCACGGCGTCGGCGAAGCGCAGCGCCCCAGCCGCAACCAGCGCCGCATACTCACCCAGACTGTGCCCGGCCGCCACCTTTGGTTCCGGCCCACCGGCCGCCAGCCACGCGCGATAAACGGCCACGCCGGCGGTCAGCATCAACGGTTGGGTATTGACCGTCAGCGCCAGGCGTTCAGCCGGCCCCTCACTCATCATCTGCCACAAATCCTCGCCAAGCGCCTCAGACGCTTCGGCGAAGGTTTCGCGAATGACCGCATTGTCTCCAAATGCATTCATCATCGCAACGGATTGCGACCCCTGCCCGGGAAAAACAAGCGAAACACTCATGTTCTTGTTGTCCTGTATTGCAAACTCAATAATGCCCGCCACACCCGGGGCATCTTCAATAACGAAGCAAAACCGCGCCCCAGGTAAATCCGCCGCCCACACCCTGCAGCATCAGATGCTGACCACGTTGTATCGCACCAGTGCGAATTCCGTGATCAAGCGCCAGCGGTACCGACGCCGCCGAGGTGTTGCCATGGCGATCTACGGTGACGATCAACTTTTCGGGCGGTAAACCGAGCTTCTTCGCGGTGGCCTGAAGGATCCGAATATTGGCCTGATGCGGAATCAGCCAGTCCAGCCCCGACAGATCGAAGTCAGCGGCCGCAAGCACCTCCGCGGCAACGTCACCCAGTACGCGCACTGCGAACTTGAATACCGCCTGCCCATCCATGCGCAAAAAAGGATCACCCATGATCTGGCCGGCCGACACCCCCCCCGGGACGCACAGAATCGGGTGGTGGGAACCGTCGGCGTGCAGCGCGCTGGCGAGAATCCCGGGTTCTTCGCTGGCTTCGAGCACCACCGCACCGGCGCCATCACCGAACAGCACGCAGGTGCCGCGATCGGACCAGTCCAGAATCCGCGAGAAGACCTCGGCGCCGACCACCAGCGCGCGCCTGTGACTACCGGAATGAATGAACTTTTCGGCCGTTGTGAGCGCATAGACGAAGCCGCTGCATACCGCCTGCAGATCGAAGGCCGCGCAACCGCTGCGGATGCCCAGCTTGGACTGCAGCAGTGTCGCCGTGCTGGGGAAGATGCAGTCGGGCGTGGAGGTTGCGACGATGATCAGGTCGATGTCTCCGGCTTCGACACCTGCCGCTTCGAGCGCCCGCAGGCTGGCAACACGTGCGAGATCGCTCGACGACATATCCGGGGGCGCAAGATGGCGCGCACGAATCCCTGTACGCCCGACGATCCACTCGTCAGAAGTATCGATCCCACGCGCAACCAGATCGTCATTGCTCACCGGCGCACCCGGGAGACAGCTTCCGGTACCGGCGATTCTGGCATAGATCATGTAGTTACCTCGTCCATCGCCGCCATTCGTTCGGTGATGCGTTCGACCAATCGATTGGAAGCGGCCTCGGCCGCGCGGTAAATCGCCTGCTCGAACGCAAAGGCGTCGGCCGAACCATGGCTCTTCACCACGACACCGCGCAAACCCACCAGCGCCGCACCGTTGTAGCGCCGATGATCGACCCGACTCTTGAAGCGCTTGAGCACCGGTAGCGCGATGACCGCCAGCAATTTCGTCAACAGGTTACGCCCGAACTCTTCGCGCAGAAAGCTCGACAACATCTGCGCCAGCCCTTCCGAAGTCTTGAGCGCGACATTGCCCACGAAACCATCACAAACGACGACGTCGGTCGTACCCTTGTAGATGTCATCGCCTTCGACATTACCGTGGAAATTGAGGCCGCTGGCGCGCAGCAACTCCGCAGCACGCTTGACCGTGTCGTTGCCCTTGATCGCCTCCTCCCCGATGTTGAGCAGGCCAACCCGGGGACGCTCGACGTGGTCGATCGATGCCGCCAGCATCGCCCCCATCACACCGAACTGGAGCAGGTGCTCCGCCGAGCAGTCGACATTGGCGCCTAGATCGAGAAAATAACAATGCCCCTTGCGCGTGGGGATCGCCGAAGCAATGGCCGGACGGTCGATACCCGGGAGCGTCTTGAGCACGAAGCGCGAAATCGCCATCAGCGCACCGGTATTGCCGGCAGAAACCGCCGCTTCGGCGCGCCCTTCCTTGACCAGATCGATTGCCACGCGCATCGACGAATCTTTCTTGTTGCGCATCGCGGTCGCGGGCGCCTCGTCCATGCCCACAACCTCCGTTGCGGCACGAATCTCCAGACGATCGGCCACTTCCTGCGCGGGGCCGGAGAGCAACGGCTCGAGCGCCTCGGAGCGCCCCACGAGAATCACGCGCGCGCCCGGGTGGTGCCGCAGGAACGCGACCGCGGCCGGAACCGTGACGGCGGGGCCATGGTCGCCACCCATGCAATCTATGGCAACGGTGACCTTCATCGGGTTTTCATCGAATTCTGGTTCGACAGGCGAAAAAACGGCGCAAGCACGTCACGTGCTGCGCCGCTCTTCCAGAAAGGGGATTACTCACCCTTGGTCTTGACGACCTTTTTGCCGCGGTAGAAACCGTTCGGGCTGATGTGATGGCGCAGATGCACCTCACCAGTCGTGGCCTCGACGGCCAGCGGCGGGTTGGTCAGAAAGTCGTGAGCACGGTGCATGCCACGCTTGGACGGGGACTTCTTGTTTTGCTGAACGGCCATCAGAATACTCCTGGTACGATAACAAGCCGCTCACGTACCGGCCCGGCGAAGCCGGGACAGGGCCGCAAACGGCGATTCCTTTTCCACCCCGCCCAGGGGGCGCGGTGCATCACATTGTTCATGCCTCGGCGCGATCGGCAGCGTGAGGAGAATTTCCTCCTCCAGCAAGGCCAGCACGTCGAGGTCGGCACTGACCTCGAAGGCATCGAACTCGTCATTTTCAAGCTCGGCGTCCGGAATTTCCTGCCCCGGTCGAACCAACTGCAGCACGCTGTCGAGCTCGAGCGCGAATTCCATGCGCTGCAGACAGCGCTGACATTGCAGCCCAAGCGGTGCCGACGCCCTCAATCGAAAATACGACTTGCCATCGGAGCGCCGCTCACCCACCAGCGAATAGGAGATCTCGCCCGAGGAATCGAAGAGCACGTCCGACAAGCGCTCCAGCCGAGAAACGGCAATGGAATCGACCAGGCTGCGCCCTTCGGAGGCAAACCTGAACGGATCGGAGACAACGCTTGGTCGCGACATAAGAGGGGAATGATATTATTTCCACTCGAATCTGTCAAAGCCCTTCAATACCATCCATGGAAATCCCGATGAAACTGGTTCTGGCCTCGACCTCCGCATACCGTCGCATGCTGCTCGAACGCCTGCTCCTGCCGTTCGAGACCGCTCGCCCGGACGTTGATGAAACGCCACTCGACGGAGAACCTCCTCCAGAAACCGCCAACCGCCTCGCCGCAGCAAAAGCACGCGCCGTGGCCGCGCACTTTCCGGACGGACTCATCATCGGCAGCGATCAGGTTGCGCATCGCGGCGATCAGGTCTTCGGCAAGCCGGGCTCCGTCGAACGCGCAATCGAACAACTGCGTGGGATGCGCGGCAGCACCGTCATCTTTCATACCGCGCTGGCCGTGCTCAATACGCGCACCGGGGCACTGCAGACCGAAAGCGTACCAACACGCGTGCGCTTTCGCGAGCTCAGCGATGCGGAAATCATCCGCTATGTTGAAAAGGAACGCCCCCTCGATTGCGCCGGCAGTGCGAAATCGGAGGCCCTGGGCATTACCTTGCTCGACTCACTCAGCGGCGATGATCCAACCGCGCTGATCGGACTCCCCCTCATCGCACTGTCACGCATGTTGCGCCGCGAGGGACTCGAACTGCCATGAACACACCCCCGTCCCCCACGCCGGCATCGTCGGAGAACTCGGCGGGCGCGCTGGTTCTCGTTCCCGTCAGCCTCGGCGAGGCCCCCTGGCGCACATTTCTGCCAGAAGAAGCGCAGCGCCGGGTATGCCAGATCCGCCACTTCGTCGTCGAGACCGAAAAGCTCGCCCGCCAGCACCTGAAACGCCTCGAACACCCGGTCGCACTGCGCGAACTCGACCTGCACCCGCTTCCCGAACGCGCGGACGCGGCCACGCTCGATCGCCTGCTCGAGCCGGTTGCCGACGGGCACGACCTCGGCCTGCTTTCCGACGCCGGCTGCCCCGCGGTGGCAGATCCCGGAGCGCGCCTGGTGGCGCGGGCACAGGCACGCGGCATTCGCGTCGACCCGCTGGTCGGCCCGTCGTCGATACTGCTGTCGCTGATGGCGTCAGGACTGGACGGACAACGCTTCGCCTTTCACGGCTACCTGCCGGTGGCCGAAACTGACCGCGATCAGCGCATCCGCCAGCTCGAAAAGGCGTCACGCCGGGATCGCAGCACGCAGATCTTCATCGAAACGCCGTACCGCAACGCACGCCTGTTCTCCGCCTTGCTGGAGCTGTGTCAACCGGGCACGCGCCTGTGCGTGGCGCGCGACATCACCACCCAGGGACAATGGATACGCACCCAGAATGTCGCGCAATGGCGCAAGCACGTTCCACCCGACCTCGACCGCCGACCCACGATCTTCCTGATGCTGGCGCAATGACCGGGCAGCAGCCACCGCACCCCGGCAGCGGTTGCGGAAGCAGACAATGCCGGGGTGCGGTGGCCTACACTCCGGAGTCGAGCAGATACACCCCGCCATCGCGCTCGAGCACTCTCAGCGATTGCAGGCCACGTCCATTGCAGCGCCCGAACGCGCAGCGACCACTGGCCGCATCATAGTGCGCACCATGCACCGCGCAAACCAGGTATTGCCCGGTGAGATCGAAAAACCGTCCCGGCACCCAGTCCAGTTCAACCGGGACATGCGCGCAGCGATTGAGGTAGGCACGCACGACCCCGCGAAAGCGGACGACGAACGCGGACTGCGGGCCATCGCGCCCCGCGACCTCGAAACGCACCCCGTCACCCCCGTCGACCAGCGCCGACGATGCGCAGATCAGGCGTTGCCCGCCAGCCACTGCGCCAGCGCCTCCGGCGTATCGAGCAAGGCCACGGGCGCCAAGGCCTCGAGCTCCCCCTTCGGATGCGCCCCGAAGGACACCCCGACGGCATCGACGCGGGCATTGCGCGCCATGTTGAGGTCGTGCGTCGTATCCCCAACCATCACGGTACGCTCGCGGGCGACGCCGAACTCGTCCATCAACTCCTCGAGCATCGCCGGATGCGGCTTGGAAAAGCACTCGTCAGCGCAACGCGAGGCGTGAAACAGGTGCCCCAGACCGGTGTGGCGCAAGGCCCGATCCAGCCCGACCCGGCTCTTGCCCGTGGCCACGGCCAGCAAATGCCCACGCTCAGCCAGCACCTCGACCATCTCGAAAGCACCTGGAAACAGGGTCAACTCATGATCGATCGACAGAAAGTGATGCCGATAGCGCTCGACCATTCGCGGATAATCCGACACCGGCAACTCCGGTACCGCATAGGCGAGCGCGTCCTGCAGACCAAGGCCGATCACGTGCCTGGCACGCTGCGGCGTCGGCTCGGGCAGCCCCAGATCGCGACACGCAGCCAGGATCGCGGCGACGATGGCCCCGGCCGAATCCATCAGCGTGCCATCCCAGTCAAAAACGATGAGCTCGTAGCGTTCAGCCATGTCCACGCTCCAGTGATTCCAGAAAGCCCGCCAGTTCCTCCGGAAGCGCTGCCTCGAGCGACATTCGACGTCCGGTCGCGGGATGCTCGAACGACAAACGGCTGGCATGCAGGAACATCCGCCCCAACCCGCGCGACTCCAGCACCTTGTTGAATGCGAAATCGCCATATTTGTCGTCACCGCACAGAGGAAAGCCGAGATGCGCCAGATGCACGCGGATCTGATGCGTACGACCAGTCTTCAGCTCGACATCGAGCAGACTGAAGTCACCGTGGTGCGACACCAGGCGAACAATGCTGTGCGACGGCTTGCCTTCGTCGCTCACCCGCACCCGGCGCTCACCGTCCGTCGTCAGAAATTTGTGCAGAGGCAGCTTCACATGCTGCAGGCGATTGTGCCAGTGGCCCGCAACCAGGGTGAGGTAGTGCTTCTCGATCGCTCCAGCGCGCATCATGTCGTGCAAGGCCTTTAGCGTCGAGCGCTTCTTGGCGACGATCAGCAGACCCGAGGTTTCGCGGTCGATGCGGTGCGCCAGCTCAAGCATGCGCGCCTCGGGGCGTTGACTGCGCAACTGCTCGATGACTCCAAAACTGACTCCGCTGCCACCATGCACCGCCTTGCCGGAGGGCTTGTCGACGACGAGCAGATGATCATCCTCGAAAACCACCGGCAACGGCTTGCCAGCGGGCACCGGACGACGATCCTCCGCGGAGGCCATGCGCAACGGCGGCACCCGTACCTCGTCGCCCTCATTGAGACGATACGTCGGACCGATGCGCCCCCCATTCACCCGCACCTCACCACTGCGCAGAATCCGGTATACGTGGCTCTTCGGCACCCCCTTGCACAACTTCAACAGAAAGTTGTCGATGCGCTGGCCAGCGCTCGACTCGTCCACTGTTTCGCGGCGAACCCCCTCGCCCACGCGTGCGCCACGTGTCGCCACTGACGCGTTCATTGGCGCTCCCGGGATAGGCTCGGCGGCTCGTACATACTTTGCTCAAACACGATGATTTTGCTTTGTTGCCGGTTCATGAAATATACTCACGGTCGGTTGCACCGGTTGCAGCCGGCCTCGCCCCACACCCGACAGGTGGAGGGATCGGCGCCGGCAAAGAGCCCACAAGCGAGCTCCCGGTCAATCCTCTTCGTGCCGTCGTTGCCCGAGTGGCAGCGATGGTAACGCATTCGACAAACTTCGATCCAATGGATTGAATCTGAACGCCAAACGCACAGCAGGATCAAGTGCTCCGGCCTTCGGCAGGCGTCGGACCCGGTCGCATACCATGCGCCCCGTCCGCACGGCCCCGGGCGGGAACACTCAAACGACCAGCCGACCCATCAAAGCCCTTGAAAAACCGGATGAAAGTAGCACAACCCAACCGCTCCTGAACCCGTAAAGCGCGATGGTGCGCGCCGTTCGTCCTGCCCGTGTGTTTCATGCGGGAGAACGAAACAAATGAAGCGCATGCTTTTCAATGCGACGCAAGCCGAGGAACTCCGCGTCGCGATCGTCGATGGCCAGAAACTCATCGACCTCGACATCGAATCGGCATCCAAGGAAGAACGAAAAAGCAACATCTACAAAGGGGTCATCACCCGCATCGAACCCAGCCTCGAAGCCGCCTTCATCGATTACGGCTCAGAGCGTCACGGCTTCCTTCCGTTCAAGGAGATTGCCCGCACGTATTTTGCGCAGACCGGAGAACCCGGCAAACCGCGCATCCAGGACGTCCTCAAGGTCGGCCAGGAACTCATCGTTCAGGTCGAGAAGGACGAACGCGGCAACAAGGGCGCGGCGCTGACGACCTACATCTCGCTTGCCGGCCGCTACCTCGTGCTGATGCCGAACAATCCGCGCGGTGGCGGCGTCTCCCGCCGCGTCGAGGGCGACGAACGCGCGGAATTGCGTGATGCGATGGATCAGCTCGACGTACCGCAGGGCATGAGCCTGATTGCACGCACCGCGGCCATCGGGCGCAGCGCCGAGGAACTGCAGTGGGATCTCAACTACCTGTTGCAGTTGTGGCAAGCGATCGAAGGCGCCGCCAAGGGGCAGAGTGGTGCCTTCCTGATCTACCAGGAAGGCAGCCTTGTCATCCGCGCCATCCGTGACTACTTCCAGCCGGACATCGGCGAACTGCTGATCGACACCGACGAGATCTTCGAACAGGCCAGCCAGTTCATGGCCCACGTGATGCCGGGCAACGTAGCCAAGGTCAAGCGCTACAACGATGACGTGCCGCTGTTTTCGCGCTTCCAGATCGAACACCAGATCGAATCGGCCTACGGTCGGCAGGTCCAGCTCCCCAGCGGCGGCGCGCTGGTCATCGACCACACCGAGGCACTGGTATCGGTAGACGTCAACTCGGGCCGCGCGACCAAGGGGGCCGACATCGAGGAGACCGCCCTGCGCACCAATCTCGAAGCCGCCGAAGAAGTCGCCCGCCAGCTCCGTCTGCGCGACCTTGGCGGCCTGATCGTGATCGACTTCATAGACATGGAATCGCAGAAGAACCAGCGCGAGGTCGAGAACCGTCTGCGTGAAGCCCTGCATGCCGATCGCGCGCGCGTGCAGACATCCAAGATCAGCCGTTTCGGCCTGCTCGAACTCTCCCGCCAGCGACTGCGTCCGGCCTTGTCCGAAACCAGCTACATCCCGTGTCCGCGCTGCAACGGCACTGGACACATCCGTGGCACCGAATCGTCCGCACTGCACATTCTGCGCATTCTCGAAGAAGAGGCAATGAAGGAGAACACGGGCGCGGTACACCTTCAGGTCCCGGTCGACGTCGCAACCTTTCTGCTCAACGAAAAACGCGCGGACATCGCACGCATCGAGATGCGGCACAAGGTGATGCTCATCATCGTCCCCAACCGCCATCTCGAGACCCCGCAGCACGAGATCATCCGCCTGCGGCACGACCAGCTCAATCTGGAGGAGATCGCACTGGCCAGCTACCAGATGGTCAATGCACCGGAAGTCGAGAACGAACGCCTGAAGACGGCCGAGCGCGGCGCGAAGCCGACCCGCCCCGAGGCGGCCGTGAAAGGCATTGAAGCCACTCAGCCGGCACCGGCGGCCGCCCCCACCCCAGCGGCTCAGGCGGATGCCACGCAAGCGGTGAAGGTCGATGCCGCTACGGGGGGCTTTCTCTCCCGTATTCTTGGCTGGTTCCGCAAGAGCGAGCAGGCTGCGGCGCCGGCCCAGCCAGTGGTCACCGAAAGTAAACGCGAATCGCGCGAACGCAACGGCGAAGCACGTCGCAACGGTGGCAACCGCAACCGCCGTGACGCCCAGGCAAAGGGCGAGCGCGGCGGCGAAGGCGAGCGCAACCGCTCATCCCGGCAAAAGCAGGGACAAAACCAGGCGACCGGCAAACAGCAGCGCCCGGAGCAGGCCGAGAACCCGTCCCTGGCCACGGCCGACCGTGACAGCGCGTCAAGCCCGGGCCGCGGGCGCCGCGGGCGCGGCCAGCGACCCTCGCAGAAACAGGATGCAGGCAACCTCGAGACCACGGCTGTCGACACCGTAGCCGTCGCCACGGCAACCTCCGCAGTCGAGGATCGACCGCAGAATCGGGACGACGAAACGCCGGCGATCGAAGCTCCGACGCCAGGCAGCGCGGAAGCGGGCAACGATGAAACCACGCCGACCAAGCGTCGCCGCCGTGGACGCGGCCGTCGCGGCGGACGCTCCGAGGGACGTCCGGCCGGCGAACAGCAGGACAGCACCGATCTTGCCGAAACCAAAGAGGCGTTGACCGAAGCCGAAACCGACAGCAGCGTTTCCAGCGCAAAGACTGGCGGGACACGAGAAGGTTTTGACGACACGGCCGAGACGGCTTCTTCTCCACGTCCGGCTCGCCCGATCGACCAGGACACGAACGCCTTTTCCGAATCCGTCGGCGAAATCGCCGCCGCGCGCGCGCAGGAACCTTCCGTGCCCGCGGCATCGAACACCGCAGGCCAACCGTCCGCCCCCTTCCCGGTGGTCACCGAGCCAGCGCGCGAAGCCGAGTCACCCATGATCGAAGCCTCCGCGGCCCCCCTGCCGGTCCGCAGCCCGGAAGACGGTAAGCAGCCGTCGTCGGCGCAGACGTCCGAACCCTCCGCTGCCGGCCAAGCCCCCAGCGAGGAGGCAGTCACGGACGAAGACCAGACCAGGAATGCGGCACACACGACCGCGAGCGACGAGGTGCCTGTGCCATCGGCACCGGGCACGGGGCACGAAGCAATCACGACCCGAGCGTCCGCACAGCTCGAAGCGACCTCACCGGCGGAGGTGACCGAAGCCGCATCGGGTTCGACCACGGTAGCCGAGGAAGCCCCGGCTCCGACTGCGGAAGCCTCCGCGCCGGAGACGATCGAGACCGAACCCGTGGTTCCGGCGACGTCTTCGACAGCGAATCGGGAAACGACCACGTCGCTTGCCGCCGCGGCGCAAGCCTTCGAAACCGATCCCCGCGGCAGCGACGAATCGCCGGCAAAGCCGATTTCCGCAGAAAGCACAGGGACCATCTCGACGGGAGCCGACCAGCCCCCTGCGCCGGCGGCCGTGAGCGGTGGAAGCGAGCAGGAGATGGCGGTGCCTGCTTCGACTGAAGCGAGCTTCGGCGAAGCCGCCACGGACGCCGCGAGCGCGGTTGAAACCCGCTCTGGACAGCAGCTTCAGCATGACTCGACGCAGACGCAAACCGAAGAGGCACCGCGGGAAGCAGCGCCCCCCTCCGCCGGGGACACGCATCACGCTCCGGGGGCACCGATCGAACTCGGCGACGTTCTCGCTGAATCAAACCTCGTTCTGATCGAAACCGATCGCAGCAAGGTCACCGGAAAAGCGACCGAAGAGCCCGTCATCCAGCGAGGACGCAAGCCAAAGCCTGCGCCGACGATCGTCAACGAGCCGCTGCAACAGGTGGAAACCCGCAAGCCGGGTGGAAACGCATAGTCCTGAGGGCGCCAAGGAAACGGCAGATGCCGTTTCCTCCCCCGAGGGGCAAGAAAACTCGAAACACGCCGTGCCGAACGTCCGCGCGGACAATGGCCTCGCAGCCATTGTCCGCGCATTTTTTTCCTGTGGCCGGGTGACCGTTGGCACGAGCGCCCCGGTCACGCCAGCCGATTCGTTCTGCCGCGGCGATCATCGCATTCCGGGCCGATTGCCCAACAGCTCGAGCAAGCCCTCGACCGCGTCCTCGCAATAATCGAGCACGGCTTCGAAACCCGCACTTCCGCCGTAGTAGGGATCGGGCACTTCGTCGATGTCATGATTGCGCGCATAGCGCATGAACAACCCCACCTTGGGCATGTACACCTGCGGGCACATCCGCCGCATCATCTCGAGATGGCCCAGGTCCATCGCAAGCAGCAGATCGAAGCGCTGAAAATCGCTCAACTCCAGCTTGCGCGCGCGCAACCGCGAAAGATCGTAGCCGCGTTCGCCCGCCGCCTTGGCGGTGCGCGGATCGGGCGGCTCCCCCACGTGATAACCGTGCGTGGCAGCCGAATCGACCTCGAACAGATCAGTCAACCCGGCCCGGGCAATGCGCTGTCGTGCAACCCCCTCCGCCGTCGGTGATCGGCAGATGTTCCCAGTGCAGACAAACAGGATTCGGGTCTTGGAGTCAGTCATTTTTCTCTCTCTTGGTTCAGTCATGGCCGAACCTCTCAATCCGGCGCGCTCCCGTGCTGATCGGCACCAAACGCGCGTTCACGCAGCCGGAACAGTTCGTCCCGCGCGGCGGCGGCCTTCTCGAACTCGAGGTTGCGCGCATGCTCCTGCATCTCCTTCTCCAGCTTCTTGATCGCACGTGCCAGCGCCTTCTCGTCCATCGCAGCGTAGTCGGTACGTGGTTCGGCGGCCGTGGCACGGCTCTTCGCCTCGTCATCGTTCGAATACACCCCATCGATGATGTCCTTGATACGTTTGCTCACCGTGCGCGGCACGATGCCGTGCGCCTCGTTGAACGCGATCTGGCGCTGACGGCGTCGTTCGGTCTCGCCGATCGCCGCCGCCATCGAGCGCGTCACGGTGTCCGCGTACAGGATGGCCGTACCGTGGATATGCCGCGCCGCGCGTCCAATGGTCTGAATCAGCGACCGCTCCGACCGCAGAAACCCCTCCTTGTCCGCATCCAGGATGGACACCAGTGACACCTCGGGAATGTCCAGCCCCTCGCGCAGCAGGTTGATGCCGACCAGCACATCGAACTCGCCCAGGCGCAGATCGCGAATGATCTCCACCCGCTCGACCGTGTCGATATCCGAATGCAGATAACGCACGCGAATCCCGTTCTCGGCCAGATAGTCGGTGAGGTCCTCGGCCATGCGCTTGGTCAGCGTCGTCACCAGCACGCGTTCGCCCTGCTCGATGCGCCGCTTCGCCTCGGCCAACAGGTCATCGACCTGGGTACTTGCCGGGCGAACCTCGACCAACGGATCGATCAACCCCGTCGGACGCACCACCTGTTCGACAATCTGCCCTTGATGCGTCTCTTCATAGGTGGCCGGCGTCGCAGAAACAAAGACCGTCTGCGGCATCAGGCGTTCGAACTCGTCGAACTTGAGCGGCCGGTTGTCCAGCGCCGAGGGCAAGCGGAAACCGTACTCGACAAGGTTCTCCTTGCGTGACCGATCGCCCTTGTACATGCCACCGACCTGCGGAATGGTGACATGTGACTCATCGACGAACAGCAATGCGTCGGGCGGCAGATAATCGATCAGCGTCGGCGGTGGCTCTCCTGGCCCGCGGCCCGACAAATGCCGCGAGTAGTTCTCGATGCCCTTGCAGAACCCCATCTCGGCCAGCATCTCGAGGTCGAAGCGGGTTCGTTGCTCGATGCGCTGGGCCTCGACCGGCTTGCCGTCACGCTGGAACACCTCGATGCGCCCGCGCAACTCGTCCTTGATCGCCTCGATCGCCTTGAGCACGGTTTCGCGCGGCGTCACGTAGTGGCTGGACGGATACACCGTGAAGCGTGCCAGCTTGTGCCGCAGATGACCGGTCAGCGGATCGAACAGCGTCAGATGCTCGATCTCGTCGTCGAACAGCTCGATGCGCACCGCGAGTTCGGCGTTTTCCGACGGAAAGACGTCAATGACGTCGCCACGCACGCGAAACGTGCCACGCCGGAAATCGAGGTCGGCACGTGCGTACTGCATCGCCACCAGACGCCGGATCAGGTCACGCTGGGCGATGCGTTCGCCCTCGCGCAAGTGCAGGATCATCGCATGGTAGTCCACCGGATCGCCGATACCGTAAATGCACGACACCGTCGCCACGATGACCACGTCACGCCGTTCCATCAGACTCTTGGTCGCCGACAGCCGCATCTGCTCGATGTGCTCGTTGATGCTCGAGTCTTTCTCGATGAACAGATCGCGCGAAGGCACGTAAGCCTCAGGCTGGTAGTAATCGTAGTAGGAGACAAAGTACTCCACGGCGTTCTCGGGCAGGAACTCCTTGAACTCCGCGTACAGTTGCGCCGCGAGCGTCTTGTTGGGTGCAAGCACCAGCGCCGGGCGACCACAGTGGGCGATGACGTTGGCCATGGTGTAGGTCTTGCCCGAGCCGGTCACACCGAGCAGGGTCTGGAACATCAGGCCGTCACCAACGCCCTCGACCAGCTGCGCGATCGCGGTCGGTTGATCCCCCGCGGGCGGAAACGGCTGATGCAGGCGAAATGGGCTGTCGTCGAAGGTCACCACGCTCGCCGCGCCGTCACTTTGAGTCATGCTAGAATATCCTGTTCTTTCGGGTCCGCGTGCCGCACCATCGAGTTCGCGCACCGAGTCGAAAGACCGATTATTCCGCAAAACGCCCGGCATGGCACGACCGCACCGGCATTTTGCGCGAAAACCGCTTGACCAATCCGCGGCCGACCCCCGCGCCCATCCACATGGAGTTCAGATGACCGCCTCGATCTTCGCCAAAGTCGAACTGGCCCCCCGTGATCCGATCCTGGGACTGACCGAAGCCTACAACGCCGACACCCGCACCGAAAAGGTCAACCTCGGCGTCGGTGTCTATTACGACGACAATGGCAAGATTCCGCTGCTTGCCGCGGTACGCGAAGCCGAGAAGGCCCGCATCGAAGCCGCTCCCGCTCGCGGTTACCAACCGATCGAAGGGCCCGCAGCCTACAACGGCGCGGTGCAGAACCTGCTGTTCGGTCGCGAGGCCGAGCTGGTGTCGGCCGGCAAGGTGGTCACCGCCGAAGCTGTCGGCGGCACCGGCGCGCTCAAGATCGGCGCCGACTTTCTCAAGCAGCTCAACCCGGAAGCCACCGTCTACATTTCCGACCCGAGCTGGGAAAACCACCGCGCGCTGTTCCAGAATGCCGGCTTCAAGGTCGAGACCTACGCCTACTATGACGCGTCCACCCGCGGCGTGAACTTCCCGGCGATGAAGGCCGCGCTCGAGGCCCTGCCCGCCGGCTCCATCGTCGTGTTGCACGCCTGCTGCCACAACCCCACGGGTGCCGACCTCAGCGAAGCCCAATGGGGGGACGTCGTCGAAGCCTGCCGTGCCCGCAATCTCGTGCCGTTCATCGACATCGCCTATCAGGGCTTTGCCGACGGCATCGACCCGGACGCCGCCGCCGTGCGCATGTTCGGCGCCAGCGGCCTGCAGTTCCTGGTTTCCAGCTCGTTCTCCAAGTCCTTCTCGCTGTACGGCGAGCGTGTCGGCGCGCTGTCCATCGTCACCGAGAGCAAGGACGAAGCCGCCCGCGTGCTGTCGCAGCTCAAGCGCGTCATCCGCACCAACTACTCCAACCCGCCGACGCATGGCGGAGCCATCGTGTCGACGGTGCTCAACTCGACCGAACTGCGCAAGCAGTGGGAAGACGAGCTCGCGGGCATGCGCGATCGTATCCGCGAGATGCGCGTTTCCCTGGTGGACAAGCTGAAGACCGCCGGCGTCGCGCAGGACTTCTCCTTCGTCACCGCGCAGCGCGGCATGTTTTCCTACACCGGCCTCACCGCCGATCAGGTCGAGAAGCTGAAGAGCGAGTTCGGCATCTACGCGGTGTCGACCGGCCGGATTTGCCTCGCCGCACTCAATTCGCGTAACATCGACTACGTCGCAAGTGCCATCGCGTCGGTCGTCAAGAGTTGACCTGCACCAACAACGCAATCAAGCCTTGACAGCAGGCCGCGCGCCACCTAGAATGCGCGGCTCAATTCCTCGATAGCTCAGTTGGTAGAGCAACGGACTGTTAATCCGCAGGTCGCTGGTTCGAGCCCAGCTCGAGGAGCCAAGAACACCGTAGCACCACAAACCGCAAGGTTTGTTCCCCGATAGCTCAGTTGGTAGAGCACCGGACTGTTAATCCGTTTGTCGCTGGTTCGAGCCCAGCTCGGGGAGCCAGAAATAACAAAAAAGCCATCCTGCGGGGTGGCTTTTTTGCGTCTCCAGAAAATCACCCTATCCCGTCCCTGAACACGAACGCAACCTCGTACGTGAAACGTGTTTCGCATCGCACTCCGTTTGCTGCGGAGACGTTGATGGTTTTGTTGACCTCGCCATCACCCATTCATTGGCCTTACCATCGAACACGCGTTACCTTCATCGGCCATACAACGACCGGAGAGTTGAAGGTCCCCGACGATTGACCACTATACTACCGTCGATATACCGACGATTTTCCGATCATGGACTCGACCTCGACACACACCTCCACCCCCAACGAGAACACGCCGCTTGGCGGTCCCGCGGAGTCGGTTTATCCAAAACTACTGCCGGAGCTTGCCACTTTCGGGGTACTCGCTGCGATACAGTTCGACGCCCTGCCCCAATGGCTTGATCTGCCGATGGAAGACACGGTGGCCTGGTTGGTCGCACTCGAGGCAGCAACCCTTTTTCTGATGTTCACGTTAGTCGATGTGGCAACCCGTATGCGCCGCCCTCCACCCTGGTGGCTGGGTATCGCAGTCGTCGTCGGACTTGTCATCATCTATCCAGATGTGATCGCCCTGGTGGTTGCAGGCTGGCAGTTGGGCCTGTGGGTCTTCCTGCCATTGCTGTGGTCGTTAATGGAACGTTTCCGCGAGCTATGGACGTTGCCAGACGCCAGCCGAATCGAGCGCTTCCGCCGTCGTGCGCTAAGCAATGGAAGGGTAGCCAGCGCAGTCGTCATCAGCGCCCTGTTCATTGCAACGCTACTGATCCACGCAGCGTTGCAAAGTGGTGAATTCGATCCGGACGTCGTCATCTACCAGTACGGCGTACCACTGCTGGCAGTGTTTTATCTGCTTGCGGCATTCGATGCGTGGCGAGTGCATCGACCAGCCTTCGGGATCAAGCCACGCAGCCTGTGGCCCTTTCTCGACATGGGGGATACGGATAGAGTGGATCCGCTTTGAAATCCGAGCACAACCACTGGACACGATTTTCGAGCGTGACCCTGATCCATACGTTGTCGCGGCCTCCCGGTCACGCCCCCCGCCGCACGGGCCCACGCACCCCACGCGACCGCCGCTCACTGCCCGACGCAAACGCGCTCTGCGCGTCGGCCATCGCCGTCAGCGCAGTCGCGACGCGGTGATTGATGGTGCCACGCGGGATCAACCCACGGGCATCCGGTTCGCCCGCTTCCACACCGGTGAGCACCGACATCGCTTCATCCACCGTGCGCACCGGATAGACGCGAAAACGTTCGCGGCGTACCGCCTCGACGACATCCTCGCGCAACATCAGATGACGCACACTCGCAGCAGGGATGATCACCCCGTGTTCGCCAGTCAGGCCACGCATCGCGCACAGGTCGAAGAAGCCTTCGATCTTCTCATTGACGCCCCCGACCACCTGCGCTTCGCCGAACTGGTTGACCGAACCAGTGATTGCAATACCCTGCCGGATCGGCACGTCGGCCAGCGCCGACAGCAAGGCACATAGCTCGGCCATCGATGCCGAGTCGCCTTCGACGATGGCGTAGGATTGCTCGAACACCAGGCTCGCGGACAATGACAAAGGTTGGTGGCGCGCATAGCGGGCGGCGAGAAACGCCGTCAGGATCATCACCCCCTTGGAATGGATCGCACCTCCCAGTTCGGTTTCACGCTCGATGTCGACCACATCACCGTCACCCAGGCGAGCGGTGGCGGTGATGCGCACCGGATGGCCGAAATGCTCGCCACCGAGTTCGACCACGACCAGTCCATTGACCTGGCCCGAGCGCGTACCTTCCGTGGAGATCAGCGTGGTGCCCTCAATCATCGACTCCAGCACGCGCTCGGCGTAGCGCCCGAAGCGACGGGTACGAGCGGCAATCGCCCAGTCCACGTGCTCGCGGCAGACCAGTTCGCGACCACCCGAACGCGCGTGAAAATCAGCCTCCCGCATCAGATCGGCCAGGCGCCGGGTATATAACGATAACTTCCCCGCATCTTCAGCCAGGCGCGCGCTTTGCTCGACCAGACGCGCGATGGCCTTGCGGTCGAATGGCAACAGCCCGCCATTTCGCCCCAGCATGGCCAGAAGATGCGCGTAATAGCGCACGTTACCGGGCGTGCGCGGCATCTCGTCATCAAAGTCGGCAGCAATCTTGAACAGCTCGGAAAAATCGGAATCGTGCTCGTTGAGCAGGTAGAACAGACTGCGATCGCCGATCAGCACCACCTTGACCTCGCAGGACACCGCCTCGGGCTCCAGCGTTACCGTGGCGTTCCAGGTCTGCGCCTCGGCCGGTGGCTCGATGGCGATCTCGCGATTGCGCAGCACCCGCTTCAACCCCTCCCAGGCGTGCGGTTGCGCGAACAGACGGTCGGCGTCGAGAACGAGATAACCGCCACGAGCGCGATGCAACGCTCCCCCTCGAATCAGGTTGAAATGCGTGACCTGATTTCCCATGTGCACCACGTGCTCCATGCGGCCGATCAGATTGCCGAAGCCGGGGTTGTCCTCGTACACCACGGGCGCACCGCGGGTTTCCGCATGATCCACGAGGAGCTTGATCTGATAACGGTGAAACCGGTTGCTTGCCTCCTCGTCGCGAACCTCCTCTTCATCCGCATCGCTGCCCCAGTTTGCGCCACTGTCGAGCAAATCCTCCTGCACGGCATCGAGAAAGGCCTGTACCTGCGCCAGATCGGCGTACTTCTCGCGCAGACCGCGCGACAGATGGGCCACGGTCGGCGCCAGGGCGTCCCGCTCCGCGCGGCGACTGGCTTCATACAACGCCTTGCGCCACCCCGGAAAATCCTCGAGCAGATCGGCCAGACGTTCGCTCCAGACACCCACCATCGCCTCGATACCCTCGCGTTCGTCTTCAGGGAGCGCTTCGAAGGCCTCCGGAGACATCGGTTCGCCATCTCGCGTGGGTGCAAACACGAACCCCTCGGCGGTACGCATCAGAGACACACCCGCGTCGGCGCACTGATTTCCGAGATCACGCAGCGCCTCTTCCTCGCGCGCCTTGTGCGCCTCCTGCAAGGCCTCGATGCGGCTGACGTGGGTCTCGCTCTCCAGCGCCGCCTCGATAGCGGGGCCGAGTTCGCGTACGAAGGTCTGCATGTCGGCACGCAACTGGGCCCCTCTCCCAGGCGGCAGCGACAACACGCGGGGCCGCTGCGGATCGTCGAAATTATGGACGTAGCACAAATCGGGTGGAACTTCCTCCTTGCCGGCGATCTCTTCGAGAATACGGAACACGATGGCGTGACGCCCGGTTCCCGACTCTCCAAGCACGAACACGTTGTAACCCGGATGTCGCATCGACAGACCGAAGCGCAGGGCTTCGTCGGCGCGTGCCTGTTCGAGCCCGTCGGCAAGATCGTCCAGCACCGCCGTGGTTTCGAAGTCGAACGAGTCCGGATCACAGCGCGTTCGCAGCTGGTCCGCGGAAAGAGCGTTCGGCTGAAGCATGAAGGGGGTTCTCCTGATTGTCTGGAAACGGGTTGAATTCAGCAGATGTCCACTGCGCCACCGCCGGGAATCACCCGGAAGCTTGCGTACGGACCAAGGTAGTGACGATAATCGTACTCCAATTCGGTGCAACAACCGGCGAACCGATCACCGTGGCGTGGGGCGACGGGCGCTTGCGTGCCGATATACGACAGGAGGAGACCTGCCATTCACGGCAGATGAACCCGACCATGAAGATCATCCCGATTCGAGCCGGTGAGCCGGCTCCGCCCCGACTTCCCGACGCAGGCGAATGGTCCCGCACCGAACCGCTGCACGACCAACGCGGCCGCGGAGTGCGTGATCTGCGCATTTCGGTTACGGATCGCTGCAATTTCCGTTGCGTGTACTGCATGCCACGCTCGGTGTTCGGCAAGGATTACCCGTTTCTGCCACGCGCGGAACTGCTCTCGTTCGAGGAGATCACGCGCATTGCACGAATTTTCGTCTCCCACGGCGTGCGCAAGATCCGGATCACCGGAGGCGAGCCCTTGCTGCGCAAACATGTCGAAAACCTGATCGAGCAACTTGCCGCCCTTCCTGGCGTGGAGCTGACCCTGACCACCAATGGCGTGCTGTTGCCGCGCATGGCCCGCACGCTCAGACAGGCCGGCCTGCACCGCGTCACCGTCAGCCTCGATGCCATTGATGACCCCACCTTTCGCCTGATGAACGATGCGGACTATCCGGTCGACGCCGTGCTCGAAGGGATCGATGCCGCCGCCGCAGCGGGACTCGGTCCGATCAAGGTGAACATGGTAGTCAAGCGTGGAGTGAACGACGCCTGCGTGGTCGATATGGCACGCCATTTCAAGGGCAGCGGTCATATCGTACGCTTCATCGAGTTCATGGACGTCGGCAGCTCCAACGGCTGGAAGATGGACGAGGTCGTGCCCTCGCGCGAGATCATCGATCGCATCGACCGCGTCTTTCCACTGCAGCAGGTCGACCCCAACTATGTCGGCGAGGTCGCCAAGCGCTGGCGATACGTCGACGGCAGCGGAGAGATCGGCGTCATCTCGTCGGTCACACAGGCATTCTGTTCAACCTGTACCCGGATCCGGCTGTCGACCGAGGGCAAGCTCTATACCTGCCTGTTCGCCCAGCACGGGCACGACCTTCGCGACATGCTGCGCGCAGGCGCGGACGACGAGCGCATCGAGTCGGCCATTGCCGCCGTATGGCTGCGCCGCGACGATCGCTACTCGGAGATCCGCACCGCCAATACCGCCGGACGGCGCAAGATCGAAATGTCCTACATCGGTGGCTGACAGTCGCCTCGCCACTGAAACGGATGCGCGGCGAGGCCACCGCCCTGACCACCCCGCCGCCGACCACGCCAGCCCCGGGGCGGTTCAGACCCGATCAGCTGGAGTAGTCGAAGAAACCTCTTCCGCTCTTGCGTCCCAGATAACCGGCTTCGACCATCTCCACCAACAGCGGAGCGGGACGGTACTTCGGATCCTTGAACCCCTCGAACAGCACCTGCATCACCGCGAGTTCGACGTCCAGCCCGATCAGGTCGCACAGTGCCAGCGGTCCGATGGGGTGGTTGCAGCCGAGTTTCATGGCCTCGTCAATCTCAGCCGCTGTGGCCAGACCTTCGCCCAGCGCGAACACGGCCTCGTTGATCATCGGGCACAGCATGCGATTGACCACGAACCCGGGACTGTTGCGCACCTGTACCGGCGTCTTCCCGATGTTGCGTGAGGCCTTCTCGACGGCGGCATAGGTCTCATCCGAGGTCTGCAGTCCGCGAATCAGTTCGACCAGCGCCATCATCGGCACCGGATTGAAGAAGTGCATGCCCACGACGCGGTCAGCACGTCCCGTGGCCGCGGCCAGTCGCGTGATCGAGATGGATGAGGTATTGGTGGCAATGATGGCTCCGGCCGGCAGTGCTGCATCGAGCCTGGCAAACAGGTCGAGCTTGAGCTCGAGATTCTCCGTTGCGGCCTCAACCACCAGGTCGGTCGTGGCGAGCGCGCCGAGATCGGTGCTGACGCTGACCCGGCCGAGCACCTCCTCCTTCTGTGCCTCGGTCATCTTCTCCTTCTTGATCAGCCGATCAAGGCTCCCACCGATGGTCTTCAGACCACGCTCGAGCGCCGCATCGGCGACGTCTGTCATCACCACTTCATAGCCCGCTACCGAAAAAGCCTGGGCAATTCCGTTCCCCATCGTGCCGGCGCCGACGACGCCCACCTTGCGAATATCCATTACGCTCCTCACTGTTTTCCGATGATGACTTGCATCCATGCGGGCCGGTGCCGTCCGTCCAGTCACGTATCGGCGGCGACGCACCCTACTCTCGTTTCCATACTGCAACGTATGGAAACTTTAGCGCATTTGATCCAGCCGCGCCAGCACGCCGAGCGGATCGGCACCCAGTCGGTTTTTACGATTGTTCATGGACACACCACCCGCATCCCGTTACCCTTTTCGTCATGAGTGGACTGAACTGGCTGAGATCACTGCCGCGCGCCCTGTTCGTGCTGACCATCTTCGGCACCCTTGCCGGCCTGATCGCCGGTTTCTGGCTGTTGTTTCACGTCGTACGCCCGGCGCCTCCGCAAACCGTGACCATGATCACCGGTTCGCCGGGTGGTGCCTACGCACACTATGCTGAACGCTACCGCCAGATGCTCGCCCGTGAAGGCATCGAACTGACACTGCTGCCATCCGGAGGCTCGGTGGAGAACCTGCGCGCGCTGAAGACCAACCCCGAAGTCGAACTCGGTTTCATCCAGAGCGGCATCGCGCACGAACCCGATGCGAGCGACCTGATGAGCCTGGGAAGCATGTATTTCGAGCCGCTGTGGATCTTTCACCGGCTGGGCGAACCGCTCAACCACCTCGGGCAACTGGCAGGGCGTCGCAGCGCGATCGGCGCCCCGGGAAGTGGCACCCAGTTGCTTGCGCTGCAGTTGCTTGGCGTCACGGGCATCGGTTACGACAGCGAAGGGCTGATCCACGAGGGCGGGCTGGACGCTGCCGAAGCGCTCATCGCCGGAGAAATCGACGCCGTGATCCTGCTCGCTGGCATCGACGCCCCCATCGTGCGCCTGCTGCTCGACGAACCCGACATTGAACTGGCCGAACTGGCCCATACCGAAGCGTACGCCCGCCTGATTCCACAACTGGCAACGGTCACGCTACCGGCCGGTGGTCTGGACATGGCGCGCATCGTACCTGCAACCGACATCCGCATGCTTGGTGCCACCGCCGACCTGGTCGCCCGTTCGGACCTGCATCCGGCCATCGTCAGCCTGCTGCTGCAGGCGGCCGCGCACATCCATGGCCAGCCCGGGATTCTGCAGCGTGCCGGCGAATACCCCCGCGCGGCGGGACGGGATCTGCCGGCGAGCAAGACCGCCATGCGTTTTCACGAATCGGGGCCATCCCTGCTCCAGCGCTACCTGCCGTTCTGGCTTGCGGTACTTGTTGACCGCCTGCTGGTTGCCTTGTTGCCGCTGATCGCCATCCTGATCCCGCTAATGCGCATCGCACCCGCGTTGTACGCGTGGCAGATCCGCTCCCGCATCTATCGCTGGTATGGCGAGCTGAAGTTTCTGGAAGAAGAGCTCAGGGCGAGATTCGACGAGACCCGCCTGCAGGAGTACCTTGAACGCCTGGACCGCATAGAGGATCTGGCCAATCACAAGCGAATCCCCTTGTCGTACAACAACGAGCTGTATACGCTGCGGGAGCACATACAGCTGGTCAGACGCCAGCTGATGCGGCTCGCCGAGGCTTCACCAGCGGTGGCGGAGCAATAATGATCCGATGCGATGAAACCGCATTGAAGCAGGCGGTAAAAGACAGACGAGCAAGAGATAAAAAAAGCGCCTCCTCAGAGGCGCTTTTTTTGTTTGGCGGAGTGGACGGGGCTCGAACCCGCGACCCCCGGCGTGACAGGCCGGTATTCTAACCAACTGAACTACCACTCCTAAACTGCAAGCCGGCTTTGCCGACTGATGATTCGCAAATGCGTTTCATCGAAACTGGCGTCCCCACGGGGATTCGAACCCCGGTTACCGCCGTGAAAGGGCGATGTCCTAGGCCTCTAGACGATGGGGACCTAGTCGTACTGCTCGAACAACTTCAGTCCAGAATTTCTTCTGGTGGAGGTAAGCGGGATCGAACCGCTGACCTCTTGCATGCCATGCAAGCGCTCTCCCAGCTGAGCTATACCCCCGAAGAGCTGCGCATTTTAACACGCTTTTCTTTTTCCGCAACCCCAAACTAGACCTTGAGGCTACCGGATCGACATTCGCAATCTAGCAAACACCGATGAAGCTGGCGGAGTGGACGGGACTCGAACCCGCGACCCCCGGCGTGACAGGCCGGTATTCTAACCAACTGAACTACCACT
>ERZ869909.529-NODE-529-length-43210-cov-21.257042_pt1 | contig 43210 bp, 45 predicted proteins | sample MGYA00520892_ERZ869909 | MGnify/ENA primary metagenome ERZ869909 (study PRJEB32215, sample SAMEA104723947) | bioreactor metagenome | biome: bioreactor; feature: anaerobic bioreactor; material: water | place: China | collected 2015-03-12 ... | reverse complement strand
TTTAAAGAAAAAAGTTGGTTTCATTCATCTCCCACTTAATTCTTTGAAGAAGGAGTTTTCTGAAACGATTAGATAAATTCATTTTATCATGTAAAATAGAAAAGAGAGGTGGCATATATGATTTCATTAATTCAACTAGAACCAAGATACGCAGAAACAGATCAAATGGGTATTATTCATCATAGTAACTATGCAATCTATTATGAGATGGGTAGAGTACAATTTTGTAAAGATATGGGTGTACCATTTGATATGATTGAAAAAAGAGGCTTAAGGCTTGCTTTAACTAAGATTAAAAGTCAATTTAAAAAGCCATTATTGTTTGGACATATGTATCAATTACATACAAAATTAATTTCATTTTCAAAAGTTAAAATGACATTCAAATACATGATCATAGATGAATCAAATGATGTCATGCATATTGGTTATACAGATTTAGCTTGGCTTAATCAAGAATTAAAGCCTGTCAATATGTTTAAATATGATGAAACACTTTATCAAATCTTTAAACATGTGGAGGAAAACGAAGATGAAGAAGATTAGGATTTGCTACATCGGTGGTGGATCAAGGCTTTGGGCACGCAGTTTAATGAGTGATTTAGCGCTTGAAAAAGATTTATCAGGTGAAGTTGTATTATATGATATTGATGAAGAAGCAGCCATCAATAACGCTCAAATTGGTCATATGATGATGGCACTTGATGATGTGAAAGCATCATGGCATTTTTCAGTTTCTAAAACACTTGATGAGGCAATAAAAGGATCTGATTTTATCTTTATATCCATTTTGCCAGCAACATTTGATGAGATGGAAGCTTATGTACATTTACCTGAAAAGTATGGTGTCTATCAACCGGTAGGTGATACAGCTGGACCTGCTGGTATTTTTCGCTCACTGATTATGATGCCTATATATGAGGGTTTTGCAAAAAAAATTGAAGCACTTGCTCCAACTGCATGGGTGATTAATTTTACGAACCCAATGACGATGTGTGTTCAAATGCTTTATCATGTCTTTCCAAACATTAAAGCCTTTGGTAATTGTCATGAAGTCTTTCACGTTCAAGACATATTAAAGCGTGCACTTAAAGAAGAAACCGGCATTGAAGCATCTAGACAAGAGATATCAATCAATCCAATAGGTATCAATCATTTTACATGGATTAACTATGCTTCATATAAAGATATTGATTTAATGCCTATTTATGAGAAATTTGCAAAAAAGTACCAAAAAGAAGGTATTGCAGGTGATGATTGGGTCAATTATTATCCTTTTGGTAGTGCAGAAAGAGTTAAACTTGATTTATTTTTAAAATACGGTGTGATTGCTGCTGCAGGCGATAGACATTTAGTTGAGTTTTTACCGCATCATTGGTACACTAAAGACGTAGAAACGATTAAGCATTGGCGTTATTTTTTAACACCTGTTTCACATCGCAAAAACATTAAATCAAATGGCAATTTATCTGCATTAAATATAATCAAAGGTAGTGAAAAATTGAAGATTCATCCATCTGGTGAGGAAGGTATTATGCAAATTAAAGCTATTTTAGGTTTGTCACCACTCATCACCAATGTGAATATGCCTAATCAAGGTCAAATTTCAAATTTACCGCTTGGTCATGTCGTTGAGACGAATGCAGTTTTTAGAAAAGATGATGTAAGACCAATCTTTGCTGGAGCTATGCCAGATTTTCCACATCAAATGACTTTAAGACATGTAAAAAATCATCAGTTGCTTATAAAAGCTTTTGATGAGAAAGATTTGTCTTATGCAAGACTCGCTTTAAAGATGGATCCATCTGTTGAGCATTTAGATCATCAGATTATTGATCAAATGTTTGATGAGATTATAGAAAAAATCAAACCATACGTAACATATTATCATAAGGTTAGTTAATATGAAAAGACCATCTTTGCTTTTTAGGTTTTTAAAAGGGATCCTTAAACTATTCATTAAAAAACCAAAAATCATCGATTTTAATCAAACATTGCCTAAAAGAGTCTTATTTGTAGGTAATCATGCTGCAACTAAAGGGCCTTTATTTTTGGCACTTTATTTCCCATATAGCTTTGCTCCATGGGGTACTTTTGAGATGACTTTATCGTATAAAGAACGTTTTAAATATCTATATCATGTCATCTACCAAAAGAAACTTAAAATGGGGAAGCTTGTATCATTTTTATTGAGTTTCTTTTTTGCAATAGTTTCAAAATTTTTATATCGGAATGTAAACCTGATTCCTACATATAAAGATGGAAGACTTATAAAAACATTTAAAGAAAGTAGAAACGTACTCAATCAAAATCATTCAATCTTAGTTTTTCCTGAAAATTCAGAAGATGGTTATCAGGATGAGATGGACACATATTACCGAGGATTTTTAGCGTTTCATCGATATTATTTAAACATGGAAAAGATTGATTTACCTATTGTTCCTTTTTACTTTGATAGAAAATCAAAAACGATTTTGATAGGTAAACCACTCCAATATAAAACATTAAAATCATTGTGCGAATCAGAAGCTTCTATGTTAAAATTAATTGTCAACTATACAAATCACTTACATCAATATTTAAAAGAGCAGCTCGGATAGAGGTACTTATGGAAACTATTATTTTTCAAGATAAGGATTTAGATAACATTGAAAACCAACAATTCATCAAAAAAACCATCTTAGAAGGTGGTCTTATCGTCTTTCCTACTGAAACTGTTTATGGTATTGGTGGTAATGCATTATCCTCATCTTCAGCAAAAAATATCTTTGATGCAAAAGGTAGACCTCAAGATAATCCACTGATAGTGCATATCAAAGATCCAAAGGAATTAGAGCTATACATTGCAAAAAAACCACTTTTTACAGAGTTGCTGATCAAATCTTTTTGGCCAGGACCACTAACGCTCATATTTGAAAAAAATCTAAAGATACCTTATGAAGTGACTGGTGGTTTAGAAACTGTAGCCATCCGTATCCCCAATCATCTCGTTGCATTAAAGCTGCTAAAAATCATAGATGTCCCACTTTGTGCACCAAGTGCAAACATATCTGGCAGACCTTCATCTACACGCTTTTCACATGTCTTAAATGACTTTAATGGTAAAGTGGATATCATGATTGATGGTGGTAGTTCAGATATTGGCTTAGAATCTACCGTGCTTGACTTAACACAGCCTATACCTGTGATTTTAAGACCAGGTGCAGTAACAAAAGCTATGATTGAAAACGTCTTAGAAATGCCCATCATTGATGGTGCTCTTGAAGTGACTTCAGAAAAGCCCAAATCACCAGGCATGAAATACAAACATTATGCACCTAAAGGATATGTGCATTTAATTGATGGTGCATTAGAAGATGTCATTACTTACATAAAAAAAGAAGTACAATCAAAACAGATGCAAAAAGTTGGTGTAATTGGTGTAGAAGAAGTTGTTAGACATATAGATGATGTCTATAAAGTAAGTCTTGGAGCTAAAGATAATCTCAAAGAGGTTGGGCACAATTTATTTGCTGCCTTAAGACAGATGGATGATCTAAATATTGAAGACATTTATATGCACACTATAAACAAAGATGATCTAGGAGAAGCTATCATGAATAGGCTCTCGAAAGCATCCAATTATCATATGATTAAACTATAAAAAAAGTTCACGTTCAGTGAACTTTTATCTCATAAATATGAAGAGTGATAAGACAACCATGTATAAAATAAAGACATAGTTTGCATGCTCAAATGTAAGTCTTGATTCTCTTATGATTTGAAGCGGCACGTAATCTCTCATGATGACATGACGATAAAGAAGAAGACCAGCCATGACATAAATGATATAATCAATCCATTGTCTTGGATCTTTAAATGTCACATAACTTAAATCAGTACCAAATATGAATGATCCGATTGGGATATAAAATAAACCAATGACAACACATAAAATACCTATGATAGACATGCTTACGATCTGTAAAGTGTCTTTATTTTTTTCAATTTGCACTTTATGTCCAAATAAGATTTGTGAGAACTTAATAAATGAGGTCACTGTTCCAATATTGATTAGTGTAAATATAATCATTTTAAATGGGTCGTTTTTGAAATCATACTTTATAAGCGTTTTAGAGACAAACCCATTGAATAAAGGCGCACCACTAATCGATAGCATCCCTATAATCAGCAAAATGGAAATCCATGGCATAGTTTTAAAAACACCTCTAATCTCATACACTTTTTTTGTATGATAGGCATGAATGATGACACCTGCACACAAGAAGAGCAGTGTCTTAAAGAGCGCATGGTTTAGAATATGGAAGAATCCACCTATATATGAAAGGTTAGCAACACTGGATAACCCCATCATCATAATCCCAATTTGTGAGACTGTATGATATGCAAGTATTTGTTTTAAGTCCTTTTGAGTGAGGGCAAATGTGACGCCAACTAAGGCAGTTAAAACGCCTATGTAGAAGAAAATTTCATGTGTATTATAATCGGTTTGACTAAACATTTGAAGGTTAACACGGATAAACATATAAAGCGCACCTTTAACAACTAAACCAGATAACAATCCAGATATGCTCGTTTGAGCAACCCCATGTGCCATAGGTAACCAAGTGAAAAGGGGAAAGAATGCAGCCTTTATACTAATCCCAGAAAGCATCATAATATAAGCAAGTTTAATAAGGCCTTCTTGTTGATGTAAATCCATATTTTGAATTAAAAATTGAATATTAATCGTGCCATAGACATAATAAATCATAATAATACCTATTAAGAAAAACATCGCACCTATGGTATTTAATAATAGATAATAAATACCAGCTCTAAAGGATGGTCCTGATTTTCGATAAGCAATTAAAATCGTAATAAGTACTGTCATGACTTCTAAAAACACGAAGAGATTAAATAAGTCGTTTGTTTGTAATAATCCTAGGAAGACACCTTCTAAAAACATGAAGAAGAAAAGAAATTTGTGTTCATCTTGATTGGTCTTAAATGTATAAAAGATAAGCATCGTCCACATGAATATAGCTAAACCTACGAAAGTTAAGGAGAGCGTATCATTATAAAAACTAATAGCAAATAGCTCATTCCAACCACCAAAAATAACGAGTGGCATGCTCATGGTTTCTGAAAAATCAATTAGATATATACCATATAATATAGCTAAAAGTAGTTGTGCAAGTATGATAACATAAGTTGATAATTTTGATTTAAATAAATAAACAATCAAACTTGCGATAATCGGTATGAAGACAAAGAAGACAGGGATCAAATGCATCATGATTCATCGCCTCCCTTTAAGACTTCTTTCCACTCAATACTACCGTAGTGATGAAAAATTTTAATACATAGCATTAAAGCTAAAGATGTAATTGTAGAACCAATGACAATGGTTGTTATCATAAGTGCTTGAGGTAGTGGATCAACAATATCAACACCAATCGCACCTAAAATCGGAATAGCACCACCTTCAAAAGCACCAAAATTAAGGAATAATAAAATGGTTCCTGCTTCGATAATCGTTACACAAAACACAGATTTTATAATATTTTTACTTGTGGCTAGACCATAAACACCAACAAGGATGACGATAAAGGATAAAATTGGATTCATTTAACGTCCCTCCTTTAAAAAAGCAGTAAAAATCGCTATGAGACCTAATGAAACCTTCGCACCAATCAAGATATTAAGTACAATTAAAAAGATTGATTTTTGCGCAGTGGTTGCATCAAGAGGCATAAAATTCGTAAAAACTTCATTTCTTGTAAACACACTTAAAAATGCAATAGAAAGAAGTAGAATAAACAGTATTTTTTCAATGGTCAAAATCGTATCTACTTTGATTGATTTTGAGATATCTATATAATACAAAATCAATATTGCTGTTGCAATAATTGCACCACCTTGAAATCCACCACCTGGTGATAAATGTCCATTAATAACAATATACATACCAAAAAGCAACATTACAGGATATAAAAGTCTTGAAAACGTAATAAATAATTCTGGTGTTTTTTGCTTATCAAGCATGAATGTTGCATTTTTTTCTTTAATGGTGTGTTGTGATATCCACATCACACCAGAAACTGCAATTAAAAGAATACTTGCCTCAAATAGACTGTCAAATAGTCTGTAATCTAAATAAATAGCAGATACAAGGTTTTGACTACCGGTATCATAAAGTCCATGATCTCTAAAGAAAATTTTACCAGCATCATTATAGATGAACTCTAATCGACCAACACTCGAAATAAATAAATAAAGAATAAATCCTAATAAAATGATGAGAATAGAACGTTTAATCAAGTGTGTCACCTTCTTTCAAGCCAATGACACGAATGAATGGATAATCTTGGCAGAGTTCTTTTAATCTAACCATGAGTATCGAACTAGATTTGCCTTTTAGTTCAAATCTTTTACGTTCATCGTTGTAACTTATGATTAAATCCACATTAAGCTCTCGTGTTAAATCTTCATCACTACCTTCAATACCAGCAGTAACATTTAATTTTAAATCATATGTCTCAACAAATGATGTAAGTAGCTCATAAATCTGGATGTTTTCTTCATCGAGTTCAAAGTTATCATGATTCACTCGATCTAATACAATAAATTCACGCTGTCTTGAAATAGAGATTACATAAATGAGTGGAATAATCGCTGAACCAATAGCAACTTCAGCAATTGCAACATCAGGTGCTTGATTTAAGGCATAGAGGGTTGCTGCAACTAAACCGAAAGATGCGATTAAAATAATAATCGTAAAATTTTCTTTATGCAAAACAATAGATATCGCAATGATAATTAATAAGATTTGAAGGACGAATGCAATAATTTCATTCATATGTTTCACCATCCTTCATATCAATCGGTATACCAATTAAATAAGCAGATCGAATGTTTACGTGTGAAGATATTGGATTTGTAATGAGTAAGAAAATTATAAGTAAAACGAGACGAATGATAAATTCAAATGACTGTGAAACAAACATCAATCCAATGAGTACCAAAAAGCTAGCAACAGTATCAATCGTTGCAGCTGTTAAAATACGTGTATATAGGTTCTTTAGTTTGAAAATCGCAATCATACCGAAAATGATAAATAACCAGGAGATTATGATAATAATAATCGCAATAATGTTCACTTTTCACGTCCCCCAGTCATAATAAATTTTGAAAGTAAAGTCATAGTTAAAAACCCAATAATACCATAAGAAATAGCGATATCGAGCAAAGTAGATGAATTCGTATAAATCGCATAGACAGCAATAAAAAGGATGACTTTAGCAGACATTAAATTAAGCATTAATATGCGATCCCATAGAGTCTTTCCTTGGACCAATCTAACAAATGACAAAAGCATCGCTAAAACGAGCAAAAATAAAGTAGAAAGTAAAATAAAATCTAAAAATGTCATGTTGTTTTCTCCTTTAATAAGCGCTCAAATGTTTGACGTATAGGTTTTTCCAATTCTTCAACACTTGTATTAGGATCAGCTAATACCATGACATAAATATAATGACCAACAATATCGATAGAAATGGTACCAGGGGTTAATGTAATGGAGTTCGCAACAATCGCAACCTTAATAGGATCAAATGCTTTTAAATCCATTTTAAAAACACGAGGAACATATTGAGGTTTAAATAAATTAATCGAAAATAAAATCGCAGCCTTAAATATTTCAAAAAATAAGACGATAAGATAGATAATGAGTCTATGGAATTTAATACCTTTGAAGCGAAATCCTTTGTCATCGTGAAGTACTTCGAAAGCGAAAATACTCACAAAAAATGAGATGATTAAACCAAACCATAGTGTGGTCCAATCAAAACTCCAATTGAGCAAAAACCATAATGCAAGCATGACAAAGAAAAATTTCACTCGTGATATGATGTTTTTCATATATGAAACTCCCTTGAAAAAATCTAAAAATATTATAACATACTTTGATGATAAAAGTATTTTTTTACATGAGTAATTAAGATATAACCTCAAAAAACTGCATTTCATCACTGAACCTTAAAAATAATTTTATCCTATGATAAAATATAAGTACTAAAGGAGAAGAAATGTGAAAAAGCTAATCATCATGTTTTTCATCGTTTTATCGGTTGTATCTTTTATGAAGATACGTTTTTTTGATACGCATGCAAAAATTGATGAAAGCATGGTTGTTGATGCAGCTTTAAATCCTATTCTATCTTTCAGAGGTGGATTTTATGAAGCAGATTTTTATCTAGAAATCACACCAAAACCAAACACTAAAGTATATTATACACTTGATAGCAGCATGCCTGATACTTCTAAGATGAGATATCAAGAACCGATACTTATTCAAGAAAAATGGATAGAAGCTACTGGGGATGAAATAAGGATACAAAAGGGCTCATTTACAGGTGAACCACCTGTTCCAACATACCCTATTTCAATGATTCGTACAGGGTCTCAAAAATGGAAAAGTCCAAGTGAAGATATCTTTGCAGGTACAGTCTTAAAAGTGGTCGCATTTCATGATACGATAAATACGCGTAGTGAAGTTTTGACAAACACTTATTTTGTGCATGAGAACATGCATGAAAAATATACTTTTCCTGTCATGTCTTTATCTGCAGATATTATGGATCTATATAGCTATGAGTCAGGCATATTTGTTCCTGGTATTCATTATGATCCTTCCATTTCAGAAGATGCACATGATAATAGAACAGGTAATTATTACCAAACAGGTGATGCATGGGAAAAAGAGGCATATATTGAATATTATGATCAAAGTGGCATGCTTTTACTCAGTCAAGATGCAGGATTAAGAATTCATGGAGGACTTTCAAGAAAATATCCAGTAAAATCCTATCGACTTTATGCTAGAGGTTCTGGGTCAAACGATATGTTTAGTTATCCCTTTTTTAACGATAAGGATGTTGATGAATTTAAGCGTATAATCTTAAGAGGTGGTGGACAAACCTATGAATACACATTGATGGGTGAAGCACTTGCTCAAAGCATTTTAAAACCATTATCACTTGATATTCAATCATTTCAACCAGTCATCTTATTTGTCAATGGTGAATATTTTGGTATTCGTAATATAAGAGATCGTATTGATAGATACTATATTAGTACGCACTATGATATAGATCCAGATCAGCTGACAATGCTCACAGGGCATGGCAGTCTAGAAGATGGAGATTTAAGAGGTGCAACACATTATCATGCAATGTATCAATATGCAGTCACACAAGACTTATCACTTAAAAAGCATTATGAATACATTGAAAAACGCATGGATATTGATAATTTCATTGATTATTATATTTCAGAATTATACATGGCTAATGTGGATTGGCCACAAAATAATATCATTTATTGGCGTAAGAATGTATCATATAACGAAGATGCACCTTATGGACATGATGGTAGATGGCGATGGATTGTTTATGATTTAGATGCGAGCTTTGGTGCATCATGGGGCGGTTATTATCCAGAAATAGATATATTTGAACGTCTCACAGGGGACTCATGGAAAACAGGAAAACTCTTTTATGCCCTCATGGCAAATGATTTATTTAAAGGTAAATTCATACACCGTTTCCATACGTTACTTAATACAGTTTTTGAAGAGAATCACGTTTTAGAACAAGTCGAATCAATGATTGATTTATATGCACCAGAAATGGAAGAGCATATCGCAAGATATGGGTATCCTAGCTCTTACCAAAATTGGTTGTTTTATGTAAATCGTATGAAGGATTTTGCAGAAGGCAGACCAAGTACATTACGTATGCAGTTAAAGAATTATTTTGATTTAGGAAAGACCCATCAATTAACAATTTTACATGATCCAACAAAAGCTGACCTCTATTTAAATCAGTTTTTGCAAACACCACAAGATCGATATGATGTGGATTTATTTGATCATTTACCTTATGATATTCGTCTTATACCAAAGCAAGGTTATCGTTTCAAAGGATGGTTTGATGGTTATGGTAGATTATTATCCTTAAATCCTGATGCGTCATTTACAATTGAGCAAAACTATATCATCGAATCACGATTTGAAGCTTATCATGAAACTTTACCACCTGATGGCTCTTACGGACAAGAAGAAGATATTCTGCTTTTTGGCATGATTGGTTTTCTTTCGATTTTAGCGATCACAGTTTATATATATCAAAAACGCACAAAAAAGAGCTAGAATAAGACCATTTAACAGATTTTGTTGTAAAATATCTATAAAAATATGGGAGATTAGCTTATGGGACTTATAAAAGACAAACTCGCTCGTGCGAAAAGTGTGATATCAATTAAAACCTATAAAAGACCACAGGTTTATATCATTTTGATGATGTTATGCATTAATCTTTTCATTTTAGCGATTGCAGCTTTAATTGCTATGAATATTGATCCTTCATTTACATCTTTTGTAGATGCCTTTTTTAATGGTTCAATGACATGGATGCTCACACCTAATTCTCTACTAGAAATTGATAATCCAAAAACACTTGCATTAGCTGTTTTTGTCTTAATTATTGGTCTTGTTCTATTCTCTGGTTTAATCATCGCATTAACCACAAATGCAATTAAAGACTACATCCAAAAGAGAAATGAAGGTTCAGGTAAAATTGTTTTGGATCAACACATTGTTATTATCAATTGGAATTCTAAGGTTCCAGAACTCGTATCTGATCTACTTTTTGTAGATGGTCATGAAGTGACAATCATGATTTTAGCTGACATTGATAAAGGATATGCAGAAAAACAAATTACGAATGCAATTAGCAAATCAAAAAATCATAAGTCTTATATTAAATTAAACGTACTTGTCAAAAAAGGTGATCCACTTCTTAAATCTGATTTAGATGATATTTCTATCTCATATGCAAAAACGATTTTAATCATGAATCCTGATCAACATGATAAGGTTGCTTTTGATATGTCAAAAAGTGATTTACATGTCATTAAAGTCATTCTTGCACTCGGTCCAATTCAATTTCATTATGGGCCACCGATTGTCGTAGAAATTAAACAATATAAAACCAAGGAGAAAATTGAAACATTATCCAAAGTGGTCCAATCACTTTCTGAACATGACATTATGCCGATTTGCTTCGATAAGAGACTTGGTCAAATTATTGCACAAACACTCATTGTACCTAAAATTGAGGATGTCTATTTGTCTTTATTTTCGTTTCAAGGTTCTGAAGTCTATCATTTAAAAGATACGACGATAGAAGCATGCTTAAATACACATAACCATGCTATTCCCTTAGCGTCCATCGGAAAGGACTTATTTGTTTTATCAGAAAATAATGAGCAAAAGTTAAAAACACATCCTTATCAAGAAGGATATGTGACACTTAAAGGAAAACCTTATCAACAAAAAGACAAAATGGAAGTCTTCATCGTTGGTCATAACAACAAACATCAGTTTATTTTAGATTCATTTAATGCTTATGAATCGATCTATGGGTCGGAGTTTAAAGCAACCTATTTTAAAGACGAAGAGATTGAAACATTGATTAATCATGTCAATCTCATCAATCATAAGGTAACGATTTTATTACTTAGTGATGAAACACAAACAGAAGATGGTATGGATAGCAATGTCATTCAACATTTGATTTATTTAGAAAGTAGACTTACCAAAAAAGACGTTCATGTGGTTGTTGAGATCCTTAATCCAAAAAATGATGTCATCGTCAAAGGGTTTAGCATTGAAAACACCATTATTTCTAATAAAATTATTTCTTTATTACTATCAAAGCTTGCACTTTATAAAGAGACTGCACCATTTTATGAAAATTTATTATCGATCAGACCCACTAAAGATGCGATTGATCATCAAGCTTTATCGATTGTTAAAGCAGGACTTGTAATCGATGAAACATACCCATATATATTTAAAAGCTATAAGTCATTGATGTTATCTATATATCATCTTTTCAATAAAGAGATGATGATTATTGGTTATTTTAAAGATCAAATACTCACAATTTTTGATGGAAATTTAGACCAGCAACAAGAGATTTCTATTGATTATGATACAGAACTCATTTTGATCACATTATAAAGCATTAGTGACCATCCATATGAAAAAGACATGTATAATTTAAATAAAAATATGAGGTAATCTATGCGTTGGTTGATGTTTATTAAAATTTTTAAAATGATATTTAGTAAAAAACTACCTGACCTTGATTGGATTGAGCATCAAGGTCTTTTAGCTATAAAAATCGCTCAAACATTCGCATTGCGTATTGATTTTTTGTCTGAGACAACCTGTACACATTTATCTAAACTTTATACAAAGACCAAACCACTGCCATCAGAAGATTTTAAAACACTCCTAAAGCAATATACATCAGATGCATGGGTAAGTGAATTTAAAACAATCGATGAAAGTCCAATTGGTAGTGCATCTGTTGGCCAGGTTCATCGTGCAACACTTAAAAATGGTGAAGAAGTTGTTATTAAGCTCATAAAAAAAGATTTCAAGAAAAAGTTTGAGAAAGATGTAAAATCCTTAAGAAGGTTCATTAAGTTTGTGATTTTCTTTTATCCTAAGCTCAAAAAAGTTGCTGATCCTGTCGGTATATTAGAACATATTGAAACTTACACACTCGCAGAGCTTGATTTAAGAAACGAAATCAATCATGGAAACATACTCAAAGATATTTATTTAAAAAACAAAGAATCATTTGATTTAAGTAGATTGAAATTTCCTAAAATCTATGAAAATCTATCGAGTGAACATGTGTTAGTCAGTGCTTATATTGAAGGTCCAACAGCAGATGATTTGTTAAGAGAACAAGCCATGGATTTTCATGATATTCTAGAGATTTTTCATATCCATGGATTTTATATTTTCATCATTGGTACTTTCCATGGGGATTTACATCCAGGAAATCTCATTGTTAAAGATAAAGATTTTTATTTCATCGATACAGGAGCAATCAGTAAAGTCGGTAAAAAGATTCAAATGGGATTGTTTGAATTTATGGAAAAACTTGCATATTATGATTTTGATGGATGTGCACACGCATTAAACCATATGGCTGAAAAGGAGATTCATGGTCAAAGATTTGATCAGTATCTTGAAAAGCTATGGCTTTTATACAAGGACTTTAAAGGAAAAACTGTCAGTGAAGTTTCATTAACACGAAAAATGATGGAAACCATCAAACTTGGTGTTAATTCAGGGATGGTTTTTGAAAAAGGGATGTTTCCTATTATTAAAAGTATGATGTATTTAGATGGTATGGTTTTAAAAGGTGCACCCAATACTGTTTTGATGGAAGAAATGAGACGTTTTATCAATGAATTTAAAGATGCCAATCAAAAGGTGATAACATGAAGAAAATTGTCATTATCGGTGCCGGTCCTGGTGGCTTAGCAGCAGGACTTCTTTTAACCTCTAAAGGATTTGATGTCCATATCTATGAAAAAGATGAACGTGTCGGTGGTCGTAGCCAAAGACTTACGCTAGGTGACTATCATTTTGATCTTGGACCTACGTTTTTAATGTATACTGAAATCTTAGAAAATGTCTTTAAAAAAGTAGGTTATGATCTATTTAAATCGCTTGAACTTATACAGCTTGACCCATTATATAAATTAAGATTCGAAAAACATACCTTTGAGCTTTCAAGATATCCAAGTGAAAACTATCGCATATATGAACACTATAAGAAAGGACTTGGATATGATTATCAAAAGTGGCTGAAAGCACAAGAACGAAAACTTAAAAAAATCCGACCCATTTTAGAAAAACCATTTACCTCTAAATGGCTTTATCTAAGAAGTGATGTTTTAAATGCAGCATTTGAGTTAAGACCATTTAAATCATTATATCGTCATTTGTCAGATTTTAATCGTGATGAAACGTTCATCCATACGCTTTCTTTTCAGGCCAAATATTTAGGTATGTCCTCTTTTGAAGCCCCATCTATATTTTCGTTCTTACCTTATTTAGAACATAGATTAGGACTATATCATGTAAAAGGCGGTTTGAATCAAATCAATGAGAAAATGGCTGAGCTTTTCCAAAAAAACAAAGGCCATTTACATTTATCTAGTCCTGTAAAAAACATCTTGATTGAAGATCAAAAAGCTCTAGGTATTGTCCTTGAAAGTGGTGAAGAAATTAGAGCAGATGAAGTTGTTTTGAATGCTGATTTTAGCTACGCGATGTCAAAACTGATCGATCAGAAACACTTGAAAAAATATCATCCAACAGCACTAAATAAGAAAAAGTATTCTGTTTCAACCATGATGATTTATTTAGGTTTAAATCAAACCTATGATTTTAGTCATCATGAAATAGTTTTTTCAAAAGACTATAAAAGCTTTTTAGAAAACTTAATGAATAATCAGACATCTTTAGATTTAAGCTACTATCTTCATAATCCTTCAAAAATTGATCAAACGCTAGCAAAACCTGGACATAGTGCATTATATATTTTAGTGCCAGTACCAAATCTTAGAGGTGAAGAAGATTTTGAAACAGAAAAGATGCGTATCTATGAATCAGTGATTCATGACATAGAAACAAGATATCAAGTAGACATTAAAAAGCATATCGAGGTTCAAAAAATCATTACACCACAAAATTGGCAAGATGATTATCATGTTTATCTAGGTGCCGTATTCAATTTATCGCACGGGCTAGATCAAATGCTAGATAAAAGACCACACAATCAGTTTGAAGAAATAAAGCATTTGTATTTAGTAGGTGGAGGGACACATCCAGGCAGTGGATTACCTACCATATATCAATCAGCACTCATTTTAGATAAGCTCATCACATAATGCACCACAATTGGTGCATTTTATTTTGAATTCAAAATATATTTGATAAAATTAAATTGAATAAAATATAAAAGGAGTTTCACTATGAACATTTATGATTTCAAAGTAAAAAATGTTAATAACGAAGAAGTTTCACTAAGTAAGTATCAAGGTAAAGTATTACTGATTATTAATTCAGCAACCAAATGTGGATTGACCCCACAATATGATGGCATTGAAAAGCTTTATAAAGCGTATAAAGATCAAGGATTTGAAGTTCTAGATTTTCCTTGTAACCAGTTTATGAACCAAGCACCAGGGACCAATATGGAGCTCAAAGCGTTTTGTGAACTCAACTATGGTACAACATTTGAGACATTTGGAAAGATTGATGTCAACGGAAAACATGCAGATCCTCTTTATAAATATTTAACTCAAACCATAAAAAAGGACATCATCGATGACGATAAATCAAGCCTTTTATCTAAGGTCATACCTTCACCTTCCATCAAATGGAACTTCACCAAGTTTTTAGTCGATAGAGAAGGAAATGTCGTTTATCGTTTCGCGCCATCGTTTGTTCCAGAGAAAATTGAACCTTACTTGAAAGAGGTGTTATAAGGATGGCATGGCAGTTATCAAACCAACTTTGTTTTTTACTTTATGCTAATTCAAGACACATCATTAAGATGTATAAGGATTTGTTAGATCCCCTAGGGTTAACTTATACACAATATATTACACTGATTGCTTTATGGGAAGAAGATCATCAAACAGTGAGTCATTTAGGTTATAAGCTAGCATTAGATAGTGGTACATTAACACCACTTTTAAAAAAGCTAGAAAAAGATGGACTTATCTCACGTTCTAGAGATATTGAAGATGAAAGACGTGTATGGATCGATCTAACAGAACAAGGAAGAAAATTATCAAAAAAAGCAGAGCATGTACCAGAGAAGATTGCATCATGTGTTGAAATGCCTAAAGAAGATATCTATAAGCTTTTCGATATATTAACAAGGTTGCATCAAAAAAATCAAGCATGCGATGTAGAGGAAGACATATGACACATCATGAAACATATATGAAACGTGCAATAGAACTTGCATCTAAAGGATTAGGTAGTGTAAATCCTAATCCACTTGTAGGTGCAGTTATCGTCAAAGACGGTAGAATTATCGGTGAAGGCTATCATAAAGTTTTTGGTGGACCTCATGCTGAAGTAGAGGCATTTAATCATGCAGTAGAAGATGTTGAAGGCGCAGACATGTATGTCACATTAGAACCATGTTCACATTATGGTAAGACACCACCTTGCGCGTTAAAAATCATCGAGAAGAAAATTAAAAATGTCTATATCAGTCAATTAGATCCAAATCCACTTGTCAATCATCAAGGTGTTGATTTACTTAGAAACGCAGGCATCCGTGTTGAGTATGGCATTTTAGAATCAGAATCAAAAAAGCAAAATGAAATTTTCTTAAGTTACATTCAGGGAAAAAGACCATTTGTAGCCATGAAATATGCCATGACAATTGATGGTAAAATTGCTACATATCAAGGTGACTCAAAATGGATATCAAATGAAAAATCAAGACGTTTTGTGCATGAATTAAGACATCAATATATGTCTATTATGGTTGGTGTCCAAACAGTTATAGATGATGATCCTCACCTAGATACAAGAAGAAATGAACTTTCAAGAAATCCTATCAGAGTGATTATTGATCCAAACTTAAGAACACCGATAGATGCTTATGTAGTCAAAACAGCAAATACTCAAAAAACAATCATTGTAACGAGTTTAGATGTCGATCAAAACAGATTAGAAGCATATCTAGAAAAAGGCGTAGAGATTATAAAAAAAGAAGCAAATCCTTTCATTAATTTAGATCATCTCATGGATGATTTGGGTAAGTTAGGTATTGATAGTGTACTCATCGAAGGTGGTAGTTATCTTCATGGGAAAGCATTAGATATGAACATTGTTCATAAAGTATATGCTTTTATTGCACCTAAAATCATAGGCTCGAAAGATGCAAAAACAGCAGTGCACGGTAATGGCATCCTAAAAATGAGTGATGCCATCCAATTAAAAAATGTTACGCACCATATATTAGATGGTGACATCCTCATAGAAGGATATATCAAAGAACAGCAGGAGGCATATAATGAAATTTAATACAATCGAAGAGGTTAAAATAGCTTTACAACATAAAGAAATGATCGTTGTCGTTGACGATGATGATCAAGACAACGTAGGTCAGCTTATGATGGCTGCAGAGTTTATCACTAAAGAAGAGATAGATTTCATGTTAAAAAATGCTAAAGGACGTATGAGCTTTATAGCTGAAAAAGATCTTTATGACAGATTAAAAATCGAAGCACTATATGAAAGAGGCATTATTCAAGAAGGTATTTTCGAGCAATCATCAATAGCGTTAAACGGCTTTACAAAACCATGTCTAGATAATTATTATGAAACAATTCATAAGTTGATTGATCCATCATCAAAGCCAGAAGATTTTATAAAGCAAGGATTCTTATCCACAGTATTATATAGACAAGGTGGTGTTCTAAAAAGAGCAGGCCATCCAGAAGCTATTATTGATCTCACACATATTGCAGGACTTAAGCCATTTGGTGTTTCGGTGCAAATCATTAATGAAAAAGGACGCATGAGTAAGCTAGAAGAATTGTTTGATTTCGCTAAAACAAATCAATTCAAAATAGTTACCATTGCATCTTTGATTGAATATCGTAAAAAGGAAGCATCGCTCATTAAGCGTGCTGCAGAAGCAAACCTACCAACATCTCATGGTGAGTTTAGAATGGTCGGTTTTGAGAATGCTTTATCCGGTGAACACCATGTTGCACTTGTCAAAGGTGATATCAAACCTGGTGATGAAGTACTTGTTAGAGTTCACTCAGAATGCTTAACAGGAGATGCATTTGGTTCAATGAAGTGTGACTGTGGTGAACAACTACAAGCAGCACTTGATAAAATTGAAGAAAATGGTAAAGGTATTTTGCTTTACATGCGTCAAGAAGGACGCGGTATAGGTTTAATCAATAAAATTAAAGCTTATGCACTTCAAGATCAAGGTATGGATACTGTTGAAGCGAATTTAGCTTTAGGATTTGATGAAGATGCTAGAGATTATGGTATTGGTGCACAAATCTTATCTGATTTAGGTGTCACAAAAGTTAAACTGATGACAAATAATCCATTAAAGATTCAAGGTTTATCAGGTCATGGCATTGAGATTGTATCAAGAGAGCCTATTCAATTAAATCATAATGAACGCAATGAATTTTACATGAAGACAAAAAAAGAAAAAATGGGACACATGTTAAAGTTCAAATAACAGTGATGAGGTGACATGTTGAAGCCACTAGAACATATAAAGACAGTTATTTTCGATTGGGATGGTACACTTCATGATAGTTTTCACATTTATAAGCCGGCTTTCTTAAAAAGCATGTCATTTTTAGTAAAAGAAGGTTATATTTTGCATGCAAATTATGAAGATGATATCATTAAAACGTATCTCGGCTTAAATCCAAAAGACATGTGGGCATCTTTTACACCAAAACTACCTGACCATATCAAAGAAGAAGCGAGTGCTATTATCTCAAAATCAATGACAGAAAGCATTCTAAATCATGAAGCGAGACTCTATGAAGGTGCTTTAGATACATTAAAATATCTTAAAGACAAAGGATATCATTTGGTTTACTTGTCTAATTCAAAAACCTATTACATGAATTTAATGGATGAAGTCTTTGATTTATGTCGTTATTTTGATCTGATGATTGCTTCTGAAATGTATCAGTTTATGCCTAAAAAGATGATTTTAGAGCGTATTAAGTCAACCTTACAAAAACCTGCAATTATGATAGGCGATCGCTTTTTAGATATTGAAACAGGTATGTACAATAAGTTTGATACCATAGGTTGTCTCTATGGGTATGGGAAACAAAACGAGCTCAAAGATGCAACTTATCTCATTACAAATATAAAAGATTTAGAAAAATTACTATAAAAAAAATAAAAACTATGAGGTGTGATAAATGTTTAATCATACTTCATTTTTTTATATTATTTCTTTAAAAGAAAAAATGAAAGCGTTTTTCTTTTGGCTATTTGATATCACATATATATGTGATAAAATAAAGGTAACATTAAAAGAGCAAAGGATATTAAGACATGCGCATTGAAAAACATCCGATTTTAACATTTCCCGAAAGGGAGCCGATTTTTTTCATTTTTGAAGGTCAAAAAATGCAAGGTTTTAAAGGTGATACAATCGCATCAGCTTTATTTGCACAGGAGATTAAAACCTTTAGTTATAGCATTAAAAGAAAACGGCCGAGAGGCTTTTATTGTGCTATAGGGAACTGTGCATCATGTAATATGGTTGTTAATGGCATCCCTAATGTGCGTACATGCATTACACTACTCGAACCTGATATGGTGATAGAACGCCAAGTCAATAAGGGGGTCGTGAAATGATTAGTCGCGAACTCATGATTATTGGTGGTGGGCCTTCAGGTCTTTGTGCTGCAAAAACAGCACTTGATGCTGGACTTTCTGTTACCATTATCGAAAGAAGTCCCAAACTCGGTGGACAGTTAGTTAAACAAACACATAAGTTTTTTGGGTCAAAAGCTCAGTATGCAAAAACTAGAGGATTTGATATTGCTAAGAAACTCATTGATGATATTAAAGATCATCCTAATCTAGAAATATTGGTTGATACAACAGTCGTTGGACTTTATGATGATTTAGTTATTACTACATATGATCAAAAAGATTACAAAAAATACCAGGCAAAGTCTATTATTGTTGCAACAGGTGCAAGTGAAAAATTCTTGGCATTTGAAAATAATGATTTACCAGGAATTTATGGTGCAGGTGCTGTCCAAACTTTGATGAACCTCTATGGCGTCTTGCCAGGTCAAGAGATTGTCATGGTTGGTAGTGGGAATATTGGTCTCATCGTAAGCTATCAATTATTACAAGCAGGAGTTAAGGTAAAGGCCATCATCGAAGCTGCTCCAAGCATTGGTGGTTATAAAGTTCACGCATCAAAAATTAGAAGATTAGGTATTCCTATTTATACTCAAAAAACCATTAAAAAAGCGATAGGTAAGGAAAAACTTGAAGCTATTGAAGTGGTTGATTTGGATCCCACTTGGAAAGAAATTCCGGGAACTGAAATGACGATTACATGTGATGGTTTATGTATTTCTGTTGGCCTATCACCTATGCACCAACTTCTATCGATGATTCAAGCAGAAACGAAATATATCCCGGAGCTTGGTGGTTTTGTACCAGTGATTGATCATACACATCAAACAACCGTTAAGGGGGTCTATGCATGTGGAGATGCTGTGGGTATTGAAGAAGCAAGCTCAGCCATGATGGAGGGCTATTTAAGTGGTCTATACATTTCTAAAAATTTAGGGAAGCCACATCCATCGTATGATGATTTAAAAACGCACTATGAACACCAACTTGATATGTTAAGAGATGGACCATTTGGTATCAAAACCAAAATAGGTCTAGAAAAACTTAGAAAGGATGATAACCATGCTTCATAAAACAGGTATTCCAACTGAAGATCTAGTCTTATCTAGATTTCCTGAACCATCGATTTTACTAAAACCTAAAGCTGTTTTAGAATGTTATGAAGATATTCCGTGTAATCCATGTGCAACTTCTTGCCCTTTTCAAGCTATTGATATTGGTGCAAACATTAATAAACAACCAAAACTAAATACAGATTTATGTACAGGGTGTGGTTTATGTGTACCTTCTTGTCCTGGTTTGGCAATTGTTATTGCTCAACTTAAAGGAGAAGAAGCATACTTCAAAATCCCCTATGAGTTTCATCCATTCCCAGAAAAGCATGATGTATGGGATGGGGTAAACAGAAAAGGTGAAGCCATTTGTGATGCCAAGATTGAGCATGTTTTAGTCTCTAAATCCAATGACCACACAGCGATTATTACAGTTTCTGTGCCTAAAGCATATCTCTATGAGTTTATTACAATAAGAGGTCGACATGAATAAAAAAGATATCATCATTTGTCGTTGTGAAGACGTTAGTTTAGATCAAATTCATGCGTTATTAGAACAAGGATACACAACGTTTGAGGATTTAAAAAGATTACTTAGGGTCGGCATGGGACCATGCCAAGCAAATACATGCGGACCACTCATTCAAAGAGAAATTGCACAGTTTTTAGGTAAGAAAGTTGAAGAAATTCCGATTCACAAGGTAAGACCGCTTGTTTTAGGTGTGCCACTTGAGAAGATTGCTAAAGGTGACGATCATGAAAGTTAATATGCTGATTATCGGTGCTGGAATTAGTGGTGTTTCTATTGCATACAATTTAGCAAAAAAAGGTGTTAAAGGTATTCATGTGATTGACAAGGGCTATTTCACAAATGGTGCTACAGGTCGATGTGGTGCTGGTGTGAGAACTCAATGGGCAACCAAAATGAATGCGATATTAGCTCTAAAAAGTATTGAGTTTTTTGAACAAGCTAAAGACATTTTAGAATATCCTTATGATTTAGAGTTTAAACAAGAAGGCTATTTGATGCTCGCTACAACAAAACAAGAAGAAGAGGATTTCAAAAAGAATGTCATCCTGCAAAACAGTTTAGGGATTCCATCAAAAATACTTACTAAAGAAGAAGCTTTAAAGATTGTGCCTCATTTAAATCCTAATGCATTTTTAATTGCAGCATTTTGTAAAAAAGATGGTCATTTAAATCCATTTAAGATGACAGAAGCATATTATATGGCTGCACAAAGATTAGGTGTCACTTTTTCATTCTTTGAAGAGGCCAAAGACATCATTGTTGAAAATAATGAAATCAAAAAAGTCATCACAGATAAAGAAACGTATGATACTAAAATTGTGATTAATGCTGCAGGGGGTTACTCACAAGAAATAGGAAAAATGGCTGGTGTAGATATACCCGTTTATTCAGAAAATCATGAGATTTTAGCAACTGAGCCAGTTGAAAAAATGCAAGGACCGATGGTTATGTCATTTTCTAAAAATATCTACTGCCAACAAGTCCCACATGGTGCATTTTTGATGGGCCGATCCAATCCAAATCAACCTCATGATCATTCTGTTGAATCTTCTTGGTCTTTCTTAGACCATATGAGTAGAACAATCATGGATATCATGCCACAGGTTGGTAAGCTCAGAGTCGTTAGACAATGGGGTGGCTCATATAATATGAGTCCTGATCGTCAACCTATCTTAAGTGATTCACCTGAAGTAAGAGGGTTCTACATGGCATGTGGTTTTAGTGGTCATGGCTTTATGTTTGCACCTATGACGGGTGTACTAATGAGTGAACTTATTTTAAATGAAACACCTTCGATCGATATGGCACCGCTTCATATCAATCGATTTAAAGACATGGAGACATTCCATGTCGAAAAATCTGTCGTATAGAAAAGGAGAATGTTTATGTCGATTTATACTTACAAAACAGAACCACTGATTGATTTTAGTTTAGAGTCCAATCAATCAAAATACCAAGAGGGACTCAAAAAAGTTGAAAGTTATCTTGGACGTCACTATGATTTAATTATTGATGGCGTACGTGTAAAAACCGAAAAGAAAATGGCATCATTGAACCCTTCACATCATAAAGAAGTCATTGGTACAATCTCTCAAGCAGGTGTTAAGGAAGCGGATATGGCGATTGAATCTGCATTGAAAGCATTTGAAATGTGGAAGCGTGTTTCACCTGAGGTAAGAGCAGATGTCTTATTCAAATCTGCTGGCATTTTGAGAAAGAGAAAATTTGAGTTTGCGGCTTTAATGACAAAAGAAGCGGGTAAACCTTGGCCAGAAGCTGATGCAGATGTTGCTGAAGCTATTGACTTTCTGGAGTATTACGGGCGTCAAATGCTTTCATTAACGCGCATTGATGATGTTGTATTAAGTAGAAGAAATTTAGAGCGTAATGAATATCGTTACATACCACTTGGTGTTGGTGCAATCATTTCACCATGGAACTTCCCGTTAGCTATTTTAGTAGGTATGACCACTGCAGCAGTAGTATCAGGCAATACAGTAGTCTTAAAACCAGCAAGTACTACACAGGTTATTGCATACAAATTTATCGAAGTGTTAGAAGAAGCTGGGCTACCAAGAGGTGTCGTGAATTTTATCCCTGGTAGTGGTAGTGAAATCGGTGATTATATCGTGGATCATCCTAAAATTAGATTTATTTCATTTACGGGTAGTAAAGATGTGGGTATCCGTATTTATGAACGTGCTGCGAAAGTTCATAAGGGACAAATCTGGCTTAAACGCGTGATTGCTGAGATGGGTGGAAAAGATGCGATTATTGTGGACAGTGAGGCTGATTTAGAATTAGCAGCTGATGCTATTGTTAAATCTGCATTTGGCTTTTCAGGTCAAAAATGTAGTGCATGTTCAAGAGCAATCATCCACGAAGCTGTTTATGATGATGTCGTCAAACGTATCAAAACACTTACTGAAAACCTTGTAGTTGGTAATGCTTCACATTCTAAGACATTTGTTGGACCTGTAAACGATGAAAAAGCATTTGACAAGATTACTTCTTATTTTGAAGTTGGCAAGAACGAAGGTAAATTATTAACAGGTGGTAAAGCAGACAAAAAAGAAGGCTACTTTATTGAGCCAACAGTATTTATCGATGTTAAAGCTGATTCAAGACTGATGCAAGAAGAAATTTTTGGACCTATATTAGCAGTTTCTAAAGTATCTTCATTTGAAGAGGCACTCGAAGTTGCAAATAATACAGAATATGGTTTAACAGGTGCAGTGATTTCAAATAATCGTATGCATTTAGAAATGGCAAGAGAGCATTTCCATGTAGGAAATCTTTATTTAAACCGTAAGTGTACAGGAGCAATCGTAGGTTATCAACCATTTGGTGGATTCAATATGAGTGGTACCGATTCTAAAGCAGGTGGACCAGATTACTTAATCCTTCATATGCAAGGTAAAACAATATCCGAAACATTTTAAAAAAGGCACCTTATCCATAGGATAGGGTGCTTTCATTCATATATGAAGACATATCTTTGATAAATAGATAAACAATGAGTAAATCAGCAGAACCACCAAAACTAATGTCATCTTCAATCATTTCTTTTGTGAAGGCTTTAGCTTGTTCGATGTCTTTAACATCAATGTCTTTTAGGATCCTCTTGATCTCATGATACCTATCAATGTTTTTTGCACGATGATATAAAACAGTATCTTCAGATGCCAAAATGATTAATTTCAATGTATCTCTTAGCGTGTCATCATCTAAAATCACTTGTTTATCATGGGTCAATATGTTCTTTATGGTAGGTAATCCTTTTTCGACTTCACCTCTTGCACCAGTGAGTCCAGCATCATGGTATGCTTTAGAACCGTGTGTATGATTTACATTTTTCAGTTCATCAGTAATCCCTTCTGTCATATGAGCGATAACTAAAAATAAATCATTAAAGGTGAGACCATGCATCATGACATAACCTGATGCTAAAACTGAAATGCCTAACATGAAGATCAAACCTTTATAAGCGTTAACACCTTGAGTTTTCTCAAGCATTTGATGCTCTGCAATCAAACCAAGCAAGCGTGCTTTATGAAATAATATTTTTGGATCACTTACTTCATAATTTAGGTTGAACATTTCAATGAAAAAAGGTGTAATGACATCTTTGGCTTTCAGCATAAGTTGGTAGTCCATATCTTTATGTGATCCACTTGAGTTTGGTGTAACAAGTCCAAACTTATGTTCAAGATTAAGTTCTCTTAACATGGCATAATCGATATGCTTATGGATAAGATCTGACATATAAGATGATACGGAAGTATGAATGACTTTAAGTAATGCTTTTGTCGTATGTTTTTTTGTTTTAGAGCATATTCTAGCATCATCATCGCAGATATAACATCGTCTTGATGTTAAGCTTAACTCAACACGTGATATAGAATATGTTTCATCAACATACAAATCTAAGTCAATAAACCTGCCAAGAGGGTGGTTTTCCTCTAAATGAACCAACTTTTTCTTTAAATCAATAGGTATGACATCATTCATGGATAAAAGCATATAGGGTCCATCAGCTGAACTGAATGAAACCATATCATGTATATGAAAAGAAAATAACATCTCTTTTCTAAAAAGAGAGATTAAAAGATACGCTTCAGGTATATTTTTGTTATCACCTGGTATATTAGCTTTGACTAATATCACAGGTTTATGATGCTTTTTGATGAGTTCATGAATCAATCTTACACGATTTTCTCGTGCAAGAAGCATCTCGTTTATGTCCATAAAGCTTGTCCTTCTTTAGATATTAAATAGTCATAAGTTGGTTTTGGTACAAGCAGTTTTATTTCATCAAATGCTTTGTTTTTAGCTAGTTGTCTAATATAAGAAGCACTAATGACTTGATGATTATTTGATAATCTAGGTATGATTTCTAATTTCTTTCCAAGTAATTGATGCATTGTTTCATTATATAAATGTGTCATAGGATCTAAGGGTTCTTCACCGACATATCTTTTAGAGATATTAAAAGTTTTCATAAAATAAGCTATGAATACTTGAATATCAAGATGCATATAGGCATGTGTATGTGTGTTAATATCCTTCATAAAATAAGAAGGAAAAGTAGCTTTTGAAATGATGTATTTCGTAGATAGTAAGATCCTGACATTAGAAAGATGTTTTGTAGCTTCTTTTATAAGTTGATATCTCACATCAAATGAGAAGACAGATTCATTTTCTTCAACAAGAAAAATAAGTAAAGTCTCATGATTTTTGCTTGCTTTTTCAATTAAATAAAGATGACCATTCGTGATTGGATTACAGTTCATCACAATCGATCCTACATCATTTAAAGGTAAATCGATTTGACGTTTTAAATCGTTTAACGTATCTTCAATCGATTGATACTTATTCTCATAGAATAACACTTCCTGTGTTTCTAAAATGAGCTTAAAGTCTAAAGCATCAAAAATGTATTTTTGACTTGGTTTTGTAAACAGAAAATATTTAAAAATACCTTTTTCTGTAAGATAACTCGTTAAGTAATTCATGATATATGTTGTTATATTTTGACCTTGGTAACTATCTTTAATTGCGATCATTTTAATGACATGATGATAAAGAGAAAAAGTTGCAATCGGTAGATTTTGATCATAAAGTAAAAAGGACTCAGTGACATACGTGTCAAAAGAGAGCCCCTCTTTGATGAGTAGAGACTTTAAGATAGCAAAGTCTGATTCAAATAGACAGGATTTAATCTCATAATTAAACATAGTTATACCTGATAAAGTGTGTCAATGACCGAACCATCACGATAACGACATACACCAATAACTTTTTTATGTGTCATCTTTGTTTCTTCAGGATTGCCAGTCATTTTAATTGCATATGCATACAAAGATTCAATAGGTACTATGTGTAATTTTGAATCTTTCAATTTTTCGATAAGATCAGTTCTTTTCGGGTTAATAGCGATACCACGCTCAGTAACAATGCAATCAATAGAAGAACCGGGTGTTGTGATTGTTTTAACCTCTTTTTTAATGATTGGTAGCCTTGACTTCATGAGATTTGTTGTAATAATCGTGCATTTCGCACCATATGCTGTATCAGCATGTCCACCACTACCACCCATGAGCATACCAGAAGAACTTGTTGTCACATTGACATTAAAATGAAGATCCACTTCAGTTGCTCCTAAGATAACAACATCAAGATCGTTTACAATAGGGTGCTCTTCGAGAGGATTGCCATAGGTTGATGCACTCATGAAAAGATGATGATTGTTCTTTTTGTAGGATTCTACTGCGTTTAAATCAAAACATTGAACATCATAGAGTTTCTCAAAAAGTTTTGCTTCAAGCATTTCCACTAAAAGATATGTAATACCACCAGATGCAAATGAGCCTTTAATTTTCTTTTCTTCCATGATTTTTTTAAGCCCTTGTGCGACAGCTAAACTTGTACCACCTGCTCCAGTTTGAAAAGAAAGGCCTTCTTTAATATAACCTAATGCATCCATAAGTTTTACTGTTTGGCGAGCTATTTTTAATTGAATAGGATCTGTTGTTGGCTTTGTTGTGCCAGATTGAATGCCTTTTGGATCACCAATACTATCAACTTTAAGCACATAATCCACATAATTTCCATCAATATCTTTTGGGTTGATATCACTAGCAAGATGATCTGTGATCACAACTTTCTTTGATGCATAATATAAGTCTGGTATAGGATAACCAAGCACACCACAAGCGCTTGGACCTGAAATGCCATGACCATGACCATCCTTATCAGAAGTAGGTACTGCAATAAATGCAACATCGATCTTAAGTTCACCAGATTCGATTGCTCTTGGTCTTCCTCCATGTGTATCCATCAAAAGAAGATCTTTTAAAAACCCCTGACTAATTGCTTCAGCAACAGGGCCGTTGACATAATTAGTATAGATTTTAGTAATATGCCCAGATTTGATGAGTTCCACCATAGGTGCGTGAACTGGAAATATTGCACTTGGAGCAAGTACCATGTTTTTTAAATTTCTTTGTTTGATTTCATCTAAAACCATGTTTAAAACACCATCACCATTTCTTAAATGATGATGAAAGGATAGACACATACCATCTTTGATGTTTAGGATATCAAAAAGTTGAGACATACTAGAAACAAGCTTGTCTTTATTTTTTGATAGTGTTTTTGAGATGGTATGACGTTTTAGTTTGAGATAGGCTTCATCACTTTCATAAGGTATGAATCCATGAGGTACAAATCTTCCTAAACTATTTTTCATGTTTTTCCTTAGATTAATTGATATTTTTTGGCTTTTTCAATTGTTTTTAAGGCACGTTCAATAATCGGTTTATCGATCATTTTACCGTCCAATGAAAAAGCACCTTTTTCTTTATTGTTTGGATCATCCATTGCTTTTATGATGCGTAGAGCTTGTTCAATATCAGCTTTTGATGGGCTAAAAATCTCATTTATAATGTCGATTTGATTTGGGTGAATGCATGCTTTTGCGTTCATACCTAAGCTTTTAGCATACTTTGCATCCAAAATTAAACCTTCTTCATTTTTTGTAGATACATAAGGTGTATCAATCGCATCTTTTTGATGTGCCTTGGCAGCGTAAATAACTTGACTTCTAGCAAAGAATATTTCAAATGATGCATCAGTACGTTCAACTTCTAAATCTTTTGCTAAATCTTCAGCACCTAAAAGGAGTCCTGAAACACGTGGATGCTTAGCAATCTCATAGGCATGAAAGCAAGCGTCAGCATCTTCAATGATTGGTACAATACTGATTCTTTTGAGCATTTGATAATTAAGTTCTAGTTCATCAAGTATATCACTGCATGAATTTAATACATCTAGGTTCGCTTTTGGTAACATAATTGTATCAATTTTTTCAGAGACAATATGTTTTAAATCAATCAAGCCTTGATCTGTATCAAGTCCATTGATTCTAACCATAACCTCAACTTTGTTTAATGGTATTGCATCTAAAAACGCATTAAGGAGTTCAAGCGCAGCATCTTTTTCAGAGGCAAAAACAGCATCTTCTAAATCAAAAATGACAGCATCTGCTTCAAAAACATCTGCATTTTGTAACATACCAGGCTGATTCGCGGGTATAAATAGTAAACTACGACGCATGTGTTTTCTCCAATCTCTTAAGCGCTGTGATTAAGCGTGCTTTAATTGTATAATCAAGTGCACCTTTGTCTTGTATGTGGACATATATGTGTTTGATACCCATGCTAGTGAGTGTATCTTTAATCACTTTTTCGATTTGCTTGCCGAATTGGTCAAAAACAATCGAATCAATTTTTAATTCGAAGGCTTGTTGTCTTTGAACAGTGATTAAACAATCATTAGATTCAATTGTGCCACATCGAGCAATCATCATATTTACTCCTTAATATGTCTATTTGCACGTGCAATGACTCTATTCATCATATTATGAACAATCATGTAGCCACTATCCACATCCATTGCTGGTTTTGCTAAGCAAATATCTGCTTCGCAAGCTATAGCAACTGAAGTGGTGGCTTCTGAAGATAGATTGGTTTCATTACATGTGCCACCTGAATAAGCACCGATCCCTTTTTCTTTACAGTAAATGATTGCTTCAGCTACATTATTAATACCACCTAAGTCAGGTGTTTTAATTTGAAGCACATGTCCTGCTTTTTCATCTGCGAAATATTTAATATCCTCTAGCGTGTTGCACCATTCATCAGCAACGATCTCAATAGACATCTTTAAGTCGTCAATTTTCTTTCTAATTGCTTTTAGAGCTTGCATTGTGCCTTCTCTATCGCCTGTATCAATGGGACCTTCGATACGTAATTTGAAAGGAGAAGCGGCATCTTCTAGTGTTTTTAAATATTTGACAATAACATCGACATCATTATTAAAGGCAATACCCATCGTTCCATAGACATCGATATGGAGTATAGGTGCATAGGTTTCAGTCTGTCTTTTTTCAATGATGCGGTCTTTTATCCATTTCACATAATCTAAAAGAATTTCACCTTGATAACCTAATTTATCTTTAACGTTATTGATTAAGGCATGAGGAAGTGAATCAACCTCTTTTAAAATCATTTTATCGACATTGGTGTATCTATCATCACCTGATTGTGCAAAAATTGGAATGGGTTTAAGCTTCTTTAGCGTTGGGTTGTACTCATTTCTAATCACTTCAGCCATGGTTAACCCATTGATATGAGCAATAGCAGAGAGCAAAGCTTGAGTCAGACCATAACGGATTGCAGTATGCACTTTTTTTCCATTGATTTTTAACTGATCATATTTTTCTGCGATGGTTCTAAACGTAATAAGGTCTTCACCAATTAATAATGGTTTAATATGCGTTTCAATAAAAGGCATAAATTCATCTGCTAAAAAGAGCGGATCCCTACCACCTGCACCACTATATTGTACAGCAGCACAATCACCGACACCTACCATACCGTTTTCTAAGATCAGTTGAATACTAATGGCTTCACCAGGTACTCTAACCTCTTTGAAACCTTCTGTCTGTGGTTCTCCTATATACATAAAACCATCACGCAAAGCGTCTTTTTTGATGGCTTTTTGATCATCAAAATAAAAACCTGTATAACTCTTTGTTAAAATTACATCAACTATTTTCATTTACGTTTATCCATATAAGGTCTACCAATCAATTGTCCATATGATACAGCATAAACATCATCTACTGTCATTTGGAAAGTAATTTCTCTACCTTCGGCTTTAGCCCTTTCTTCGAGTTTCATTTTGTGGAAGTCTTTGATGTCTTGTGTCATACCTAAACTTCCGAATTCTAAGATTCTGACACAGCCTTCGTTATCTCGCGCTGGAAGGACTTTGTTTTGATTTTGTTTACTTGGTGCAAATGGTACATCAATAACACCAAGTTCAAATGCCTTTATGGCACCTTGAGCTAAATCACCATCACCAAGTTCATAAACTGTATTTAACAAACATGTAACTTCTTTACGAATTTGTTCTTTTTCAAGTTCAAGTTGCTCAGAATTTGGCATTTTTTGATCTTGTAATAGCGTTACGACCATTTTCGATGTTTTTATACCGTAGGCATTAATCTCTTTTGTTGGAACGCCCATGGATTCATAAGGCGTTTTTGTTATCATTTTGGTCGCACCTGATAATGCAGCAACCGTAGAAGCCATAGCGATTAAGCCAGCAGCTTTTGCTTCATCTTGAGGAAATCCGCCCATCCATTGATGAAAGACTGTAGTGATGCACATATCTTGATAGCCTTTTAAGTCTAGATAATATTCCGTGAGTTCCTGAAGCATTCTGATTGCAGCTACGTCTTGGATGACATTACCACATTGTCCGTAACCTACTGAGATATTTTTAACACCTTGTTCAGCAGCAAGAAGTGCTTCAATAATCCCAATTGAAATGGCAATCGATGGTGGCACAAGCGTACCTGTTAAAGGTCCAAAAGGCTCACGATTGATGTGAATACCATGCTCTTCATAATAACCAACTAAACGGTCACAATACTGCCAATAATAAATCGAATCAGATAGTGAAATATTTTTAGCATAAGGCAGGTTATATGATATACCTCCACCTTCATTAGAAGTCCACCCAGCAGCATGTGTTATTTCAGCTAAAAGTCTACCATCAGGCGTACCATGTCTTGCTTGTAAAGGGACACTTACGCTGTCTAAAACTTCTTTGCATGCTTTAACACCATGGTTTACAGCAGGGAATCCATTAAGCATGGATCTGCCTTCCTTTTGTGAGACTTTGATACCCTCTTCAGCTTCTTGGTAACGATTTTGTCTAGTATATGAGTCAATCGTAGAAGGCAAAAAATCAGCGCCTGCTTGTTCAAGGTGGCGCATCAGCTCAATGTGTTCGTTTAAAAGCGCGACGCCAGCACGGGGCTGAATCATTGTTCTTCCTTGACATTTAGCTTCTTTTAATTTGAGTGCGAAATTCTTTTCTGGTGGTAGTTTTTTTAGGTTTTCAATTGAAAGTTCTAAGTCTAGTAATGGATCTTGACCAGTTGGCCAAGCTTTTAAGACTTCTTTTCTAACTTCAAAAAATTTGTCTAACGACCACTTTTTATTCGTTACCTGCATCTTGTTTCTCCTCAAGCTCTACAATGTGTTTTTTCATGATTTTAAGTGCGATTAAAGGATAATCCATGGAAAGTAATCCCATCGCTGATAATATATATGACTGATCCAATAAATACTTTGGACGGTGTGGTCTTAATTCCATAGGTTTTGAAGTTAGTTTGGCACCATGCTTTAAGATTGATACGGGATCCTCGCTATGAATAATGGAACCCCCTGTACCTATGTAATATGTCGTTTGTGTTAAATCTTTGCCTGTTTGATGATACATCATGCCCATAGGTGTATATACACCTTTTAAAGTGCCTACATGACGAGAAGTAGCAACTTCAACAGATCTTTTTGCGAGAATATCATCAATTTTTTTATCCATGTCAGTTAGAGGAATCATTTCGATATCAAGATTTCTTTTGGTGCAAGCATCTAAAAGATCAATGTTTTTTAAAGATAGTTGATGGATCTCAGATTCTGTGAATGTCTCTAAGACGCCTAATGCAGAATATCTCATGCCTAAATCGCCTTCAACTGTACGTTTTGCAAAAGGTTCCTCTAGGCCAGAAAGGACAGCGTTCATCTGGCTAGGTAATCCTTGTGCCATTGAATAGATGTCTGTGGTTGCACCACCCACATCAGCAAGCATTAAATCCCCAAAGCCTATTTCATCTTGATAACCTTTAGATAAAAGTTCAGCAGCCATTAAGACAGCATGAGGTGTTGGTAATACCACACGATCAACGACTTTCTCAACCTTCTTGATACCTTTGGCTTCAATAATGTTTTTTACAAAGATTTCTTTGATTGTATCTTTAGCAGAATCAATGTTTAAGATGTTTAGTTTTGGCATGACATTTTCACAGATATAAAAGTCTTTATTAGCATCTTTTAAAATGTCTGTGACTTCATCGATGGCATCTTTATTACCTGCAAAAACAATCGGAGCCTTTACATCCGATTTTGCAAGCATTTTTGCATTATGTATGACACATTCTTGATTACCACCATTCGCCCCACCAGCAAGAAGTACAATATCAATGTTCTTATCCATGATTTTTTGAACTTCAGATTTATTCATATGATGTGATATGACAAGTTCTACTTTCGCGCCTGCACCTAAGCAGACGCGTTTCGCAGCTTCTGTTGTGAGTTCTTCAACAAGTCCGATGGCTGCCATCTTTAATCCTCCAGCGGCAGAAGAACACGCAACGACTTTATCAAAAATAATGGGTTTACCCATCACTTGATATAATTGATGTAAAGCTTTCTCATAACCTTCAATAATATCTGTTTCAACGGTTGTAATTGATTTAGAAGTTGCTATAATGTCTTCTTTATCTAAATCGACAGCGGTTAGCTTTGTATATGTCGATCCAAAGTCAACAAGCAAATAATGCTTCATCATAAATCTCCTAAATCTTTTTTAATGGTATCCATGACATCTTCAATATTAGTGCCCGGAGGATATACACGATTAAACCCCATATCCTTAAAACGTTTTTCAACATCATTAAAATCTTGCTTACCAACTACAATATTGCCACCTACGTAAAGTAGTACATCTTTTAATCCGGCCTCATTACATTTATCTCTCATACCACGGCAATCTAACTCACCATGACCATATAAAGAGGATACTAAAATTAAACGAGCCGATGTTTCAATCGCTGCATTGATAAAGTCTTCTTGAGTAGATAAAACACCAACATTGACCACGTTATAGCCTTCTCTTGTTAATGTGTACTCAATAATACGATTACCAACCGCATGAACATCGGCTCCGATAACACCAATCACAATAGATTTCATTGCTTCCTCCAGCTGACCTACTTGTCTAGTCAAAAAAATAAAACGCTTACATACACTTGTATTTTAATACAATAGATACAAAATTACAACAGTTAAATTTCATTTACAATCATTTTTTTTAGTGTATAATGGGATTGGGTGAAAACAATGCGAAATGTTGATGTAAGGCTTATAACTGAAACAGTAAAAGAATTGGCTTTAGATGCAAATTCTAACATCGGAAAGTCATTTATTGATAAGCTCAGAGAGGCTTTAAAGAAGGAAAAATCTGAGATTGGGAAAAACGTTATAGAGCAAATCATTGAAAACGATGAGATTGCTTTAGAAAATAATGAACCCATGTGTCAAGACACAGGTTTAGTAGTCGTTTTTGTTGAGCTTGGATATGATGTGCACTTAAATGGTGATCTTTATGATGCAATCAATCAAGGTGTTAGAGAAGCATATGAAGCAGGACTCCTTAGAAAGAGTGTTGCAAAACATCCAATTTCACGTGGCAACACAGGTGATAATACGCCTGCAATTATTCATGTGAAACTTGTACCTGGTGATCAAATTAGAATACTGCTTGCTCCAAAAGGTGGAGGTAGTGAAAATATGAGTTTAGTAAAAATGCTCGTGCCTTCAGATGGTATTGAAGGCATTAAGAAATTGGTATTGCATACCATCTTTTATGCTGGAGGAAAACCTTGTCCACCACTTGTGGTTGGTATTGGTTTAGGAGGCAACCTAGAAAAATCAGCGCTTTTAGCGAAAGAAGCCATTATGCGTGATTTAGATGATATCAATCCTGATCCAATTTTAAGAAAATTAGAAGAAGATTTACTTTCAGATATTAATGAGTTAGGCGTTGGACCGATGGGCTTTGGTGGTTCAACGACTGCATTAGCTGTTAAAATTAACAGTTATCCTTGTCATATTGCTTCATTACCTGTGGCAATCAATCTTCAGTGTCATGCATCAAGACATAAAGAAAAGACGATATAGGAGAAAAAAGATGAAGATTAAAACACCTATAACAGATGATGTCATTAAGACATTAAGAGCAGGCAATATTGTATATATCACTGGCACGATTTTTACAGGTCGTGATCAAGCACATAAACGCATGGTAGAAACCTTAGAAAAAGAAGGTGAATTACCTCACTCTTTAAGAGGAGAAATCATCTATTATGTAGGTCCTACACCTGCTAAAGAAAATAGACCTATTGGGTCTTGTGGACCAACATCAAGTTATCGCATGGATGCTTATGCGAAGCCTCTTTTAGCCTATGGTCTCAAGGTGATGATTGGTAAAGGGGACCGAAGTGATGCCTTTATAAAAGAGATGATTAAATATCAAGGTGTTTACTTACAGGCTGTTGGTGGTGCTGGTGCTTTATTATCTAGAAAAGTTAAAAAAAGCGAAGTTGTTTTATATGAAGATTTAGGTGCTGAAGCGATTTATAAGCTTGAAGTGGAAGATTTTCCAGCAATCGTCACCTATGATATTTATGGCGGTAACATGATTGTTGATGAAGTTAAAAAATATCAAACCATTAAGGTAGACTAGGAGCTAAGTTATGAGATATCTCAAATGGCTATTAATTCTTATCTTAAGCGTTATTGTTTTATTAGGTCTTGGTGTGCTTTTACTCACAATTTTTGAATATAAGCCAGACACCGTTTTAGCATTAGAAATAAAGGACAATCAAACAACCACTATCCAAACCGAAACAACCTATAGTGTGATGACCTTTAATATTGGTTATGCAGGTTTAGGCAAAGATGAAGATTTCGTTTTAGATGGAGGAAAATGTGGAAGACCTGATTCAAAATCTGTCGTTCAGACTTACCTAGAAGGTATAGAATCAACATTGACTGAAAATCTTTTTGATTTTTATTTACTCCAAGAAGTTGATTTAAAAGCTAGAAGAAGTTACCTTATAAATCAAGTTTTATATCTACACGAAGCATTAGGTGATGATTACTCCATGCAATTTGCTTATAATTTTAAAGTACCTTTTGTGCCTTTCCCATTATCTTTTACAGATCATATTGGATATGTAGAAAGTGGCCTCGTCACTTTTACTAAATATGAAGTCACTGCATCAACTAGATATCAATTTCCTGGTGCTTTTGATTGGCCATTAAGAGTAGCTAATTTGAAAAGAGCGATGATGATTTCTGTTTTAGATGTTGAAAACAGCGATAAGGATTTATATATCATCAATTTGCATATGTCTGCTTATGATGGTGATGGATCTTTAAGAGCTCAAGAGATGGCATTGCTACAATCATATTTAGAAACGCTCAAAGAAGAAGGACATTATGTGATTGTTGGTGGTGACTTTAATCAAACGTTCCCTGAAGCAAAAGATATTTATCCAGTACTTCAAGATTTTTATGTGGCTTACCCAATAGAAGATAATTTCTTACCTCTTGGTTATGCATTTCAATTTGACCCTAATTATCCTTCATGTCGACTTTTGAATCAACCTTATGATCCACAAGGTGAAAATACACAATATTATATTATCGATGGCTTTATTGTCTCAGATAACTTAACGATTTTAAGTTTTGATGAGATACTGACTGAAGCGCGTGCACATACTTTGGATTTAGGTTTTGAAAATTCTGACCATAATCCGGTTGTGATGAAGTTTAAACTTAATCAATAATGGGGACGATGTCCCTATTTTTTTATATGATATAATGGGAAGGAAGAACAATAAAAAGAGGTTAGATCATGATAGAAAAAAGGCTTAAAAGACAACATAAATATACATGTTCATTTTTAGATTTATATGAAGATGATGTGCTTGTTAATGGTTTAGAGAAAAAAAGAGTCGTCATTAAACATCCAGGTGGTGCAGCAGTTCTCCCCATCACTAAAGAAGGTACCATCCTTCTTACGAAACAATATCGTTATCCAATTGAAAAAGTTTCTATTGAAATACCAGCTGGTAAAAAAGATCGTTTAGAAGAAGATGCTCTTACCTGTGCGAAAAGAGAACTTGAGGAAGAAACTGGGTATCAATCAAACCATTTTGAACACCTTTATGATTTACATCCATGTTTAGGTTATAGTGATGAATTATTAATCATTTATATCGCTTATGATTGTGAAAAGGTTTTAAATCCAAGAACGCAGGATGATGATGAATCAATCGAAGTGATGGAAATTAAAATAGACGAGATTGAAAACCTCTTAAAGAGCGGTATAATCACAGATGGAAAAACACTCATAGCACTACAATATATCTTATGGACGAAAGGCGTGATGCATCATGAAGAAAACAAGACTTGATCGACAACAAGACTTTTTAATGGGACTGCTTCGTCCACTGGTCTATCTTTGGATGCGAAAAGATGCAAAGAGAAAAGTCATTTTAAAAGAAGGGGTCTCTTTTAGACGTAAAGAACCTTACGTCATGCTTGCCAACCATACATTTATGTTTGATGTCATTCATGTGCCTTTAAGATTCAAAAAGGTACCTTTTATTGTAGCTAATCAATCACTATTTAAGAAAAAAGCGACTAAGTTTTTAGTGACTCAAGTCGCACATGTCATTTCAAAAAATAAAGGACAATCTGATACGCAAACAGTAAGAGACTTAATCACTGCTGTCAAAAAGGGTTATCCTATTTTAATTTTCCCTGAAGGTGATACAACCTTTTTTGGTGAAACCAATTATATTGAACCTTCAACAATGAAGTTAATTAAGAAGTTAGGTATTGATGTAATTACATGCAAGGTAAAAGAGGGTTATTTATCGAAGCCAAGATGGGCGACTTCTAAAAGAAAACATCGTACAGCTGAACTAGAATATGAATTGACCATTCCAAAAGAGAAGCTTAAGGATATGACAGTTGAAGAGATTGATCAAATCATAAAAAAACGTTTATATTACAACGCCTACGAGGACCAAAAAACAAAGATGGTTTATCATCCTGGAAAAAAACTTGCAGAAGGCTTAGAAGACATTTTATATATATGTCCAAACTGTGAGCATGCTTTTAGCATGAAAACAGATGGTAATACACTTTTTTGTGACTCATGCAAAACAAAAGGTTTTTATAATCCATTTGGCTTTATTGAAGGCTTTAAATATGATAATTTAGTTGATTGGAATAAATTTCAACTAAAGTTTAAGGATAAGCTTTTAGATGCACATATTGCAACAGAAGCAAGATTATTTATCATGCATCATGATACACAAACATTAGAGCCAAAAGGGGATATTCATTTATCCTACGAAAAGGGTGTTTTAACTATCATGGGAGGCTACGATAAAGTCATACCAATTGAACATGTGGTGAATCCTGTGGTTACGATGAGACGTGATTTGAGCTTTGATTTTGAGGATGCGAGCTATTTAATCACATGTGAACATTATGCACTTATTTTCTTACGTGTTTTACAGCAAAAATATTAAAACAGCCTTTCATTGTAAGCGCTTTAGCGTTATAATAGACTTAAACGAACGAAACAATGAATTAGAGGAGAAAAAACAATGGAAATGACTGCTTTCATTAAGGAAACGAAGGCACCTGGTTTTACGAAGGTCAAGAAACAGATTCCTAATGAATTAAAGCCGGACGAGGTTTTCATCAAAGTGTTAGCTACGTCTATTTGTGGGACTGATGTCCATATTTATAAGTGGGACAGATGGAGTCAAGGACGCATCAAGCCACCACTTACTGTAGGACATGAGTTTTGTGGGAAAGTATTAGCTGTCGGATCAAATGTCACTAACATCAAAGTTGGTGATGTTGTTTCAGCAGAAACACATATTGTCTGTGGTACATGTGAATTTTGTCAAAGAGGAGAATATCACATCTGTGAAAACACTAAAATTATTGGGGTAGATACCGATGGTTGCTTTGCAGAATATGCACGTATGCCTGCTATGAATTTAATTGTTAATCATTCAAGTATTGATCCAAAATATTTATCGATACAAGAACCTCTCGGTAATGCCGTTCATACGATGATGCATTTTGATATCGTGGATAAAACAGTAGCAATTGTTGGTTGTGGACCCATTGGCTTAATGGGGGTTAATATTGCTAAAGCGATGAATAGTAAAAAAATCATCGCTATCGAAGTCAACGATTACAGAATCAATCTTGCAAAAGAACTTGGAGCACATGTCGTAATCAATCCAAGACATGAAGATGTTGTTAAACGTGTGTTTGAAGAAACACATGGTAAAGGTGTCGATGTCGTTGCAGAATTTTCTGGAAATAAAACAGCGATTGAACAAGCTTTTAAATATGTCAAGCCAGGTGGCAAGATGAGTATGCTTGGTATCACCGATAGTGATATCACTTTAGATTTATCCAATGATATCGTATTTAAAGGTATTCATATATATGGTGTTGTCGGTCGTTTGATGTTTAAAACGTGGGATCAAGTAACACTGCTTGTACAAAGTGGAAAGCTTGATTTAGATAAGATCGTTACGCATACATTTAAATTAGATGACATGGAAGAAGCCATGAAAGTGATGATTTCAGGTAACAGTGGAAAAGTGGTTTTAATTCCATAAGAGGAGGTATTATGGCGCATTTAGAAAAGGAAGTGCAAGGCTTAAAAGATCAAGGCGTTTATCGCAAGATACCGATTAACGAAGGTCCTTGTGAAGCCGTTATCAAACTAAACGGTAAAGAAGTCATTAATCTTTCATCCAATAATTATTTAGGTTTCGCGAATCATCCAAGACTTAAAGAAAAAGCAATTGAAGCGATTCATAACTATGGTGTAGGTAGCGGTGCAGTAAGAACCATAGTAGGTAACATGGATATCCATGAAAAACTTGATCAAGTCATTGCAAAATTTAAACATGAACCTGCATGCTTAGTATTCCAATCAGGGTTTGCATGTAATCAAGGAACCATTCAAGCTATTACCGAAAAGGGAGATCTCATCATCAGTGATGAGCTTAATCACGCATCCATTATTGATGGTGTGAGATTATCTAGAGCAGATCGTATGGTTTTTAAGCATTCAGACATGGCTGATTTGGAGCGCATCTTAAAAGAACAAAGACCGAATTATAAAGAAGTACTTATTATTACAGATGGTGTGTTTTCGATGGATGGTGATATTGCTAAATTGCCAGAAATTGTTAAACTTGCAAAAAAATATCAAGCACTAACATACGTAGATGATGCTCATGGTTCTGGTGTGTTAGGTACATCTGGTCGTGGCACAGTCGATCACTTCAACCTACATGGTCAAGTAGATTTTATTATCGGTACATTATCTAAAGCAATCGGTGTTGTTGGAGGTTATGTATGTGCAAGTGAAGTAGCTATTGAATGGTTACGTCATCGAGCAAGACCACTTTTGTTTTCAACTGCGATGATGCCAGCTGCAACAGCTGCAATCATTGAAGCATTTAGTATGCTAGAAGCATCTACAGAATATACAGATAAGCTTTGGGATAATGCAAGATATTTTAAAGAGAAATTAGCTAAGTTAGGCTTTGATCTTGGTCATAGTGAAACACCTATAACACCAATTATGATTGGTGATGAGGCTTTAACTATGAAGTTCTCAAAGACTTTACTTGAACGTGGAGTTTTTGTCTCAGGCATTGTTTTTCCAACCGTTCAAAAGGGTATGGGCCGTATCAGATGTATGGTTTCAGCACTTCATACAAAAGAGCAATTAGATCAGGCTGTTCATATTATTTATGAGACTGCAAAGGATATGAATCTACTATAGTAAGAAAATAGATGGTGTAAAAACCATCTTTTTATTTGTGATCTAAGGATATGCTATAATATGTTTAAATATACTAATAGGTGACACTATGGATCATATAAAACGTTTTGATTTTGACAAGAAACCCATGAAAGAAAAATGGTATCTTACACCACTTGCATATCTACTATCTTTTCCTGCTGTTTGGAAAAGAAAACTCAAAGTAAATAAGGTCAATATGAACGGACTAAAGCCACCCTATATTTTACTTTGTACGCATCATGCATTTATCGATTTTAAAGTGACCACAGCAGCTATATTTCCACATAGAGCGAATTATATCGTAGCAATTGATGGATTTATAGGTAGAGAATGGTTACTTAGAAATGTAGGTGGTATTTGCAAAAGAAAGTTTACAAATGACACGAAATTATTTAAGCAAATCAAATATAGTTTAGAAGAACTTAAGCAAATCGTAGCCATTTATCCTGAGGCAAGATATAGCTTGATTGGAACCAATGCTATATTACCTGAATCATTAGGTAAGATGTGTAAAGTTCTCAAGAAACCTGTTGTTGTCTTAAACATGCATGGAGATTACTTAAGTCAACCTGTTTGGAACTTAAAACAAAGAAAAAACAGAATCGCCGCAGATATGACTCAAATCATTAATGAAGAAGAAATTAAAAGTATATCAGTTGATGAGATAAATCGAAGAATCAATGATGCATTCATCTATGATGAATATAGATGGCAAGAAAAAGAGCACATTAAAATTGATGATAAAAATCGCGCCAAAGGCTTACATCGTGTGCTTTATCAATGTCCCAGCTGCAAAAAGGAGCATGTGATGGATTCCAATCTTGATCAAATTTGGTGCACTTCATGTCATAAATCATACACGATGGATGCTTATGGCAAACTTAAAGCTAATCATGGAGAAACTGAATTTCCTCATATACCTGACTGGTATGAGTTTGAAAGAAGCGAAGTCAGAAAGCAAATTGAAACAGGGACTTATTATTTTAAAGACGAGGTTATGATAGAATCCTTACCTAACGCCAAAGGATATATCCCACTTGGTAAAGGTACCTTAATACATGATTTAAGTGGATTTCATCTTCAAGGTGAAAATATCGATTTAAAGAAAGAGCCGCTTTCTTTATACGGCTTACATATTGAATACAATTACCTAGAGAAAAAAGGTGATTGTATTGATTTATCAACCTTAGATGATACATATTATATCTATCCACAAACCAAGCAAAATGTCGTGACAAAACTTCACTTTGCTGTTGAAGAAATGTATAAAATTGAAAAAGAAAAGCTAAAAAAACAACTTAAAGAAGAGGCGTGATGACCTCTTTTTTTATGGTATAATAAATAAGAGGTATTGATATGGAAATTACGTGTATAAGTATAAATGAACATAATGAATCACTTACGGATAAAAAAATAAATGTTAAGTATTTACTTCCAAAGGAAAAAGCAAATATCAGCGACTTGAAACAATTTATCATCCATGAAAAGGATGTTGTTTTAAAGTCCTCTGATCGTATCAAGGTAAAATGTCCTATTTTTTATGAGTGTGGTGGATGTGATTATCTGCATATGTCTTATGATGCACAATGTCAAATCAAAGTGGACTATGTCAAAACACTTTTTGATCAATATCAACTTAAAACGACTTTTTTACCTATGATAAAAAGTGATTATCCTTACCACTATAGACATAAAGTGGTCGCTTCAGCAACCACGCATAAAAAAAGATTAGCTTTTGGACTTTATCGTGAAAACACAAGACATGTCATACCATTTACCAACTGTTTTATACAAGATAAGGATACCAATGAAGTTATAAAAGAGTTAGAAACGCTTTTAAATCAATTTAAAATTCCAGCTTATGATATAGATAAAAAACAAGGTATCGTAAAGCACGTATTAATTAGAAAGTCGTATACGCATCAATCGATGCTTGTATGTATCGTCACCAACGGTAATTTATTACCAAATGCAAAGAAAATAGCACAGATACTTGTATCAAAGTTTCCTAAGGTTGAGACAGTTGTTCAAAATATACATCAGAAAAAGACGCATCTTGTCTTACTTGATCAAGAAAAAACGATTTATGGTTCAGGATATATACTCGATCAAATAGAAGGTATATCATTTAGACTCTCAGCAAGGTCTTTTTATCAAGTAAACCCCATGCAAATGATGAAGCTTTATCAAAAAGCAATTGAAGCAGCAAATATTAAACCCCATGAAATTGTACTTGATACTTATTCAGGTATAGGCACACTGGCACTTTTAATGGCAAAATATGCAAAAAAAGTCATCGGTGTTGAAGTCAATAAGTTTGCATATTTGGATGCATTAGAAAATAAGAAGTATAACGGGGTGAGTCATGTGGATATTGTACATAGTGATGTACAAGATTATATGATGCAATATCAAGGGCAAATCGATTTATTGATGATGGATCCAACCAGAGAAGGTGCATCTAAAACATTTTTAGAAGCTTTGAAGAAAATCAAACCTAAGCGTATTGTTTATGTGTCATGTGAACCAAAAACACTGGCAAGAGATATTTATATGATTAGAGATCTATATGAGATTAAATCAGTTCAACCAGTCGATATGTTTTCTCAAACAGTCCATGTAGAGTCTATCACGTTGCTTTCATTAAAATAGCACTTGTTATATACTTGACACATACTTGACAGCACTCTATATTTAACCCAACTTAATAAAAATCAGCCATCAGATGACCTTCATAGGTATCCGATGGCTTTTTTTGTCTATGTGTGCAAATTTCGTCCATTGTGGGAACATATTTTTTGATGAAAAATGACCTTTTTTGTCCGAATGGTTGTCTTACGCAACATATTTAATTCAACATGGTAGTAACAACAAAAACTTATTATCGTTCAAAACCGGTGTAATTTCATTGACTGCTTATTTTGTTGTGATATAATATACCTATATGAATGAACGCTCATATAGATAGGAGATTAGTATGGATCAAAAAGATATCATTGAGTTTTGTGAATGTAATGTTCTTCACCCTGAAAAAATAGAAATAGCCCATAAAAATTTGCTTGATAATGAATCTATTTCACTTCTGACTTTGTTCTTCAAAACATTTAGTGATCCCACAAGAATGAAAATCATATTGGCATTAAAAGAAACCGAGTTGTGTGTATGCGATCTGTCTGCTGTGAT
>ERZ869909.528-NODE-528-length-43216-cov-83.471244_pt1 | contig 43216 bp, 46 predicted proteins | sample MGYA00520892_ERZ869909 | MGnify/ENA primary metagenome ERZ869909 (study PRJEB32215, sample SAMEA104723947) | bioreactor metagenome | biome: bioreactor; feature: anaerobic bioreactor; material: water | place: China | collected 2015-03-12 ... | reverse complement strand
GGCCGACGACCACGCGATCACGGTGGTGATGGCGGCAAAGGGCTATCCGGGTGCGTATGAGAAGGGCTCGGAAATTCGCGGACTTGATGCGCTGCCTGCTGATTCGCGCAACATGGTGTTTCATGCGGGTACCCTTGCTGCGCAGGGCCGGGTGCTGGCAAATGGCGGGCGGGTGCTGAACATCACCGCGCGCGGCGATACGCTGAACGAGGCGCAGGCCCGCGCCTATGCGATGGTCGATGCCATCGACTGGCCGGAAGGGTTCTGCCGCCGCGACATTGGCTGGCGGGCGCTGTAGATCATGGAATGGGTGGGCGAAGGCATTGTGCTTGCCTCGCGCCCGCATGGCGAGAATGCTGCGATCATCGATGTCCTGACGGCAGAGCATGGCCGGCATGTCGGCGTTGTGCGAGGTGGCAGCGGCCGGAGGCTGTCGCCGATCCTGCAACCAGGAAGCGCGTTGCAACTGACCTGGCGCGCGCGGCTGGATGCGCATATCGGGCATTTCACCGTCGAACCCCTGCGCAACCGCATGGCAGGTCTGCTGGCTGACCCTGAGCGACTGGCCGCGCTGAATGCGCTGTGTGCGCTGGCTGTTTTCGCTCTGCCCGAGCGCGAGCCACAGCCGCGCCTCTATGCGGCGACCATTGATCTTCTTGATCGGCTGGCGGCGGGCGATGCGTGGTTTGGGGCCTATCTGGGATGGGAGCGGCTGTTGCTGGAAGAAACCGGCTATGGACTTGATCTGACCAGCTGTGCCGTGACCGGCGCGACAGAGGGGCTGGCCTATGTTTCGCCGCGCTCGGGGCGGGCGGTGACGGCGGTAGCGGCGGGGGAATGGGCAAGCCGATTGTTGCCCTTGCCGCCGCTTCTGGTTGATCCGGAAACACCCGGCCCGGATCTGCGGGCGCAGATGGGAGCGGGGCTGCGGCTACTGGGCTACTTCCTGGCCAATGTGCTGACCCCGGCACTGGGCGGCCGCCCGCTGCCCGAAGCGCGCATGCGGCTGGCGGCGCGATTCGGGCAGTCCTAGCGGTCAGTAGCTCATTTCGTCAGGATCAGCTTGCCCGCACGGGTGATGCGCAGGGCATAGACCTTGCCGTCAAGCAGGATCTGCGCCAGCGTTCCGCCGCCCGTGAGATCCTTGGCGCGGTGTACCGGAATATCCGGCACGGTGGCCGTAAGCGCGTTGGCGGTGTTGAAATCGGGAATGGATTGCAGGCTCATATCGGGCTCCGTCGCTGTTCGCCCCTCTATATCTGACAAAAAGACTCAGGAGAGTCAATTCCGATTTTTTTGATCGGAATTAGCGCCAGGCTTCCCCGGTTGAGCTTTGCCGCGCTGAAGCGTAGCTCTGAGCGCAGGCCGAGTCGCAGGACAGGGGAACGCCATGCGGGTGATGATCAACGGATTCGGGCGCATCGGCCGCACGGTACTGCGCGCCTGGCTGCAAGGGAATTGGCCGCAGATCGAGATCGTCGCGGTCAATGATATCGCTCCGGCGGCGACCTGTGCGTATCTGTTTGAATATGACAGCGTTTTCGGCCCGCTCCCGGGCGGTGTCACGCTGGATGAACGTGCGTTGTTCGCGGCGGGCCGCCGGTTGGAACTGACCCATACCCCTGATATTTCGTCGCTCGACCTGAGCGACATTGATCTGGTGATGGAATGCACTGGCCAGGCTGACAGGCGCGATGTGGCCGAACGCGGGCTGCGGGCGGGGGCCAGGCGCGTGCTGATCTCCGGCCCGGCAGAGTCGGCGGATGTAACAGTGGTGCTGGGTGTCAACGAGGGAGCGCTGGAACCCGCGCACAGGCTAGTGTCGAATGCGTCTTGCACGACCAATGCTCTGGCGCCGCTGGTGAAACTTCTGGACGGCGCTTTTGGTGTGCAGACCGGTTACATGACGACAATTCATTGCTACACCGGCAGCCAGCCAACAGTGGATGCGCCGCGCGGTCGCGATCTGGCGCGCGGTCGCGCGGCGGCGCTGTCAATGGTGCCTACGAGCACCAGCGCGGGCCGCCTGCTGGATCAGGTGTTGCCCGATCTGGCAGGGCGGGTGGTCTGCTCGGCGGTAAGGGTGCCTACGGCCAGCGTGTCGGCAGTGGATCTGTGCTTTACGCCGGGCCAGCCCGTGACCGCCGAGGCGGTGAACGCAGCTCTGCAGGCGGGGGGCGGCGTTATCGGCTGGACGGCGCGGCCGCTGGTTTCGACCGACCTGCGCGCGCGGCCTGAAAGCGTGATCATGGCTCTGCCCGAGACTGCCGTGACCGAGGGCGGTATGGTGCGCGTCTTCGGCTGGTATGACAATGAATGGGGCTTTTCGTGCCGGATGCTCGACATGGCGCTGCTGATGGGTGTGCAACAGCCGTGAGGGCCGGGGGTATCAGCGTTTTTGCAGCATGCGCCCCAGGACCCGGCCGCCCAGAATATGGACGTGGTAATGCGGCACTTCCTGCACCCCGTCCTCGCCTGAATTGGCAATCAGCCGATAGCCCGCACCCCCTTCACCCGGCCGGATTCCCAAAGACTGGCAAACCTGACCGATGCAGCGCGTAAAGTCGACGATTTCGGCATCGCTCGCCTCAACGGCGAAATGATCTGCGTTTACATAGGGGCCCTTGGGGATCACCAGTACATGGTGCGGTGCCTGTGGCTGAATGTCGTTGAAAGCAAGGCTATGCTCTGTCTCAAGCACTTTCGAGCAGGGGATCTCGCCACGCAGGATGCGGGCAAAGATGTTCTGACTGTCGTAGATATAGGCCATGGCACTACCGAAGAAAAATGTGGGTGGCGGGCGGTTGCACCGCCCACCCGTTGCTGTGTTCAGGCGTCGCCGTTCGACCATCCCGAGACGGCCTTGACTTCGAGGAAATCCTCGACGCCCCAGACGCCGCCTTCGCGCCCGATGCCCGAGGCCTTCATGCCGCCAAAAGGTGCGCCGCGCCCGCGCGATTTGCCGTTCATCTCGACCATACCCGAACGCAGTTTGCGCGCCATGCGGTTGCGTTTGGCACCGTCCTGGCTTTGCACATAATTGGTCAGCCCGTATGGCGTGTCATTGGCGATGGCAATTGCCTCTTCCTCGCCCTCGAACGGGATGATTGCCAGCACCGGACCAAAGATTTCCTCGCGCGCGATGGTCATCTGGTTGTCGACATCGGCGAAAACCGTGGGGCGCACGAAATAGCCGCGGTTCAGCCCCTCGGGCCGGCCCAGGCCACCGGCGACAAGGCGCGCGCCTTCGTCGATACCCTTCTGGATCAGGCCCTGAATCTTCTCGAACTGCACGGCACTGACCACGGGGCCAATGTGATTGCCGTTTTCATGGGCAGAGGCTACACGGGTTTTCTTTGCGGTTTCCGCTGCAATTTCAACGGCCTTGTCGTAGATCGAACGCTCAACCAGCATCCGCGTCGGCGCGTTGCAGGATTGGCCGGTGTTATTGAAGCAATGCCGCGCGCCGCGAACCACGGCTTTTTCATCGGCATCGGCAAAGATAACATTCGCCCCCTTGCCGCCCAGCTCCAGATGGACCTTCTTCAGCGATTCAGCGGCATTCTTGGAGATCAGGATACCCGCCCGTGTGGAGCCGGTGAAGCTGACCATATCAATATCCGGGTGCCCTGAAAGCTGCGTGCCTACGCCCGGACCATCGCCGTTGACCATGTTGAATACGCCGGCTGGAACTCCCGCCTCGTGCAGGATCTCGGCCCAGACGATTGATGAAAGCGGCGCGATTTCCGAGGGTTTGAGCACCATTGTGCAACCTGCGAGCAACGCCGGGATCACCTTGAGCGTTACCTGGTTCATCGGCCAGTTCCAGGGGGTGATCAGTGCGCAGACGCCGACCGCCTCCTTGATGATCCGGTCTTCGGGGGCATGGTCGCCCAGTGGTGCGATGAACTCGATCTTGTCGAAAGCACGGATGAAGTTCTCGATGTGAAAGGTGCCCGAACTGACCTGGCTTGACAGCGACATGTCGATGGGCGCGCCCATCTCCATCGAAATCGCTTTGGCCATGTCCTGTGCGCGCGCATTGTAGACTTCAAGAATACGCTTCACCAGCGCCAGCCGCTCGACCGGGTCGGAATACATGAAGCCGGGCAATGCCGCGCGGGCGGCGGCCACGGCGCTGTCGGTGTCGGCCTGACCGCCCAGCGAGATAACGGCGCAAACCTCTTCGGTGGAGGGGTCGATCACATCGAAATCCTGGCCCGCCTGCGGGGTCACCCAGCTTCCGTTGATATAGAAATCCCGTTTCTCCAACATCGTATCCTCCAGTTCGCTTTGGCATACAGTGTCATCGTGGAAAGGGAGGCGCAAGGGGATGAGGGTGGCGAACCGGCGCTCAGAATCGTGACCAGAGCGACAGCTGCGCACTGCGCATCTGCGGCGCTGATGGCGTTGCGGTCAGGCTCAGAACCAGTGTGTGCCTGCGCCCGATTTCATGACCGATTGCTGGCGAAACTTCGAGCAACGAAGCCCCGTTGCGGCGCTTGCCTGTGACCGAGACCATACCGATCAACCCGCGCGCATCGCGCAAACCCAGTTGCCCGGAAAGCGACCATTCGATCGGTGACAAAGGTTGCGCGGGCCGGGCCTGCATCTGCAGATCCAGCCGGGTCCAGGCGTTGCGCCCCTGGATATCGAAGCCATGGCCGAGATGCGCGGCGAGCAGTAGAAGCGCCTGATCCGTGCCGCCGGGTTGCAGTCGCAGCCCCGCCCCCAGACCGAACGGCGGCGCGTTACCCCCGGTGCCGGGATGCCAGCGCGCCAACAGATCGCCGTATCGGCCGCCGGCGCCATGGCGCAACTGGGCGGCCAACGTCAGCCGTTCGGTCGCTCCGTATTCCGCGTAAATCTCGGCAAAGTGCCGCCATCGGGAAACCGCCCGCTCCTGTCCGTAGGCGGTGGAGACGAACCAGCTACCCGTATCGCGCGGCCAGGGCCCTGCCTGCGCGGCCAGCGGCAAGAAAGCGAGCCAGAGCATGAAGAACAGATGACGCATGCCGCGATGGTGCGCAGAATTGGTTAACTAAGGGTGAACAAGCAAGAGAACGGGAAACCGGGGCGCACCGGTTTGCGTTTGTTTCATGTTTCGGCGATATCGCAGCCTTGTGTTGGCATGTCGCCACTTTGTCAGATGCAAGCGGCGCGCAATGCCGCTAGAGGTTGAGCATGAACAGACGCAGCCTTCTTCTTTCGTTTGCCCTTCTGCCCGCACTTGCGGCAAGTCCGGCGCTGAGCCAGAATTCCCTGCTTTCGTTGTCAGAAATATCGCGGTATTTCAACAGCTTTCAGACGGCGGAAGGCTCGTTTACCCAGATCAATCCGGACGACACACTCTCGACCGGTCGGATCATGATCCAGCGGCCCGGGCGCGTGCGTTTCGAATATGATCCGCCGGACCCAAACCTTGTCCTGGCGGCGGGCGGATCGGTCAATATTTTTGATGCGCGCTCCAATCAGGGGCCATCGGTCTATCCGCTCAACCGAACGCCGCTGAACCTTATCCTGGCGGCCAATGTGGATCTGACACGCGCGCGCATGGTGGTGGATCATTTCTTGGACGGGCCGACGACGGTGGTGGTCGCGCAAGACCCCGAACACCCTGAATACGGCAGCATCCGGCTCGTTTTCAGCGCCGAACCGACGGAATTGCGGCAGTGGATCGTCACCGATGACATGGGGCGCGAGACCACCGTCATACTGGGCGATCTGCGGCTGGGTGTGACGCTTCCGCCAACGCTTTTCAGCGTCGACATCGAGATGCAGCGGCGCGGGGTCGTGTCAGACCGCTGAGAGCTTCCTCAACGGCGGCGGCAGCTGCGCAGTTGCGCGTCATACATCACCGCCCGCGTGGCGACTCTGTCTGCCACATTCATCAGCCACCCCTTGGCGCGATAACTGCCATTGGCAAAGCCGGTGTGGCCCTCGTGATAGGCGAGATAAAGATTGCGCGCGTCGTGCAAGGGGATGCCGTTGCGTTCCAGAGATTTCTGCGAGTACCAGCCGATAAAATCGGTCGCGTCCTGAATCCTGTCGCGTCGGGCACGGCTGCCACCTGCTTCGGCCTGGTATTCCTCCCAGGTGCGGTCCAGAGCCTGGCTGTATCCATAGGCCGACGATTGACGCCCCATAGGGATCACCCCGGCGGCCCAGCGATAGGGCGTGCGCGCGTCACCGATGAACCGGCTTTCGGCGTGGATGATGGCCATCTGAACCGGGACCGGTACGCTCCAGCGTCGTTCGGCCCGTTCCATGGCGCGGAAATACTGCGGACGCTCGTTGGCCAGTGCGCAGGCGTCGTCAAGATTGCGCGGTGCCGAAAAATCGCCACGACTGCACGCTGCAACGATCAACATCACCGCCAGAACGCGGAGAAACATGCCCATGTCTGCCTCGGATTATTATCCTTTTGGGCATTTCTACCTCAATTCACCGCCCGAGAAAACGCTTGATCGAAAAAATCTGATACCCAGAGCGGCAGATGGGCTAAATGTGAAATCCGGTGCCCTTTTTTCGCCACTGTTTTGACACATTTCACAATCTGTTTCCATCCGCTGCTCCCTTGCGTTATGGACGCTTCGCCCGGCTTGGCGTAAATTTGCATTCTGGGGGTGAATGATGATGCAATCTTGTGCAAAGTATCGGCTAGGGCAGATTCTGCGCCATCGAAAGCACCCCTTCCGCGGCGTGGTGTTCGATGTTGATGCGATGTTTGCCAACACCGAGGAGTGGTATGACGCCATTCCCGAAGACAGCCGCCCGTCGCGCGATCAGCCGTTTTACCATCTCCTCGCAGAGAATGATCACAGTTATTATGTTGCTTATGTGTCCGAACAGAACCTGGTGCCCGATGATACCGGCGAGCCGGTGGAGCACCCTGATCTGGGCGAATTGTTCGGCGATTTCGAGGACGGCTATTACCCGCTTCAGGTTCAACTGAACTGAACGGCCCCTGCCACTGCGGAAGACAGCAACCCTAGTCGTATCCGGTCAACGGCACGACGAAGCTAAGCGCGTTGCAACCTTCATCCTGCCGGTAGGCCAACTGCGTGGTCAATGAGCGAATGATATGCCAGCCGAACCCGCCTTCGGGCACTTCATGCGGTGGGTTGATGCGCGGCAGGGGCGGGCACGGAGGATTGCCGTTGGGCATTGCGCTGCCATAATCCCGGACCAGGCAGGATAACCCTTCATGGCGCAATTCGATGCATAGATCAACGATGCCGACGCTATCGGCATAGGCATGTTCGACAATGTTGTTGAGGACTTCGGCAAGAATCAGTTCGGTGCTGGAAAGGTCATCCTCGCAGATCCCCGCCCTTCGAAGCCCGTCACACACCGCGAGCAGGGCTGAACGTGTCTCGGTATCACCTGCCGGAAACCGGCGGCGGATACGCTTTGGCGTCTCGGAGTGCCAGCGCCAGGGAGGCTCGTCTGTGGGGGGGGCGGCGGTCATGGCATGTGAAGCGGGCAGGCCCATTCTGGTCAACCTGTTGCTTTCATCTCGCAGGGCGGATGCTGGTGAATGGTAAAGATGCTGTCCATGCGCGTCAGCCGAAAGACCTTGGCGACGGGGGGCGTCAGCGAGGCCAGGTGCAGTGGGCGTTGCGGGCCAAGCAGTTTCATTACCGCTACAACGGCGCCGAGCCCACTGCTGTCAAGAAACGTGACATCGCCCAGATCCAGAATGACGGGCCCATCCTTTCCATCGGCGGCGGCGCGGACGGCTTCCTTGAACTCGATGGCGACTGCGGCATCGATCCGGGGTTCTTTTACCTTGACCAGAAGGCCCGCAGCGGTCTGATTTGTGCTGATATCCACAATTCCCTCTCGCGTTCGGCGCTTATTCATGGTCAGCCTAGGACGAAATCCTTTCCAAGTGGTTCACAGATATGGAGGTTGGCATGGAAGACGTTGTCATCATCGGTGCAGCGCGCACCCCGATGGGCGGGTTCCAGGGGGTCTTCACGGGCGTCAGTGCAGCAGAGCTTGGCGGCACGGCGATTGCCGCCGCGATTGCGGGCGCGGGCTTGTCACCCGATCTGGTTGACGAACTCATAATGGGATGCGTTCTGCCTGCGGGGCAGGGGCAGGCGCCGGCGCGGCAGGCGGGGTTCAAGGCCGGTCTTGGCGAACAGGTGCCCGCGACAACGCTGAACAAGATGTGCGGCTCCGGGATGAAGGCCGCGATGGTTGCGCATGATCAGATCGCGCTGGGCGGAGCCAGGATCATGGTGGCGGGCGGCATGGAAAGCATGACCGAAGCGCCGTATTTGCTGCCGAATATGCGGGGCGGGGCCCGGATTGGCCATCAGCAGGTCGTCGATCACATGTTCCTCGATGGCCTGGAAGACGCCTATGACAAGGGCCGCCTTATGGGCACATTCGCAGAAGATTGCGCCGAAAAGTACCAGTTCAGCCGCAACGATCAGGACGATTACGCGCTTTCTTCGCTTACCAATGCCTTGTCGGCGCAGGCCGATGGCGCGTTCGATGGCGAGATCGCGTCGGTAACAGTGCATACGCGCAGCGGCGAGGTCACCGTCAGTGCCGATGAGCAGTTGGCCAAGGCACGACCGGAAAAGATTCCGACCCTGAAACCGGCCTTTCGCAAGGATGGCACGGTAACGGCGGCGAACTCTTCGTCTATCTCGGACGGCGCGGCGGCGCTTCTTCTGGCGTCGCGCAAGTCCGCCGAGACATTGGGGGTGCCGGTGCGCGCCGTGATTCGTGGACATGCCAGCCATGCACAGGCGCCGGGCTGGTTCTCTACCGCGCCGGTGCCCGCCACGCGCAAGCTGCTGGAGCGGCTGGGCTGGTCGGTTGAGGATGTCGATCTATGGGAGGTCAACGAGGCCTTCGCCGTGGTGCCGATGGCTTTCATGCGCGAGATGGGCATCGAGCGCGACAGGATCAACGTGAATGGCGGTGCCTGTGCCCTTGGGCATCCTATCGGAGCTTCGGGTGCGCGGATCATCGTGACGCTGTTGCACGCGCTGGAGCGGCGCGGACTGAAGCGCGGGGTCGCGGCAATCTGTATCGGCGGCGGCGAGGGAACGGCCATCGCTATCGAACGAGTGTGATCAGAAGGCGCCGGGTTGAATGAGGAAAACCGCGCCAGACCCGGCGCGGTTTTCCTTTGGTCAAGCGTTTGTCGGCCTCAGTCCTGCGAGGCTTCCAGCGCGGCGACAATCGCATCGCCCATCGCGGCTGTCGAAACCGGGCTGCCACCCTCGGGGCCCATCAGATCGGCGGTGCGCAGGCCGTCTGCCAGTACCTTCTGCACAGCACCTTCCAGCCGGTCAGCCTCGGCCCCCAGATCGAAGCTGTAGCGCAGCGCCATCGCAAAGCTGAGGATGCAGGCAATCGGATTCGCCTTGCCTTGACCGGCGATATCGGGTGCCGATCCATGCACCGGCTCATACAAGGCTTTGGGGCGGCCGTTCGCCATCGGCAGGCCGAGCGAGGCCGAGGGCAGCATCCCCAGCGAACCGGTCAGCATGGCGGCGAGGTCCGACAGAAGGTCACCAAACAGGTTATCTGTGACGATCACATCGAACTGCTTGGGCCAGCGGGTCAGCTGCATGGCCCCCGCGTCAGCATACATATGCGACAGCTCCACATCCGGGTATTCCTCGTCATGGACCTTCTGCACCACTTCACGCCAGAGAATCCCCGATTCCATGACATTGGCCTTCTCCATCGAGCAGACCTTGTTGCCGCGCTTGCGAGCCAGCTCGAACGCCGACCGTGCGACGCGGGCGATTTCGGATTCGGTATAGCGCTGCGTGTTGATGCCCACGCGCTCGTTGCCTTCGGTGAAGATGCCGCGCGGCTCGCCGAAATAAACACCCGAGGTCAGTTCGCGGACGATCATGATGTCGAGGCCCGCGACCACATCCTTTTTCAGGCTTGAGAAATCGGCCAGCGCGTCAAAGCACTGCGCCGGGCGCAGGTTGGCGAACAGGTCCATTTCCTTGCGCAGGCGCAGCAAGCCACGCTCAGGCTTCACGCTGAAATCGAGGTTGTCGTATTTCGGCCCGCCCACAGCGCCCAGCAGAACAGCGTCCACCTCTTGCGCCTTGGCCATGGTGGCATCGGTCAGCGGTGTGCCATGGGCATCATAGGCCGCACCACCCACCAGATCCTCGCTGACATCGAACTGAAGGCCGCGCTTGCTGCCGAACCAGTTGATGATCTTGCGCACCTCGGCCATGACCTCGGGGCCGATCCCGTCACCGGGCAGAATGAGAAGGGAAGGATTGGGCATTGCGGAACCTCTTGAATGGCGTTGCCTTCGCGTAGCGGGTGGGCGGGCAGGCGTCAAGGCGCCGGGGTTGGCGTGGTGCGGTGGAAGGATGCTGCAATTCGTGGTATTCTTTGAGATCTGAGCAATCCGCAAGACAGGAGAGCCCGCATGTCCAGACATATCCTCGACCATCCGCGTGGGGATACCGGCGCGCGCCTTTCGCACTTCCTGACGCGTGAACGCGCCATGCGACCCAATGTCGCCAGTCGCCTGTTGCACCAACGCAAGCGTGACAACCAGGAGCGCAAGGAACCCAGGCTTGCGATCTATACCGGTATCGAACGCCGGAGCGATGCGTGAGGCCGGCGTAGTTTTCAAGAAAATCGTTCTGAACGTAACGCGATGGGGGGCGGTTCGGTGCCGCGCGTTCTAATGTGCCGGGCGCTGCACTGCGTCCAGAAGGCCCCGGCCACCGTCGAAGGCAAGAACCTGTCCGGTAATGAACCCTGATGCGCTGGACGCAAGAAATTGCGCGACCTCGGCGACCTCGGTTGCGGTACTGATCCGGTGCAGGGGCGTGCCGCGAATAATGCTGTCGCGGTATTCGGGGTTTTCGGCAATACAGTCACGCAAGCTGGCGCTCATGACCGAACCAAGCGCGATGGCATTCACCCGGATATTGTGCGGCGCCAATGCTACGGCCAGCGCGCGGGTCATCTGTTCGGCTGCGGCCGTACTGATCGAATAGGCCAGCAATTCAGGCTGCGTTCGTTGCGCGGCAAGCGAGCTGAGATTGATGATTGCGCCAGCCTCAGCCTTGTTGTTTTCATCCTGCTCGTGCTGGGAAATCATGCGCCGCGCCACCGCTTGCGACAGTCTCAGCGCGACCATCAGGTTTTGTGACAGCGCCGCGTCCACGGTCTGGTCGGCGGGGTCCAGGGGGTCGGTCAGGGTGAATTCGCGTGCAGCGTTGACCAGGATGTCCATGCGGTCGAACGCGTCAATCGTTGCTGAAAGGAGATTCGCGATGGTCAGCTTTTCGCGCAGATCACCGACGAAAAGGCGCGCATTCTCGCGCTCGGCGATCCCTTCGCAGGCTGATTTCAGACGCTTCTCGCTCTGATCGGCCAGCACCACATTTGCGCCCTCGTCGAGAAAGCGCCGGGCAATCGCATGCCCGATGCCAGAAGCGGCACCGGTGACAATGGCGGTCTTGCCGGAAATGGAAAAGCTCATCCGCGCGGCCCCCTCGGGTTGCTGGTACTATGGCTGCCTGCTTGGCCGGTGGAGCGGCGCTCTCGCCCCGGAATGCTGCGGGCGGCGGCGGCGCGCACCGGGCCTTCACCCTTGAGCACCTTGAAGGCGGGCGTCCCTGCCACCTCTTCGTGGCGCCGAAAAGAGGCCGCCATTGCGGCCTCATAGGGCAGATGCCGGTTGGCCACCAACCAGAGTTGCCCGGACGGGCGCAACAGCGCGGCAGCGGCGCGAATGAAGGCGATGCCCAGCCCGGGCTGACCCTTGCGTCCGGTGTGGAAGGGCGGGTTCATGATCACCAGGTCGGTCTGTAGTCCGGGAAGGGGCAGGGTGGCATCGGCCCAGTGAAACACGGCGCGCGGGTCGGTGACATTGCGGCGCGCGCAATCCAGTGCGCGCGCGTCAGCCTCGACCAGATGCAGCACCTTTATCTTTGGTGCGCGCGTCAGCAATGCCGCCGACAGATAGCCCCAGCCCGCGCCCAGATCGACGGCCTCGCCCGCAAGCCCTTCCGGCAGGCTGGCGGCCAGAAGCGCCGAACCGGGGTCGACGCCGGCTGCCGAAAAGAGACCGGCGCTTGTGTGGAAGATCTGGCCAGCGTCATCGGTCACGGCGATCGGGGCCGCGCGCCAGTCGGCCAGCGCCGCCGCCCCCGGAGAGCGGAACCAGAAGATCTTGCCATGACCCTTCGAGATCGGCTCGCTCAGCGCCACGCGGGGGCGCAGGGCCTTGAGGATGGTATCCACCCCGTCGGTTTTCTGGCCGTCGATAATGATAGGACCATCGGTTAACGCACAGGCTTCGGCGATCAGGTCCAGCCCCTCGGCCCGGGCGCGCGGCAGGCAGACCAGCACTGCCGTTGCGCCAGGTTCGGCACTGCGCGCGCAGTTATAGCCCCGCGCCGAAAAGGCGGCATGGTCCGGGAAATGCGGTGTCACCACCTTAACTCTCTCGGGGGGCAAGGGCGCCAGGCTTTCGGTTGCGCGCGGGTGCAGTACGACGATGGTGCCTGCCTTGGGAAGAGTCAGCCCGCCTTCGAACGCCAGTTCAAGCCGCAGAGCGCGCGGTGCGGGGTCTGTGTGGAGTGTGTTCATGGGCGGGGGACGCTGTGGCGCCCTACTCCTTTTCCAGCGTGCATTGCAGCGGGTGCTGATGGCGGCGCGCAAAGTCCATGACCTGCGCTACCTTGGTTTCCGCAACCTCGTAGGAGAAGACGCCGACGACAGCCAGCCCCTTCTTGTGAACCGTCAGCATGATCTCGAATGCCTGGGCGTGCGATAGGCCGAAAAACCGCTCAAGCACATGAACGACAAACTCCATCGGCGTGTAATCGTCATTGAGCAGTAGCACCTTGTACATCGGCGGCCGCTGGGTGCGGGTGCGGGTCTTGGTGGCGATGCCGATTTCCCTGTCCGGGCCGTCCGGTCGGTCGGTCATGCTGGGGATGGTGGACATGGGCAAAGCCTTTGGGTGACAGATTCGCATTCACGGTAGTATATAGTGTGATGGTCGGGCATGAAAACCCTGCCCAACGGGGGGGCGGATGCGGATAACCACGATTGGTCTGGATGCCGACGACACGCTTTGGCATAACGAGCGGCTTTTCCACATGACGCAGGCGCATTTCGCCACCTTGCTGGTCGATCATGCCGACAAGGATCACCTGATCGAGCGCCTTCTGGCCGCTGAGCGACGCAACCTGGGCCATTACGGATTTGGCGTGAAGGGATTCATGCTGTCGATGATCGAAACCGCCATCGAGGTGACGGAGGGCAGGGTTCCGGGCCATGTGATTGCCGAAATCATGGAAACCGGGCGCGCCATGCTGGCCGAACCGATTGAGCTGTTGCCCGGCGTGACCGAAACCATTGCCCGGCTTGCCCCCGATTACCGGCTGGTGTTGATCACGAAAGGCGATCTTCTGGATCAGGAGCGCAAGCTGGCGCAATCCGGGCTTGGCGACATGTTCGATGCGGTCGAGATTGTCAGCCACAAGACCCCGACGGCCTATGCCACCATCTTTGCGCGCCATGGAGACGGTGCAGAGGCCGGGTTGATGGCGGGGAATTCCATGGCGTCAGATGTCGTGGCGCCGCTGATGGCCGGGGCCTGGGGCGTGCATGTTCCGCATGGGCTTGAATGGGCTCTGGAGTTCGCCGAGCCGCCAGTGACACAGCCACGCTTTCGCCGAATCTCAACGCTGGATGAACTGCCCGATCTGATACGCTGGATCGATGACAGCTAACATTTGGTAGAAGGCGTGCGGCGCGACACAAGATATGTCTAACATTAAGGGCGGATCGAAAACCCTTGATTGCAAGGGCTTTTCACACGCCTTGTCTCATGGTAGCGTTGTGCCAGCAGAAAAAAGTGCCCGGGAAAAACCGGGACATTCGAGGCAAAGGACAGGCAACGTGGCAGCGCGTCTCAAGCGTTCCTCCCGTTATGGCATCAATGTGGTGGCAGTGATATGCTGCGCATTGTTGATGGTGTGGCTGGCTCCCCTTAACCGGGCTCAGGCCGCGCCGTTTGCGGCGGTGGTGATGGACGCCCGAACTGGCGAGATTCTGCATGCAACCAACCATGATACGCGGTTGCACCCAGCCTCGCTGACCAAAATGATGACCCTCTATGTCGCCTTTGAGGCGATCCAGAATGGCGAAATTTCCCTTGATACCCGGGTGCGGGTGTCTCGCCGCGCGGCGCGGGAGGTGCCCTCGCGGCTGGGGCTGCGCGAGGGACAAACAATCGCGCTGCGCCATCTGATCCGCGCCGCCGCGCTGCGCTCAGGGAATGATGCGGCGACGGCCATTGCCGAAGCGATCAGCGGGTCTGTCGAGGGATTCGCCGCGCGCATGAACCGCACGGCGGCCGCTATCGGCATGAACAACACGCGCTTTCACAATGCCCATGGGCTGACGCATGCTGGTCACCTGTCCACCGCGCGCGACATGACCATCCTCGGGCGCCAGCTCTATTTCGATTTTCCTCAGTATTACAATATCTTCTCGCGGCGCAGCGAAGATGCAGGCATCGCTCATGTCCGCAACACCAATTCCCGTTTTCTTGATGGCTATACGGGGGCTGACGGCATCAAGACCGGCTTCACCAACGCTGCAGGTTACAATTTGACCGCAATGGCCGAGCGTGGTGGTGTGCGCATCATTGTCACCGTATTTGGCGGGCGTTCGGTGGCGCACCGCCATGAGCAGGTGGTGCAATTGATGAACCGCGGCTTCCGCGAGGCTCCGGCCCGTGTCGCCATCCGCCGCCCCGCACCGCCCAACTACAGCAATGTCCCGTTGGTTGCCAGCAGTGGCAGCGACGGCCGTTCGGCAGGGCGCGTGATCCGGCTCCAAACCGCGCCGGAGCGCAGTATTTTTCCGGCACGCAATCCGCTTGGGCCGTCCGGCCAGCCGTCCGAACAACTGCTGGCCAGCTTGCAGAATGACATAACCGCCGTGCTGGCCGAAGTCGTCAACACGGAAGCCGAATCACCCGCCGCCCCGGCCGCCGACGAGACCCTGATCGCCGCCGCGCCCGCCCGTTCGCCCGTGCCGCTGGCCCGACCGGACGAGGAAGAAGCGGCGCTGGCCGAGGCCGACCTGATCGAGCAGGATCTGATCGTTGCGCGCGCCGTGGGTTTCAGCACCCTCGATCCGCAGGAATATCTGCAACTGACCGAAGGCACCGCCGATGCCTCCGCCGAGGGTGCACCGATCACCACCACGCCGCTGACCGCCGATCTGTCCGAGGCCCGCCAGGAAGGTGCCGCCGAATCTCCGGAAGAGATGGTGGCTGCCCTGGCCCTAGAAAACAGTCCCGTTTCCGAAGCTGCGATCGTCAATGCGATTGCCGAAAGTCTGTTGACCGCCGGTGGCATGCCGGTATTACCGCCGACCGAGGAATTGCTGGCTGATGTTGTGGTCGAGAATGGTCTGGTCATCATTCCCGGCTTGCCCCCTATCGCGGTAGAGACGACTGCGCTGATCCAGGCCGACCGACCGACCCAACCGATCTTCGCTGAGGCCGCGCCGATCCAGCCCACCCCCGTTTCTGCGACGCTTGTCGCCGCCGACGCCGCCGACATCCCGCAGGGCGCGCCGCTTGATGATCGCATCGTCCTGACCTCCAGCGACTCCGGGCCAGGGCCAGTGGCCGCCGTCGCCCCGGCCCCGATGCCTGAGATCGTGACCCGCGTTTCCACGTCGGGCGGCCGTGTCTGGGCGGTGGATCTGGGCCTCTATCCGTCGCGCTTTGATGCCGAGCGGACGCTTCTGCGCGTTGCCCTGTCGGAAAACGGCACGCTGGGCAGCGGTGTGCGCAGGGTGGGGCAGCGTTCCGGGCGGTTTGCAGCGGGTATCCACAGTCTGACGCAGGAGCAGGCCGAGCTTGCCTGCCTGCGACTGAGCACGCGCGCGCAGACTTGCGAGGTTATCCATCCCTGAGCGTGATGCAATGTCAGGATTGGCCTGGGCTTTTTTCACCGTCAAGGCGTGTCGAGCGCTTCAAGCACCGAAGCGCCATGGATCTTTTCAGACCTAAAGACATACCACGCGAATCGAATCGTATTTTTTCGATGCCGGTGCCAGGGCAGTTCCGGCAAGAAGCCGCAGCGCGCGCCAGACATGCCGGTATCGGTGCATGGTGGCCGCTTTCCGCCCTTCCAGAATGGCCTCAGCGATAGTTTCGTCGGCTATCCGGTCAGGCTGGAACTGGCGCATCCAGCCAGCGCGTTCTCATGATGAAATGCTCCAGTACATGCATGAACAAGATGGCGTCGAAGCGTTTTGCCAGCACTTCACCGGGCAGGCCGGGCTGCGGGGGGCGGCAAGCTTGTGTTCGGGCGGCTCTGGTAACGTAGCGTCGGCGCATGTTTTTACATAGCGGCCCCGGACGCAATTGAAGCATGCAATGATGCAATATTGCTGGTGTGCGTGGGGGGCTGAAACACACCCCGTTGTCAGCCGTATCAGGCTTGCGTATTCAGGCTCCATGAAAGCGATCCTTCCTTCCCCCGCCGAACCCCTGAAAATCGGCACCCGCGGTTCGCCGCTGGCGCTGGCGCAGGCACATGAAACCCGCGAACGCCTTGCGGCGGCCTTTGATCTGCCCGCCGAGGCGTTCGAGATCGTGGTGATCAAGACAACCGGCGACGACCGCGCGATGATCGCGGCGGACCGCCCGCTCAAGGAAATCGGCGGCAAGGGCCTTTTCACGCGCGAGATCGAAGCGGCGTTGTTGGCGGGGAGCATCGATATTGCGGTTCATTCGATGAAGGATATGCCGGTCTGCCAGCCCGAAGGGCTGGTGCTGGATTGCTATCTGCCGCGGGAGGATGTGCGCGACGCGTTCATTTCACAGCAAGGCGTTGCCGGAATCGCCGATTTGCAGCCCGGACAGGTGGTCGGCACCTCCAGCCTGCGCCGCCGCGCGCAGCTTCTGTATCGTCGTCCCGATCTGAAGGTGGTCGAATTTCGCGGCAATGTGCAGACCCGGCTGCGTAAATTGTCCGAAGGCGTGGCCGATTGCACCTTCCTTGCCATGGCGGGGCTGAACCGCCTGGGAATGGAGAGCATTGCCACTGCGGCCATCGCGCCCGAAACCATGCTGCCCGCCGTGGCGCAGGGTGCCATTGGCATTGAGCGGCGCGAGAATGACGCACGCGCGCTTGTCATGCTGGAGGCGATCCATGATGTGCCCACCGGTCAGCAACTGGCCGCCGAGCGCGCGTATCTGGCTGAACTCGATGGTTCCTGCGAAACACCGATTGCCGGTCTTGCGCAGCTGGAGGGCGGAGAGGTTTGGCTGCGGGGCGAGATACTGCGCCCCGATGGTTCGGAATGCCTTGCGGCCCAGGGCCGTGCGCCGATCTCTGATGCCGCCGCCCTGGGTGAGGAGATCGCCCGCCAGCTCCTTTCACGCGCACCCCGGGGATTTTTCGATTGGCGCACAGGGTAAATCGTTTTGTGCGCTTTTCGGCCGGTTTTCCGGTCACGAGGCATGTGGACAGGTTGAATAAGTCTGCACCCGCTCAGCCGATCCGGGCCAAAATGGCTTCTGCCAGCCTCGCACGCTCATCGTTGTCCAGCGTCCCGGCCGTGAAAACCGCCGCCGGCGCACCCGGCCAGCGGCTGCGCGCGCGAGCGTATCGCGGGTCGTAGTGATGGGCCATCAATTCTGTTGCCAGCGTTTCGAATTTGCCCGCCGACGCTAACGCCCGCCATGCCTCGATCCGCTCGCGCGGCTGATAGGGGGCCAGGGCATTGATGCGTTCAAGCAGCAGCGCCACGTCTTCGGTCAGTTCGGCATAGGCCGAGGCCAACCAGCGTGCCCGCGCTTCCAGGGGCGCCTCGATCACCAGCTTCGGCGCCTCGCGCATCGCCTGCCATAACGCAGGTGGCAGACGAAGCGCCCCTATCCGGTTCGATTCGGCCTCCACCAGCACCGGGCGCGTCGGGTCCAGCCGTGCAATCTCCATCGCCAATGCACTTTCAAAAGCCTTCTGGCCTGGCTGCGCCTCGCCCGCCGCCAGCCCGAAAAGCGAACCGCGATGCCGCGCCAGCCCCTCCAGATCGATCACCTGTCCGCCGCGTGCCGTAATCTCGTGCAGAACTGCGGTCTTGGACGTGCCGGTATTGCCATCCAGCACGAAAAGCGGTGCGGGAAAGGGTTGTTCGTAAAGTGTATCGACCACCAGCCGCCGATAGGCACGCCAGCCCCCGGCCAGCACACCGACCTGCCATCCGATCTGCCCCAGGATCAGCGCGAACGAACCTGACCGCTGCCCGCCTCGCCAGCAATATACCAGCGGGCGATAGCCTCCGGGCTTGTCGGCCAGGTAGCCCTCCAGGTGAAACGCGGCATTGCGCGCGACCAGCGCCGCCCCCATCCGCCGTGCCCTGAACCGGCTTTCGCGGGTATAGACCGTGCCGATCCGAGCGCGCTCGTCATCATCGAGAACCGGCAGGTTCACAGCCCCCGGCACATGATCTTCGGCATATTCAGAAGGTGATCGCGCATCGATCACCTCGTCAAAGTCGAGGCGGGAAAGATCGGTAAGAGAGGTAAGGGTGATCTGGCGCATGCCGGGCATCTACCGTGTTCCCGTTCTGTGGGGAAAGGGGCAAATGTCACCCTTCTCATCCGAACGTAAATTTCCTTTTGGGAGCCGCGCAGCGGCGTGGGGGCAGCCCCCCTTGCGCGCCCTTGCGCCCTACTCTTGCGCCCGCAAGATCCGCGCAGGCCGCGCCGCCAGCGGTCGCAGCGCGAAGACAAGGCCTGCGAGCAGGGTTGCCAGCACACCGCCTGCCACAATCACCAGCGCCGAGACGGGCTCGAACCGATAGGACAATTCCATCACCCGCGTCAGCACCACCCAGGAAGCAAGCGCCCCCGCGCCAATCGCCACAGCCCCCGCCGCCGCCCCCATCAATGCCGAGCGCAGGGCAAAGCTCAACAGGATGCGCGCGCGTGTGGCGCCGACGGTTTTCAGAACCGCTGCCTCGAACACGCGCGCCCGCTCGCCCGCCGCTGCCGCACCGATCAGTACCACGAAACCCGTCAGCAGCGTTGCGAGCGCCGCATATGAGGTTGCGGCAGCCAGCGCGGTCAGTGCCTCGCTCACCCGCTCCACCGCCTCACGGATGCGGATGGCGGTGACATTGGGATAGGCATTCGAAAGATCCCTCAGGACCGCGCCCTCAGCCTCGGGCGTGGCATGGACGGTGACGATATGGGTGTGCGGGGCAGCCTGCAGGGCGGCGGGGTTGAAGCTCATGACAAAGCCAATGCCGCCGGTGCGAAAATCCAGTTCGCGGAAATTGGCGATGGTTCCGGTGATGTCGCGGCCAAGCACATTCACTGTCACCCGGTCGCCCAGTTTCAGACCCAGATCACGCGCTTCGTTGATGCCGAAGCTGATCAGCGGCGGGCCGGCATAATCCTCGGGCCACCATGCGCCCTCAACCAGCGTTGTGCCCTCGGGCAGGGTGGCGTCATAGGTAAGGCCCCGGTCGCCGCGCAGCACCCAGTGATCGCCCCATTCGCTGGCGGGGCGGTCGTTGATCGCCACCACCACGCCACGCAGTTGCGGTGCGGTTTCAATGTCTGACACGCCGGGTTCATTGCGCAACCGTTCCAAGAATCCCTCCAGTTGCGCGGTCTGGATATCAATGAAGAAATACGAGGGCGCGCGTTCGGGCAGGTCGCTGGCGATGGCGTTGCGCAGATTGGCGTCGATCTGGCCCACGGTCGCCAGCACGCTCAGCCCCAGACCCAGCGACAAAACCACCGCCACCACACCTTCGCGCGGGTTGCCCACTGCCCCCAGTGCCAGCCGCAGCGCCGTGCGTCCGCGCATCATCCGTAGCTGTGCCATGCGGCGCGCCAGCGCGCGCAGCGCCGTTGCCGCAAGCATGAGAACCGCCAGCGCCCCCGCGATACCCGCTGCCGTCCCGAGAGCCAATTGCCAGACGCCCGAGAACCACGTGGCGACACCGACCAGGGCGGCCAGCGCCAGCACCAGCGCAGCCAGGTAACGAAACCTTGGCCAGGCGTACGATTCCGCACCCATCCCACGAAACAGTGCTGCCGCGCGCACCTGTTCCACCCGTGAAAGCGGCCAGAGCGTGAAAACCAGCGCGGTCAGCGCGCCATATAGCGCGGCCTCGGCCAGCGCTGCGGGGTGGATACCGGGTGCGATAGGCACCGGCAGCTGGGCCTCCAGCAGCGGTGTGGCCAGAAGCGGCACGCCCGCGCCCAGAACCAGCCCGGCCAGAATACCCAGTGCAGTCAGCACACCGATCTGCACAAAGTAGGTGGCAAAGATTACCCGCCCCTCGGCCCCAAGCGTTTTCAACGTGGCGATGACCGGGGTTTTGCCGTCCAGATAGGCGCGCACGGCGGCTGATACGCCGACGCCGCCCACTGCCAGCCCGGCCAGCCCCACCAGCACCAAAAAGGCGCCAATCCGCTCGACGAAGCGCGCCACGCCCGGTGCGCCGCGGCTGGCATCGCGAAAGCGCACGCCCGCGCCCTCGAAACGCTGTTGTGCGGCGGTTTGCAGGCCGGTGATGCTGTCACCCTCGCGCAGGGTCACGCGGTACGCCACGTCAAACAGCGTGCCCGCACCCAGAAGCTGCGACTGCGCCAGCGCTTCGGTTGCAACGAGCGTTCGCGGGCCAAAACCGAACTGTGCGGTCACGCCGTCGGGTTCGCGCTCCAGAATGGCCATCAGCACGAATTCCTGCACACCAAGCCGGAAACGGTCACCCAATGTCAGGCCCAGACGCTCTGCCAGAATACGGTCCATCGCACCGCCAGGCAGGCCATCCTGCCCCGCGAGCACCTGCGCCACCGGCATCGGCGGGGCAAAAACCGCCGCACCGATCAGCGGCCAGTTGCCGTCGATACCCTTGACCTGCGTCAGCGCGCGCTCGGCCTCAAGCCCCTCGCCAGCCACTGCCATCGAACGGAAATCGACGATCTCGGATACCATCGCGGCCTGGTCATCGATCCAGCGACGCTCTTCGTCATCCGCAAAGCGATAGGTGAACCGCAACTCGGCATCACCGCCAAGAAGGGCAGCGCCCTCACGCGCCAGCCCGGCCTCGATAGCAGAGCGGACCGAGCCGACGGCGGCAATCGCACCCACCCCCAGAGCCAGGCATAACAGAAAGATACGAAACCCCTTCAGGCCGCCGCGCAGTTCGCGCCGCGCCAGCCGCCAGGCCACCGGTAGCGCACTCATTGCGCGGCATCCATGCGGCGGTCTTCGCCCTCGATCCTGCCATCGCGCAGCCGCACAACGCGGTCGCAACGGGCGGCCAGTTCGGGCGCATGCGTAACCAGCACCAGCGTGGCGCCGTGACGGTCGCGCAGGCCGAACAACAGCTTCATGATCGCTTCCCCGTTCACCCCGTCGAGATTGCCCGTAGGTTCATCGGCCAGCAGGATTGCCGGGCGGGGTGCTGCGGCGCGTGCCAGCGCGACGCGCTGTTGCTCGCCACCCGACATCTGCGCCGGGTAGTGGTACATCCGGTCGCCCAGCCCGACGCTGCGCAATTCTTCCTCGGCACGCTCGAAAGCATCCTTGCGGCCGGCCAGTTCCAGCGGGGTTGCAACGTTTTCCAGCGCGGTCATGGTCGGAATCAGGTGGAAAGACTGGAACACCACCCCCATATTTCCCCTGCGAAAGCGTGCCAGCGCATCCTCGTCCAGCGCCGTCAGGTCATGGCCGAGGGCCTCCACACTGCCTCCCGTGGCGCGTTCCAGCCCGCCCATCAGCATCAGGAGTGACGATTTGCCAGACCCGGAAGGCCCCACCAGACCCAAAGTCTCGCCGCGCTCAACATCCAGTGTAATGCCGCGCAGGATCTCGACAGGGCCGGCATTGCCTTGCAGGGTAAGCGCCGCGTCCTTCAGCGACAAAACAGGATCGGTCATGAAAAAATTCCTCGGCACATGGGTTACCTTGGCATATGGGGTTGCGCGCGGTGTTGGCAAGTTGCGCTGCGGTGCAGCAGCCATGGTTTTAACGCTGCTTCAGGTGTTTTCCGTCGCGCCCGCGCAAGCCGATAGCATCCGGTTGGCCGCGCTGGGCGATTCGCTCACTCAGGGTTACGGCCTGGCGCAGGGCACGGGGCTGGTGCCGCAATTGCAGGCATGGCTGGTTGAGCGCGGCCATGCGGTTGAGGTGCTGAATGCGGGTGTCAGCGGTGATACCACGGCGGGCGGGCTGTCACGGCTGGACTGGACGCTGGCCGACAATCCCGATGCGATGATGGTGGCGCTGGGTGGCAACGACCTTTTGCGCGGTATCGACCCGACGACCAGCCGCGCCAATCTGGAGGGTATTCTGGCGCGTTTGCAGGCCGAAGGGGTACCGGCGCTTCTGGTCGGCATGCCGGCGCCGGGAAATTACGGGCCGGAATTCCAGGCAGCGTTCGAGGCGATGTATCCCGAACTGGCCGAGGAATACGGCGCCATGCTCTACCCCGATCTGCTACAACCGATTACCGAAAAGCACGATGCCGGAATGCGCTATATCGACCTGATGCAGGATGATCATATTCATCCCAATGCCGAGGGGGTCGCTCTGATTGTCGAAGGGCTGGGACCCGTGGTATCGCAGTTTCTTCAGTCTCTTGAAGAGGATGCCGGGTCATGACCGAGAACTGCCTGTTCTGCCGGATCGCAGCGGGTGAACTGCCCGCCCACAAGGTTTTTGAAGATGATCATGTACTGGCCTTCCTTGACCTGCATCCGGTTCGCCCGGGGCACACACTGGTGATCCCCAAGGCGCATCACGTCTGGTTCGAGGACATGCCGCCTGATCTGGCAACCCGCGTTACCAGTTGCGCGCAATCGCTCGCGCGGGCGATGAAGCAGATTTACCAGGTCGAACGGGTGGCGCTGTTCTTTACCGGCATCCACGTGCCGCATGTCCATGCCCATGTGGTGCCGATGCATCACCCGCATGATGTCACGTCGCGGGCCTATCTGGCCGATGGCCTTGACAGCTATTCAGTCCCTCCGCGCCTGCCAGAAGCCGAGATGGCCGCGATCGCCGGACAGCTTGGCGAAATGCTGTCCGGCTCGCGGGGGCAGTGACCGAGCCGAAGGCTCGGAGCGGGCAAGCCCGCTTCTTGCTTTCGGAACCGTGCCTGGCTGGCGTCTGTCTCGCTCCCTTCGTCAGCCGGATTTGCCTTGCGGTGTACAGGCCGGGTGCCCTGCGCCCCAGATGCTGCGGGCATCGCGGGCCACGAGACCGGCTTCGATCTTCGCGATCATTGCCAGCGCGCGTGTGCGGTCGCCGCTTGCCCCTATTAGGGCGCGATCCCAGATCCGGCGGACCGAGCGCGGGCTCCAGGGCAGGGCGGCGCCATGCAGCCAATGGCGCAACTCGCATGGCAGGGTATCGAAGTCGCGCATCGGGTTCTGGCGGGCGCGGCGTTTGAGCGTGCTGCGCAGGTTTCGTTCTTTCGGCGCGACCATGTTCAGGCCACCTGCCGCTGGCCCCAGGTGGGGAACGGGTCTGGCAAGGCGGCCCAGGCATCGGGTGTGAAGGCATCAGCCTTCACCAGCGCCCCGTCCAGCGCAGCAGTGATTGCCGCGCGGTCCATTCCGGCGCCGATAAACACCAGTTCCTGGCGCCGGTCGCCCCAGGGCTCAGCCCATTTCGATGCTACTTCATTGAGGGACTCGGGGTGGTTTGGCCAGCGTTCACGCGGGACAGAGGCCCACCAGCCTCCCAGTGGCGTGACCGAAGAAATGGCCCCCGCCAAGCTGAATTCCGCCACCCAGCCCGGCCGTGTGGCGATCCAGAAATGCCCTTTGGCGCGGATTACACCGGAAAGGTTGCCGTTCAGCACCGCATGAACCTTGGCGGGATCAAAGGGCGCACGGGCGCGATAGACGAACGAGGATATGCCGTATTCCTCGGTTTCGGGCACGTGTTCGGCAAAGCCATACAGTTCTTTGGCCCACATCGGATGCATATGCGCGCGGTCAAAATCGAAAAGGCCGGTGTCAAAGATTGCATTGGCCGCGACAACCGAATGATCGGTTTCGATCAGCCTTGCATCGGGGTTCAGCGCCTTGACGATCTTGCGCGCCGCGTCGGTGCGCTCGGGCCCGGCATCGGCTATCTTGTTCAGCACGACCACATCGGCGAATTCGATCTGGTCGGTGAGCAGGTCCACCAGCGTCCGGTCGTCCTGCGCACCCAGGCTTTCGCCCCTGTCGGACAGGAAATCATGGCTGCCGAAATCCTTCAGCAGGTTGACCGCATCGACAACCGTGACCATCGTGTCCAGCCGCGCGACATCGGAGAGGCTGTCACCGTTCTCGTCGCGGAAATCGAAGGTGGCGGCCACAGGGAGCGGCTCGGCGATACCGGTCGATTCGATCAGCAGATAGTCGAAACGTCCCTCGGCGGCCAGCCTGCGAACTTCGGACAGCAGGTCATCGCGCAGGGTGCAGCAGATGCAACCATTCGTCATTTCAACAAGTTTTTCCTCGGCGCGCGACAGTTCGGCCCCTTCGCGCACCAGATCGGCGTCGATATTCACCTCGGACATGTCATTGACAATGACCGCGACGCGGCGCCCGTCGCGATTGTTTAGAACGTGGTTGAGAAGCGTGGTCTTCCCCGCCCCCAGAAAGCCCGAAAGAACCGTGACGGGCAGGCGACTATCTGACATTTTCCTGTCTCCCCTGATCTGAGCCTGACGGCAATATCCGGGTTTGTAACATTATAACATAACGCAGTGCAAGCCGGCCAAGCCGCGCCCGGCCAAACCGACGGCGGGTTCAGAATGCTTCGCGGTAGAGCGTCAGGGCGTCTTCTTCAGTCACCTCGACCGGGTTGTTGACGAGAAGGCGGGTTTGCAGCATCGCGTCGCGCGCGAGTGCGGGCAGGCTGTCTTCGGGCACCGCGCAATCGCGCAGCCGCCGGGGTGCGCCGCTGCGGGTCATCAGATCGTCCATGAACGCCACGAATGCCGCCGCACGCGCGCCCTCATCCCCCGCACCCGGTTCCAGCACCACATCGGCAAGTTCCGCGTAAAGCGGGGCCGCAGCCTTCATGTTGAAGCTCAACACGGGGCCCAGCATCAGCGCGTTGGTCAGCCCGTGGGGCAGGTGGAAATGCCCGCCAAGCGGATAGGCCAGCGCATGAACCGCAGCTACCGGGCTGTTGGCGAATGCCTTGCCTGCCAGCGCTGCGCCCAGCAGCATTGCCTCACGCGCGGGGCGGTTCGCGCCGTCGGTGCAGGCAGTGACCAGATTGGCGGCCAGCAGGCGCAACGCCTCGCGCGCGAAGAGATCGGACAGGGGGTTTTTGCGGTGGCGGCTGGTAAAGGCCTCGATCGCGTGGACCATCGCGTCAATGCCGGTGGCAGCAGTCTGCTCGGGTGGCAGGCCCAGCGTCAGTGCGCCGTCCAGCAGCACGCGGTCGGCATAGAGCTGAGGCGCAACGATGCCCATCTTGGTTTTCTCGCCCGTCGTCAGAATGGTGATATTCGTCACCTCGGAACCGGTGCCGGCAGTTGTAGGCACCTGCACCAGCGGCACCCGACCGCCCTTGATATTGCCGATCCCATACATGGACGAGAGCGGCTGATCGTTATGCAAAAGCACTGCAACAAGCTTGGCGATATCCATTGACGAGCCACCGCCCAGCCCCAGCACGATATCGCATCCCGCTGTGCGCGCCTGCTCCACCGCCTGCATCAGCACCGCTTCGGGCGGATCGGCCACCACGGCATCAAAGACAGTGACGTCAAAACCTTCGGTTTTCAGCGAGGTTTTGGAGGGGTCCAGAAGGCCTGCGTCATGCAAGAATCGGTCTGTCACGATCAGCAGCTTCCGCTGGGCGAACCACTCGGCCATCAATGTTCCCAGCCGGGCTGCGCCGCCCCACTCCACCAGTAGCGATGCCGGGCCGTCAAAGAAAAAGGGCTTGAGGGTTTCTTGCATGGGGTTCTCCTCGCTCCGTAATCAGGTGCGCCGCACTGACGATGGCGCGCGCTTATAGATGTCGTCGGTAATGCCTGTGCTGCGCAAGGGGTGTTACTGCACATTGCCCGAGGCGTTCTCGGCAGTGTCTCCAACTAAAGCCGATAGCGCGGGGGCATGATGCCGCACAACATTCCGGACAAGGATGCCGGCGCAAAGGCCGGCATGATAGCCTGCCCGCCAGGAAGCGGCAGCGCATTGCATGCTGTTTCGGAGGCGTCAAATTCACATCCCTCGGCGGCTTTCGGGCATCCTGAACAGCCCGCCGCCGCGTTCAAAGCGTGAGATCGCGGTTTTCCAGCGCGGATAGCATGTGGCGTCATGGCACTGCTGCGGGGAGTATGTTCCAAAGGTCATTGATCGACAGGCCATCACAGACCGGGATCAAGCAGATGGGGATATTCTCAAGACCATGGTCATACATCTTGCTGGAAAGAAACGCCCGATTGAATGGTGCCTGGCGTGGCTGCGGTTACGTCCGAAAGCCACTGACTTTCCGGGCGAAAAGGTGTAGGGCCGATTTGTCAGAACATCGTCGGAGACCGCAGACCAGATGCATCGAAAGACCCTCACCCAGTTTCTTGTCGAACAACAACGCAAAGAAGCCGCGTTACCTGCGCAGCTTCGGCTCTTGGTGGAAATTGTCGCGCGTACCTGCAAGGCGATCAGTATCTCGGTCAACAAAGGTGCCCTTGGTGGCCTCCTTGGGGATTTCGGCACCGAAAACGTTCAGGGCGAGGCCCAGAAGAAGCTGGATGTCATCGCCAATGAACGCCTGCTTGAGGCGAATGAATGGGGCGGGCACCTTGCGGCGATGGCATCCGAGGAAATGGAGACCATTCATCTTATTCCCAACCGTTACCCGAAGGGCGAGTATCTGCTTCTGTTCGATCCGATCGACGGTTCCAGCAACATCGACGTCAACCTGTCGGTGGGGACAATCTTTTCGGTGCTCAAGGCGCCCGCTGACGTGTCTGGCCGTGAAGTAACGGAAGAGGATTTCCTGCAATCCGGCAGGAATCAGGTTGCTGCCGGTTACGCGGTTTTCGGCCCCCAGACGTCACTGGTTCTGTCCGTCGGGACGGGTGTTCACGAATTCACGCTGAACCGCGAAATGGGGTCATGGGTCATGACACAAGAGCGGGTCCGCATTCCCGCCGGAAACCGTGAGTTCGCTATCAACATGTCGAATGAGCGGCATTGGGCAGCACCGGTGCGGCGCTACATTGCCGATTGCATGGCGGGGAGCGATGGACCCCGCGAAGCGAACTTCAACATGCGCTGGACCGGATCGATGGTTGCAGACATTCACCGCATTCTCAAGCGCGGTGGCATATTCCTCTACCCGTGGGACGGTCGCGATCCGGCCAAGCCGGGAAAGCTACGGCTTATGTATGAGGCTAATCCGATGGCCTATCTCATTGAGCAGGCGGGTGGAAAAGCGGTGGATGACACCCGGCGCATCATGGACATAGAGCCGGAAGGCCTGCACCAGCGTGTCGGCGTCATCATGGGCGACCGCGAGGAGGTCGAGCAGTTGTTGCGTTATTTTCGGTGACGGCGGAGGGATATTCGAGGGCGGCAAGACGGCCTGAAGCGGAATTTTCCGTCATATGGCACCTGTGTGGATGACCTCACAACCCTGCCTCGCCGGATCTGGCGCGAAGCCGCCGAGAACGAAGGCAATGTGTGCTTGAATTCAGTTGATCACAGCCTTTGATCGTGACTTGACTGTCGCATGGCCATGTGCCTCCGGGTTGGCTACAGGCAAGGCATCAACGGAACTGCGGTGTTCCTTGCGTCGGGTAAATCGATCTCAACAATCACCGGTTGATCCGGCCAGGACAGGATATCATGACACCCAGTTTCATCCCACCGCCGCGCGCGCCCCTGTCCGAGGCCTTGGCCTTTCTGGATGGCTATCCGGATGTGCAGGCAATCGACATCGTTCTCAACGATCTGCATGGCGTGGGGCGCGGCAAGATCATCCGGCGGCATGAGCTGGAAAGCCTGTTCACCTCTGGCCGCGGGATGCCTGCCTCGCTTTTCGCTCAGGATGTGTCAGGCCATGATGTCGGTGCAGCTATTGCGCTGATACAGGATGGCGGTGGCGACAGCCGGTGCTGGCCGGTGCCGCAAACGCTGGGCTATCAGACGGCGACGGGGCGTGGCATGGTGCTGTTGCAGATGGAGGGTGCCGAAGGCGTCCCCTGTCCGCTGGACCCGCGCAACGCCTTATTGGTGCAGATTGCCCGCGCGCAGGCCATGGGCTTCACGCCGATGGGTGCGCTGGAGCTGGAGTTCTATCTGGTCGACAAGGAGCGTGACGCCGAGGGCCGCCCGCAACCCGCACGCGCCCCCATGACCGGGCGGCGGCTGTCGGGCACCAACTGCATGTCGGTGGATGAGCTGGATGAGATGGCGCCCTTCTTTGACGCCGTCTATGAGGGGGCGGCGGCGCTGGATCTGCCAATGGAAAGCCTGATTTCGGAATATGCCGCCGGCCAGTTCGAACTGACCCTGCGCTACCGTGACCTTGCGCGGGCGGCAGATGATATCTTCCGCTCCAAACGCTTGCTGCGCACCACCGCGCGGCGGTTCGGGATGGAGGCGTGTTTCATGTCGAAACCCTTCTCGCAAAGTTCCGGTTCGGGCATGCATCTGCATCTGTCGTTGACCGATGCGGCGGGGGCGAATGTCTTTGCCGATACTGCCGAGGGCATGCTGTCGCCGGTCATGTTGAACGCGATCGGCGGGATTCGGGGCAGCATGGCGGCCTCGATGCTGGTGCTGGCGCCGGTCCTCAACAGCTGGCGCCGGTTCGCGGCGACGGTCTATTCGCCTGCCTCCAATACCTGGGGGACCGAGGACCGCAATGTCGCGTTGCGTATTCCGGCGGGCAGCGGCACATCGCGCCATTTCGAGCATCGCGTGGCCGGGGTGGATGCCAATGCCTATCTCGTCGCCACCGTCACGCTGGGAGCGGCACTGGATGGTATCGAAGCAGTCACCGGCCCGGGGGCAGAGGGGAGTGGTGGTGAAGCAGCCTATCCGCCGATGCCGCGAAGCTGGCTGGAGGCGATTGATCTGTTCGAGGCCTCCGGTGCGATGAAGGCTTTGCTTGGCGCGCCGCTGCACCAGTTGTTCGCCGCTGTCAAGCGCGGGGAGCATGATGCACTGGCTACCAGGGTCACCGATCTGGAGTGGCAACTTTACGGCACGACCCTGTAACGCCTCTGGCCTGGAGGCAGAGCAGGTGTGCGGGCGGCGCGCGCTATTTCGGTTAACTGGCCTTCTGGCTTTCTTCACGCGCCCGGCGCAGACGCAGATAGCTCTGTTCGGCCTCCAGGACGAAGCGAAGCATGCGCTCGCCCGCACCAACCGCATCGCGGCGGGCGAACGTTTCCAGCAACTCCTTCTGCCCGGCGACAATGACACGGTGGGCGTGTGAATCGTTCATCGTGGCCAACCGCACCGATTGCACCTGCGCAAGGTAGCGAAGAATGGTCTGGCGCAATTCGCCATTTGGCACCGCCGCCAGCCAGGTGTTGCGAAAGATCTCTGAGGCCCGGTAAAAAAGTGTTATATCGCCGCTTTCAATGGTCTGGACAGCATCGGCCACCGCCTCGGTCATCACCGCAAGCTGGGCATCAGAGCGTGATTGCGCAGCCAGCGCGGCGGCATGAGGTTCCAGCAGGCGACGCAGCACGAAGAACTCCATGATCTGCGAATGGCTCAGGCTGGGCAGTGTGAAGCCGCGCGTCGTTCCCTCAAGATAGCCCTCGCTGGCCAGTTGCATCAGCGCCTCGCGCACCGGCATGCGCGAAACTCCCAGTTCGGCGGCGATCACCGTGTCGATCAGCCGGTCTTCGGGGCTGATCTCGCCGCGCTGAATGCGGGTGCGAAAGCTCTGATAGATACGGGTGCGGTGGTTCTGGCGGGGCAAGTGTCTTGGGCTCCATTAACAGGTTGGTGGCAGGATAACAGTATACAGTTTATGATCAAGAAGAATGCGATAATGGGGTATATTAGGAATAATATGATGAAAAAGCTTTAAGCCTGAAAAAAATTGCTTGAAATTTGTATACGAATTGTCACCCTTTACCGGCACATTGTCCGATTCGGTGATTCATGCCCCAGACCACACTTCCTTCCGTTGCCCATCAGGCCGCCGCCCGCGTGGCGGTGCCGTCTGATTTTGCGTTTGATCGGTTGTCGGATGCCGGCTTTGTCGGGCGCTGGGCTCTGGGGTCAATGGGGTTGGAGCCGGTCGGTGCGGGAGTGTTCCGCGGGTGCTCGTTGTTTGACGGAAGCGAGGCATATGTCGAGATCCGGGCAGAGCGTGCGCTGGGGCTGATCGATTTTCATGTCGGCACGAAGCAAGTGCGGCGTGCGCGCATATTCATCCGTGTCACCCCGGGGTCGGTACTGGGTATGGATGCCGGCGAATGCCTGGTGACGATGCATGCCCTTCGCGCCGCCGATGCGCCCGACACGGGCTGGGCGCGCACATGCCTGTCGCATGAAGCCGAGATTATGCTGATTCAGGCGCAACTTGAAACTGACTGGTCGCAGCGCGCCGGGGGCGGGGCTTGAGCGCGGGTCTGCCTCTGCGGCTGGCTGCCCGGTCCGGGCGGCTGGTGGGGCCCACAGGCTCTATGGCGCCGGGGCTGGCACAGGCCAATCTGGCGCTGATTCCTGCCGAGCTGGCCGATGCCTTTGACGCTTTCCTGAAGGCCAATCCCGCCGCATTCCCGCTGCTGGTGCGGGGCCTGCCCGGCGATCCGGCGCTGCCGGGGCTGGGTGCAGAGATTGATTTGCGCAGCGATCTGCCGCGCTACCGGGTGTTCCGTGATGGTGTGCCAGTGGCGGATCCGTTGGATATCACCGATTTCTGGCGCGATGATCTGGTGCCCTTCGCCATCGGCTGCTCGCTCAGTTTCGAGACCGATCTGGTGGCGGGTGGCGTGTCGCTGCGCTGCCATGCGCCGGGCAAGACCTGTTCGGCCTTCGATACCAATCTGCCAATGCAATCCGTCGCCCCGTTCGGTGGCAATCTGGTTGTGTCGATGCGCGCCATTCGTACCGAACAGGTGGCGCTGGCCGAAGCGATCACCAAGGCGCATCCAATGGCGCATGGTGCGCCGGTGCATGCCGGTGATCCGGGTGCGATCGGCGCCGACCTTTCGAACCCGATAGACGGTATCGGGCTGAACGATATCCAGCCCGGCGAGGTGCCGGTGTTTTGGGCCTGCGGCGTGTCGCTTGAGCGCGCGATTGCCCATGCGGCGCCCGATCTGGCGATCACCCATGCGCCCGGACACATGCTGATTACCGACCTCGCTTCCGAAGCAGCGGGAAATGCCTAATTAAAACAGGGAGATGAACGCCATGAAACTGAACCGCCGATCCATTGTCGGGGCCGTCACCGGCCTTGCCCTCAGCTTGACGGCCCTTCCCGCGCTGGCGCAGGATGCGCTGCGCGTGGGTGCCTATCCGGCTAACCCGCCCTGGCAGAACCGCACCGAAAGCGGCGCTTTCGAGGGGTTCGAGGTGGATATCGTCAACGAGATCGCCGCGCGGATGGGCACCACCGCCGAAATCGAGGGCTATGATTTCCGTGCGCTGTTCGTGGCCACGGCCTCGGGCCGGGTGGATATGGTGATTTCGTCACTGACCATCACCGAAGAGCGCCTTGAATCGCAAAGCTTCACGCAGCCCTATGTAGAGGGCGCGATGGGGATTGGTGTGCGCGAAGGCAGCGACATCCGCAGCCTTGAAGACCTGCGGGGCCGTCGGGTGGGGACCATTGCCACCTCGTTCCCCGAGCGCTGGCTGAACGAGCGCGCCGAAGAGATCGGCTTTGCCTCGAACAACACCTATGACACCACCGCGAATATGCTCACCGACCTGATGACCGGTCGCGTCGAGGCCGTGGTGAACGATGTGGTGGGCCTGCGCTATGCCTTCACCCAGATGCAGGGGCTTGAGGTCAGCTACGAGATCGTCACCGGCGAACGCTTCGCCATGATGATGCCCAAGGACTCGCCGCTGCTGGAGCAGGTCAACGAGATCATCAGCGAGATGAAGCGCGACGGCACCATGGCAGAGCTGTATGAGCGCTGGCTGGGCTCGCCCCCGCCTGCTGATGGCCTGACCGTCACGCCGTTGCCGATCCCCACACCGGGCGGAAACTGATCTGACGGGGGCGCCTGCCGCGCCCCCGCTTCCTGCCGCCAGAGGGTTTTGCTTCGATGAGCGCGATCGACATCTTCTTCAATACCGGTGTGCTCATGCGGGCCTTCCCCATGTTGCTAAAAGGGTTGTGGTATACGCTGGCGCTGGGGGCCACGGCGATTGTGCTGGGCTCCATTCTGGGGGTGTTGATCTGCATTATCCGCCTGTACGCGCCCAAACCCCTGCGGCTGCTGGCGGTGCTCTATATCGATCTCGTGCGCGCCATTCCGGTGCTGGTGCTGCTGATCCTGATCTATTACGCGCTGCCCTTCGCCGGTATCATGCTGACATCTTTCACCGCCGCCGCCACCGCGCTGGTGATGGTTCTGGCGGCCTTCACTGCCGAGGTGGTGCGCGCCGGTATTCAGGCCATCCCCAAGGGCCAGTTCGAGGCGGCTGATGCACTGGGCATGGGGTTTTGGCTGACCATGCGCAAGGTGATCCTGCCGCAGGCCGTCCGCATCGTCATTCCGCCGCATGCATCCAACTGCGTATCGGTGATGAAGGACACGGCGCTGGCATCCGTGGTGGCGTCATCCGACCTGCTGAAACAGGCCACCGACGCGCAGGCGCTGTTTGCTAACCCCACACCGCTGATCGGCGCGGCGCTGATGTATATCGCCGTGCTCTGGCCGCTGGTGCGGCTGACCAACTGGCTGGAGGTGCGCAGCCAGCGCGCCTACACCCGCTGACCCCCCATCAAAGAGGCTATCATGAAAACTGTCACAAGATCCCTTACCGCGCTGGCCCTTGCAACCGCGCTGGCCATGCCCGCCGCCGTGCAGGCACAGGAAATCACCATCGGCCTGTCGCTGCCCGAAACCATCGAGGGGTTCGATTTCGTCAACGGCATGTATCGCACCTTTGCCGAACAGATAGAGGCCAATTCGGACATGACGGTGAACCTGGTCTATGGCGGCGCGCTGGGCAATCCGAACGACCGTCTGGGCCAGATGCGGCGCGGCATTCTGGAGATGACCGATGCCGCAGATGGCAACTATGCCGGTATCCATGCCGATATTCAGGTGCTGAACATGCCCTATCTGTTCCCGGATGAGGCCACGGCCTGGGCGGTGCTTGATGGCCCCTTCGGGCAGGCCATGGCCCAGGAAATCCGCGAAAACACCGGTATCCGTGTGCTGGGCTGGTGGGAATCCGGCGGATTCAAGCATTTCAGCGCCAACCGTTCCATTGAAACGCCAGAGGATATGGCGGGGCTGAAACTGCGTGTGCTGGGCCCTCTGGCCACCATCCCGGTTGAAGCCATGGGCGCCTCGGCCAGCCCGGTGGCCTTTGGCGAGCTTTATACCGCACTGCGCACCGGCGTGGTGGACGGGCAGGATAATTCGATCTCGGTGTTCAATCTGGTCAACCTTTACGAGGTGCAGAGCCATCTTATCCTGTCCGGTCACACCTATGCCTTCGGCCCGCTGGGGATTTCGGACATGTTCTTTGAAAGCCTGAGCGCAGAGAACCAGCAGGTGATCCTTGATGCCGCCGAGGCGGCGATTGCCTTCAACCGCGAAACCTCGCGCGCGGTCGAGGCCTCGGCCATCGAATTCGCCCGTGAACAGGGGGTGACGGTGGTTGAACTTACCGATGCGCAGCGCGATGCCTTCCGCGCTGTGATGCAGCCGGTGGCGAATGCGTGGCTTGCCGAGAATATCGACAACCCCGCCCTGATCGACGAGGCCATCGCAGCCGTCGAGGCTGTGCGCTGACATGCGCGCATTGGTCGCCCTGATCCGCATCATCGAGGCAGGGCTGCGCATTGCCGCAGCCCTGTGCCTGGTGGGGATGTTCGCGCTGGTCGTGGTGCAGGTGATCCTGCGCTATACTGGCGGCGGTGTTCCTGTCTTCACAGAAGAAGTGGCGCGCTATGCAATGATCTGGATGGCGCTTCTGGCCACCGCTGTTGCCGTGCGCGAGGGCAGCCATATCCGTATTGACCTTGTACCTGCCGTGCTGCATGCGCTGGCGCCGCCGCTGGGCCGGGCGCTTGAATTCGTGCTCGATATACTGGCGCTGGGCGTCTTTCTGGTGCTGTTCTGGCAGGGCCTCGACATGGTGCAGTTCGCCGCTGCACAACGCAGCGAGGGACTGCGGATCAGCCTGGCCTGGCCCTATGCGGCCCTGCCGTTTGCGTTCGCCTTTGCCAGCCTCTTTGCACTGGCACGCCTTATCCTTAGGGATCGGCTGACATGACCGACACGCTTCTGGTGTTACTGGCCAGCTTTCTGGGCCTGATGCTGATCGGCCTGCCGATCGCCTGGTCAATGATTGCCGCGATGCTGGTCTGGGTCGCCTATGCCGACCGCTGGCGCTTCCTGCCGGTCGCGGCAGAGCGGGTCTATCAGGGGATGGATTCTTTCGTGCTGATGGCGATTCCGCTGTTCATTCTGGCGGGTGAGATGATCAACGCAGGGCGCATCACCGACCGGCTGATCCATTTCGCCAATGTCCTGTTCGGCTGGATGCGTGGCGGGCTGGCGCAGGTCAATATCGGCGCGTCGATCCTGTTCTCCGGCATTACCGGCGTGGCTTTGGGAGATATTGCCGCGCTGGGGCGGGTGTTCATTCCGGCGATGGTGAAACAGGGCTACACGGCGGCCTATGCGGCGGCGGTCACGGCGTCATCGTCCATCATCGGCCCGATGGTGCCGCCGTCACTGGTCGCGGTGATCTATGGCTCGATGACCGGGTTGTCGATCGGCGCGCTGATGGCGGCCACGCTGATACCGGGATTGGTCATCGGGGTGGTGCAGATGGCGCTGGTGGCTGTGCAGGGGCGGGTTCACAACTATCCGCGCGTGGAAATGGACCGCTCGATGCCGGTGGTGGCGCGTGCCACGGGTGCGGCGCTGGTGCCGCTGATGATCCCGGTGATCATTTTGGCGGGGCTTCTGGGCGGGCTGATGACCCCGACAGAAGCTGGCGGCGTGGCGGCGGCCTATGCGCTTGTGGTGTCAGTGGTGCTCTACCGCTCGGTGGGCTGGCGCGACCTTGGCGGGGTGTTCCAGCGTTCGGCACTGTTCTCGGGGCAGCTTTTGATCATCGTCGGCTGTGGAGCGGCCTTTTCGTGGGTCATGGGCATGGAAAATGTGCCGCGTATGATTGCCGCGCATGTCGGCGGCTGGGAGCTGGGCTATCTGGGCACGCTTCTGGTGTTCAACGCCGTGCTGCTGGTGCTGGGCATGTTTATCGATCCGACGACCGTGATCATCCTTTTCGGCCCGCTTCTGTCGGCAGCGGCGGTGCTGGCGGGGATTGATCCGCTGCATTTTGGCGTCATCGCCATCCTCAACCTGAATATCGGCCTTCTGACGCCGCCCCTTGGCGTGTGCCTGTTTGCTGCCGAGCGCATCGCGGGGTGCGGGCTGGTGCCGCTGATCCGCGCCACGCTTCCCTTTCTGCTGGTCAATCTGGCGGGACTGTTCCTGATCGCGGCGGTGCCGGGCTTCAGCCTGTGGCTGCCCGCCGCGTTGGGTTTCTGAAACTAAGGACAAAGAATGCTGAGCAACACCAACCACGGCGGCTACTTCCTCTATCATTCCATTGGCATGTATCCCGGCAAGGAAGCGGACCTCGCCAGCGCCTTGACGGAATACGCCGCCGCCTGGTCAGCGCCTGATGACGGGCAATGGGGTTACGTGCTGGGCCGCAGGCAAGAGTTCATCGACCTGTGGCGGCAGGAAATAAACGCGCCCGAGGGCACGCTGACGACCTGCGAAAGCGTCACCGACGGTCTGCACCGGCTGATCCGAGCACTGCCCGAAGAGATGTTGCGCGGAAAACGCGTGCTGGTGGCCGCTGATTGCTTTCCGTCGCTGCATTTCCTGTTGGCGGGGCTGGCGCCCAAGCTTGGCTTCACCCTGCACACAGTGCCTCTGAGCGAGGGCAAGGCCTGGGTCGAGGTCGAGGATTTCATCGCCCATTGGGGCCGTGATGTCGCTTTGGCGCTGGTCACGCTGGTGACCTCCACCGCCTCGGCGCGGGTGGATCTGGCGCCGCTGGTCGCGCATGGGCGTGAAATGGGTAGCCTTGTGGGTGTCGATATCACCCAGGCCGCCGGGCTTATCCCTTTCGATACGCAGGCGCCGCGGGTGGATTTCGTGCTTTCCTCCAGCCTGAAATGGATGTGCGGCACTTCCGGCGCAGGGATACTTTACATCGACAACACGCTGATCCCGTCGTTGAGTCCCGAGGGGCGGGGCTGGTTCTCGCAGGACAATCCTTTTTCGTGGGATCTGGATGCGTTCGAATACGCTCCCGATATCCGCCGATTTGATGGGGGCACCCCCTCGGCACTGGCGGCTGTGGCTTCGGTTCCGGCACTGAAATGGCATGCCGGACAGGACCGCGCAAAGCTGCTGAAAAGAAACCGGCAGATGGTGGCGCGCATCATCAGCCGCGCCGATGCGCTGGACGTGCCAATACATTCGCCGCGCGATCCCGATGCGCGCGGAGGCACCGTGATCTTGCGCCTTTCCAGCGCGTCCGAGGCCGAGATGATGGTGAAAGCGTTGGGCGTCGAGGGATATTCAGTTGATTTCCGCGGCCCTCTGTTGCGGCTGTCGCCCGGCATCGTCACCAACCCCGACGCAATCGAGGACTTGTTCGATGCGATGAGCGCGGCGCTGAGGCGCTGACGCTGGTAGTCGGGTTGAAGGGGTTACAGGTAATCGCGCTCGGACATCGGCGTGGTGTCGATGGTTTCGCGCAGCATCGCCAGCATGCCGGCCTCGGCGCGGTTGAAATGCGCGCGCGGGTTCGACACCAGATAGATGTCGATCGCGGGTGGGTCATCATAGGGCGGCAGTCGCCACAACAGGCCGTCCTCCTCGTCACGGCGCGCGATATGCAGGGGAAGGCTGCCAATCCCCAACCCGCAGACAATCATCCGCCGCACCTCTTCAAGGTTGCTTGACGTCGCAACCCGCCGCCCGTCGATCTGCGCCGAGGCGCGCATCATCGCCACCGGGCGCAGCGCATCGGTCAGCCGGTCGGTCTGGAACGACACGAAGGTCTCGCCGCGCAGATCGGCCATCTCCAGCCCGGACTTGCCGAACAGCGGGTGGCGCGGTCCGCAATAGAGGCCGAAATACTCGCGGAACAGGCGCGCGTATTCCAGTTGCGGCAGCATCTGATGCACCAGACAGATGCCGAAGCTCGCCCGTTTCTGGATCACGGCAGTAGCCACATTCAGGCTGGTGGACACGTCCATCGTGAAAGTGGCCTTGGGGTGGCGTTGGTGAAAATCGGCCAGCACCCCATCCAGGTGCGGCGACACCACATGGCTTGCCAGCGCGATGTTGACATGGCCCACTACCTCCTCGCCGCGTCTGCGCAACAGCACCGGCAGGCGCGAGACGCTGCCGAATATCTCCACTGCCTCCTGATGCAGCAACTCGCCTTCGGGTGTTACCTCGAACCGGCCAGGCTTGCGCAGGATCAGCTTGCATCCCAGCCGCTCTTCCAGCCTGCGCAATGCGTTGGAAACCGTGGGCTGCTTGAGGTTCAGACGGTCAGCGGCGGCGGTGATTCCGCGTTCCTCGACGATCACCAGAAAGGTGCGCAACAGGTTCCAGTCCAGATCGAACGGCAGGCGGGCGGTGCGGTCAGGGCGCGGCGCAGACATTCTCTAAACCTATTTTCATTATTTCCATTATATATTTGCAGAATGGTATGGATCTTGCAATCCTCCGTCAGATCCAACCAACAGGTCTGAAAAAGAGGAAGAACAAGATGCTGAAATCCCTTCTTGGCGCATCCGCCATGCTGGCCTTCGGCCTTTTCGCCGTTGCCGCCCCTACCCCTGCCGCTGCCGACGATCTGGACCGGATCCGCGACCGCGGCGTTCTGCGTGTCGCGCTCAGCGGCGTCTATCCGCCGTTCTCCATGACCAATGACCAGAATGAGGTCGTGGGTTTTGATGTCGATATCGCCAAGGAAATCGCCAGCCGCCTCGGTGTCGAGGCCGAGATCATAACAACCGCATGGGACGGCATTATCGCCGGTTTGGTGACAGGACGGTTCGATACCATCATCGCCTCGATGTCGATCACCCCGGAACGTCAGGAAGTGGTCGATTTCGTTGGCCCCTACTACAGCGCCGGGCGCACGATCTTTGTTGGTGAGGGATCGGAATTTCAGGATCTTGATGCCCTGAACGGCCGCACCCTTGGCGTGACGCTGGGCGAAACGCATGAAGAATGGGCGCGCGGGCAGGCGGGGCGCGACTGGACGCTGCGCACCTATCGCGGCCTGAACGAGCTGGTGCTTGAGGTGCGCAACGGTCGGATCGACGGCTTTGTCGCCGACAGCGTGGCAGGCGCACTGGCCGCGCGCGAAAGCGGCACCCCGCTGCGCGCGATCGAGCTTCCGGGCGATGACGGCGCCTCGGTCGATGTCGGCATCGCGATTCGTCAAGGCAACCCGGAACTGGCCGCCGCCATGCAGGAAGCGCTCGACGCGATGATGGAAGACGGCACCTACATGGATATCGCCATGGAATGGATCGGCGCCGATATCCGCTGAACACAGACCGCCGCCCTGCACCTGCGGGGCGGCAACCCAATGAAGGACAGGCAGGCATGAACCCCTATTATGGCAAACTGACATGGGAAGAGGTGCGCGACGCCGACAAGGACCGCGTGGTGATCCTGTCGGTTTCAGCCACCGAAGACCACGGGCCCCATATGGCGCTGGATACCGACACACTTCTGGGCACCTCAATCGCCGATGGCGTGGCCAGGGCGGCCCCGGACGAAGTGTTCATCATGCCGCCCATCCCCTACGGCTTCAACGAACACCACAAGGATTTCCCCGGCGTGATCTGGATCGGCCCGGAAACGCTGATCGCGTTCATCACCGATGTCACCCGGTCATTGGCACATCACGGTTTCCGGCGTATCCTGCTGCTCAACAGCCACGGATCGAACCATTCGGTGCTGGACCTTGCCGCGCGCAAGACGGTGATCGAGAACGAGATCATCTGCGTCTCGGCCTCGTACTGGAACCTGATGTCGGACCGCATCAACGCCATGCGCAAATCGGAAACCGGCGGCATCGCCCATGCCTGCGAGTTCGAGGCGGCGATGTACATGCATCTGGACCCCGACCATATCTACCCCGAACGCGCCGCCAAACAGGTGGTGCACAACCCTGACAGCCGGTATTTCAACCTTGATCTGGCCTCGGGCGGGTCGCGGGCGATGCTGATGCGTTGGTGGTCTGAACATTCTCCTGACGGCACGATGGGTGACCCCACGGTGGCGACAGCGGAAAACGGCAAACGCTTTTTCGATGCAGCGGTAGAGGAAACGCTGGGTCTGGTGCGCGAAATGCGTGCCCTGCCCATCCTGCCGCGCAAGGATCACCACTGAAAAGGGACGGGCGCGATGGATTTCGACCTCATGCAGCGGGTGTGGATATTTTTCGCGCAAGCCTCGCTCACCACGATAAAGATCTCGGGGCTGGCGATCCTGCTGGGGCTGTGCCTTGGCTTTGTCGCCGCGCTGTCGTCACTGTCGCGCCTCGCGGTGGTGCGCTGGCCCGCGCGCGCCTATGTCTCGGTCTTTCGCGGCACGCCCGCGCTGATCCAGCTTTTCCTGCTGTATTTCGGCGGGTTGCAACTGGGGATGGAGATGACGCCGATCACGGCCGGGATCATCGGGCTGGGCATCAACATCGGTGCCTATATGACCGAATCCATCCGCGGCGCCATCGTTGCGGTGGACAAGGGGCAGACCGAGGCCGGGCGCTGTCTGGGCCTCAGCCGTGCGCAGACCATGCGCCGGGTGATCCTGCCGCAGGCCGCACGGCTGATGGTGCGCCCGCTGGGTGTGAATTCGGTGGCGCTGATCAAAGGTTCGGCCATCGTCTCCACCATCTCGGTGACCGAGCTGACCTATACCGCGCACCGCTTCATCTCATCGACCTACAAGCCGTTCGAGATGTTCATTCTGGCGGCCATCTTCTACCTGATCATCGTCACGGTTTTCATGCGCCTTGTCGACTGGATCGATACGCGCGTGGCGCTGAAGGAGTGACGCCATGAGCCTTGATTTCACCGTCATCCCGCGCATGACCGACCTGCTTTTGTGGGGGGTGATGTGGACCGTCATCCTGTCGGTTCTGTCCATGCTGCTCAGCCTGGTTCTGGGCGCGCTTTTCGCCGTGGCGCGGCTGGCACCCTTCCGGCTTATCTGCTGGCCGGTGCAGGCGATCAGCTGGGTGTTCATGGGCACGCCGCTGTTGTTGCAGCTTTATGTGGTCTATTTTGGGCTGGCTGAACTGGGCCTGAACCTGAATGCCTTTACCGCCGGGGTGATCGCGCTCAGCCTGCATTTCGCGGTCTACAACGCCGATATCATCCGCGCCGGTATCCAGTCCATCGACACCGGCCAGTATCAGGCGGCGCGCAGCCTTGGCGTCAGCCATCTGCAGGCGATGCGCAAGGTGGTGGTGCCGCAGGCTTTGGCCAATGTCACGCCCGCTTTGGGCAACATGATGATCGCGCTTTTGAAGGAAAGCGCGCTGGTGTCGGCCATCGGCGTGATGGAACTGACCCTTTCGGCGCAGCGTGCGATCAGCCAGACCTTCCGGCCGTTCGAATTCTACCTGGCTGCCGCCGCGCTTTACTATGCCCTCAACCTTGTGCTGCAACAGGCGCTTCGCCTGATCGAGCGGCGCGCAGCCCTGACCCGATAGGTGGCCCGTGCAAGATACGAAACGCGAACCCCTCATCCGCATCCGCGATCTGCGCAAAAGCTTTGGCCCGCTGGAGGTGCTCAAGGGCATCGACATGGAGGTGCGCGAGGGGCAGATTCTGGCGCTGATCGGCCCTTCGGGTTCCGGCAAATCGACGCTCTTGCGCACGATCAACCAGCTTGAGGATGTCACCTCGGGCGAGATCTGGTTTGACGGCACGCTGGTCAACGCGCCTCTGCCGCACCGCGCGCGTGAAAAGCACCTGAACGCGCTCAGGCGCAGCATCGGCATGGTGTTTCAGCATTTCAACCTGTTCCCGCACATGACAGCGCTGGAAAACGTGACCATGGCGCCGGTCCTGCTGGGGCTGCATTCCAAAGCGCAGGCGCGCGAGAACGCGCTGCGGCTTCTGGCCAAGGTGGGCCTCAGCGACCGGGCAGATTATTACCCTTCGCGGCTGTCAGGCGGGCAGAAGCAGCGCGTGGCGATCGCCCGCGCGCTGGCGATGGAGCCCAAGGTGATGCTGTTTGACGAGGTGACATCGGCGCTGGACCCCGAACTGGTGGGCGAGGTCAACCGCACCATGAAGCAGCTTGCCGAAGAAAACATGACCATGCTCATCGTCACGCATGAGCTGAAATTCGCCGCCGACACCGCCAGCCATATCGTCTTCATGGCCGATGGCCGCATTGTCGAGGAAGGACCGCCCGATCAGGTGCTGCGCAACCCGCTTCAGGCCCGCACCCGCACCTTCCTTCAGCAGGACTTTGCTGGCTGATATCCCTTCTTTCACAGGCGACAAAGACATGACCACCCTTCCGGAAAGCCACCTTTTCTACCTGTCTACCGCGCAGCGCCCGCATCTGGCCGAGGCGCGCGGCGTCTATATGTGGGATGTGGATGGCAAGCGCTATCTTGACGGCTCATCGGGCGCGATGGTGTCGAATATCGGCCATTCGCACCCCCATGTGCAGGAAGCTCTGAAGCGTCAGATCGACAAATATACCTTCGGCTACCGGCTGCATTTCCAGACCGAAGCCTCCGAGGCACTGGCCGCGAAAACCGCCGCCCTTGCGCCCGAGGGGATGGAGAAGGTGTTCTTCGTCTCGGGTGGTTCGGAAGCGGTGGAAAGCGCGATCAAGTTGGCGCGGCAATGGGCGGTGGTCACGGGACAGGAAAGCCGCTGGAAGGTGATTTCGCGATACCCGTCCTATCACGGCTGCACGCTGGGGGCGCTGGCGCTGACCGGCTATGACCCGCTGGCCGCGCCCTTCGCGCCGATGATGCAGGCCATGCCCAAGATCCCCGCGCCGACCGCCTATCTGGACGGGCTGGACCCAACCGACCCCGCCACCGGCGCGCATTACGCCGCCATGCTGGAGGCGCAGATCCTTGCGGAAGGGCCGGAATCGGTGCTGGCCTTCATCGTGGAACCCATCGGCGGGGCGGCCACCGGCGCGCTGGTGCCGCCTGCGGGCTATATGCAGGCGGTGCGCGATATCTGCACACGCCATGGCGTGCTTCTGATCCATGACGAGGTGATGTGTGGCGGCGGGCGCACGGGGCGGTTTTTCGGTGCCGAGCATTGGGGCACTACGCCCGACATTCTGGCGCTGTCGAAAGGCTTTGGCGCGGGCTATGCGCCGCTGGGGGCAATGGTCGCGCATGAGCGGATTGTTGGCCCGGTGCAGGCGGCGGGGGGCTTTTTGCATGGCTTCACCTCAGCCGGAAACCCGCTGGCTTGTGCTGCGGGGCTCGCGGTGCTGGAGGTGATCGAGGCCGAGGGGCTGGTAGCGCGTGCCGCCCGGATCGGGGCGTTGCTGAAGAAGGGGCTGAACGGGCTGATGCAACGGTTCGATTTCATCGGCGATGTGCGCGGCGAAGGGCTGTTGCTGGCGTTCGAGCTGGTCGCGGACCGGGCCAGCATGAAACCCCTGCCACCCACGCTGAACGCCTATCTGGAACTGGTCGAACTGGCCTATGCCGAGGGGCTGATCATCTATTCGCGGCGCACGCGGGGGGGGCGCGCGGGCGATCATTTCCTCGTTTGTCCACCGCTGATTTCGGATGAATCGCATGTCACCGAGATCCTCGAAAAACTTGCCACCGCATTGGAGCATTTCGCCCCACGCCTGCGCGCCGCCATTTCCGACGCCCGCTGAAAGGAGCCTCTCATGTCGAAAGTGATCATTTCCTGTGCGGTTACGGGGTCGATTCATACGCCGTCGA
>ERZ869909.527-NODE-527-length-43392-cov-4.238901_pt1 | contig 43392 bp, 36 predicted proteins | sample MGYA00520892_ERZ869909 | MGnify/ENA primary metagenome ERZ869909 (study PRJEB32215, sample SAMEA104723947) | bioreactor metagenome | biome: bioreactor; feature: anaerobic bioreactor; material: water | place: China | collected 2015-03-12 ... | reverse complement strand
ATCTGGTGTGACACCAGTTTGCTCATAAGCATAAAGGGTGCCCGTGCGACCAAAGCCAGTTTGGACTTCATCAAAAATAAGCAACGCTTGGTGTTGGTCACACAGCTCACGTACACCTTTTAAGAAAGCTTCGTTACCTGGTACAACCCCGCCCTCACCTTGTAACGGCTCGATCATCACCGCACAGGTCTTGTCAGACATGACTGCAGCAAGACTTTCGAGGTTGTTGAACTCAACGTGTTGGACACCACCTGGCTTTGGACCGAACCCGTCAGAATAAGCTGGCTGACCGCCGACGGTGACGGTAAAGAATGTGCGACCATGAAAACCTTTGTGGAAAGCGATAATCTCTTGCTTGTTCTCACCGTGCACTTCAAGTGCCCAGCGACGCGCAAGTTTCAGTGCTGCTTCGTTGGCTTCGGCACCTGAGTTCGCATAATAAACCCGCTCAGCAAACGTTGCGTCGGTTAGTTTCTTAGCCAAACGCAGAGCTGGTTCGTTGGTCAGCACGTTACTTAAATGCCAGAGCTTATTGGCCTGCTCAGTCAGTGCATTGACCATGACCGGATGGCAGTGACCAAGGCAGCTCACCGCAATACCACCGGCAAAATCAACGTATTCGCGACCGTCCTGATCCCAGACTCGCGAGCCTTCACCGCGCACTGGAATCATCGCAGCTGGATTGTAGTTGGGTACCATCACCTGGTCGAAAAGTGCACGCGTTACTGGCATGTGATCTGACATAAAAAAGCTTCTCCTGTTGCCGAAAATCGAATTGTACAGACAAGTCATTTATCCGCACATTATGGCATGTTCAAAAGCAAATGTCTGTGCTCGGGCGAGGGAGTTTCCGGAAGAATCGAGCGACTCAATTTAGAATTGCGAACTGCCCGCATAAGTATGCAGACTGGGTCTGCTAGCGGACAGTTTGAGGGTGTTGTTCTAAGGTTGCTGCAAAATCAGTAAAGCTTTGATTTTCATTGAAGTTTGGCAGTACTCTGAGGAAGTTCCAAAGGACTTTGTGGCCCTCTTCACTGAGGACCGATTCTGGATGAAATTGCACCCCAAAAATTGGCAAGTTTTTGTGTTCTAATGCCATAACTTCCGCTGTCATCCCGTCATCGGCTACCCACGCTGTTGCTCGTAGGCAGTCTGGCAGTGACTCGGGCGCCAGCACGAGGGAATGGTAGCGAACAACCGTGAAGAATTCGGGAATATCTTGCATTAAAACACTGTCAATGTGCCGCACCCGTGACAACTTGCCGTGCATGACTTCTTGGGCGCGCACAACTTGCGCCCCGAATGCTTGGCCAATTGCTTGGTGACCCAGACAGACACCCAGAATCGGTATTTCACCAGCCAGTTCTTGAATGGCTTGCAAGCAAACGCCGGCCTCATTGGGCGTACACGGCCCCGGTGAAATCACCAAACCAGCAGGGTTTAACGCACGAATTTCAGCAACTGTGAGTGCGTCGTTGCGCTCAACACGAACGTCTTGACCCAACTCGCGAAAATAACGCACTAAGTTGTGAGTAAAGGAGTCGTAGTTGTCTAGCATTAAGAGCTCACGCATGATTCAAACTTACCCTTGCCTGAAATTTCAAACCCCGCCGTTCATGGCAGCGAATCATACCTAGTTTAGTGGCGAAATGAAAAGAAAAAGGCGCTAATCAGTTTAGCGCCTTGATGTCTGAAAAGCCCATTAGCCGGTGTTTCTCAAAGCACTTGCGATGCCGTTAATGCTCATCAGTAAGGTTAATAGCGTTTGTTCCTGTTGCGCTTCGCTCGTGCCTGCATCTTTTTGCTGACGCCACTGTGCAAGTAAATTCAATTGCGTACGGTGCAAGGGTTGCAGGGCTTCCTCGCGCAATAGGTTTGAATAGTAATGGTTAGGACGGCGCTCAGGGAACGGCTTTGCGAAAATCTCATCGATGATGTTGCGTGTCCGCTGCAGCTCTTCACAAAGTAATGGGTAAATGGCGTTACGCGTTTCCTTATCGGCAACTAAGTTAGCATACGCTTCCATAACAGCGATGTTGGAGGCTGCAAGCGATGTGTCCACATTGGTGAGCACATATTTCAACAGTGGGTCGGTCGCAATCGATGCTTTCAAGGCTGCAAATGCTTCCGGTTGCTCCTGTTTTAATTGGGTGAACGTATAACCGACGCCATACCAACTGGTAATGTTGTAGCGCGATTGCGCCCAACTGAAGACCCAAGGTATAGCGCGCAGGTCTTGTAACGTGCGGGTTCCCGTTCGCCGCGCAGGGCGCGAGCCAATGCGGCTGCTTTCAATCGCGTCAATGGGTGTTGCGGCACCGAAATAGCCTAGAAAATAAGGGTTTTGGATCAGCTGTTGATAAAAGTCTTTGCTTTTTTGCGCCAAATAATCCCAGGTTTTTTGATGAGCATTTGGCTTCTGCTGCGCGTTGCGTTGATCGAGAATCGTCGCAGCAGTCGCACTGGCCATCAGCATTTCTATATTCGAACTGGCGTTGAGCGTGTTCGCATATTTCTGTGAAATGGTTTCCCCTTGCTCGGTTAGGCGCAGATCACCACCCACTGAGTTGGGCGGCAGCGCTTGAATAAACCAATTGGTTGGCCCCGCGCCACGGCTAATTGACCCACCTTTACCATGGAAAAAGCGAATTTTAATGCCGCGAGCGTTACCGAGCTCGGTCAGCTTTTCTTGTGCTTTGTACAGCCCCCACTGGCTGGCGATGATTCCGCCATCTTTATTGCTATCGCTGTAGCCCACCATAATTTGCTGCACCGGCGCCTCATTGTTATTGAGCTCTTGATGGTAGGCCAGACTACGCTGGGTCACTGGGTGAGAGAAAAACTCCGCCATGATTTGCGTGCTATTTTGCAGATCTTCAATGGTTTCAAATAGCGGAACAACTGGAATTTTGCAGCGCAAGCCATCTGCCGTGTTCTCGGTCAAGCCCGCTTCGCGGGCAAGCAAATAAACCACCAGCAGGTCAGATACGTCTCGCGTCATGCTGACAATCAACGAGCCGATTCCGTCGGTTCCATAGTGTTCGACATACTCTGCCACCACACGCAGCGCTTTTACCGCAGCATTCGCTTCGTTGGGTAGTGGCGTTTTATGAAAAGTAAACGGACGATTCTTACCGAGCTCTTGGTTGATGAACGATAACCGCTCCTGTTTGCTCCACTGTAAAAACTTCTCACCGCTTTCTGAAGAGCTATCAAGTAGTTGCGCTAAGGCTTTGTCATGGAAACTACTGTTTTGACGGATATCTAATTTAGCAAGGTGAAAGCCAAACGTTTCGACGATGCGGATAGCCCGGTTTATATCGTGTTGTGCTACTGCCTTCGCGCCATAAGCGAACAAGGCTTGCTGGAGCAGTTCGAGATCGGCAATCAGGTCTTTTGCGAAGCGGTAACTACCGGGGCGTTCATTCAATTCTGTGGCGTGCTCACGTTTCACATCAAGTGGTAACTTGGTGATACATAAGTTCACAAATTGGCGGAACACCTCACCGCGATTGCGTTGATAACTTTGTTTGCCCGCATCACCTAATTCACGTAGCATTTCATCAATGCGTTGTTGTAGCTCCGGGGTGGTTTCGCTGTAGTGACAAGAAAAACTGAGGTGTGTGACCAACTTCACGAGCGCCCGGCGCACAATGACAAAGGCGTTCAAGCGCAGTGATTTAAGGGTTTGTGCGGTGACTTCATCCGTAATAAATGGGTGGCCGTCACGATCCCCGCCCACCCAATTACCAAATGATAGCTTGGGGAATTGACTTGCTTGGCGCAGTAAGGCGGGATCTAAGTTCAAATATTCCCACGCTTGCAATAAGCGCTTGTCTACGAGCTCGATCACGTCAGGAAATACATTTGTAAGATAATGCATGACGTTGCGTAGCTCAGATTCAACATCAGGCTTTTCTAGAAAAATCTCCCCTGTGCGCCATAGCCGCTCAAGTACAAGCTTAATCTCATTGCGTATTTCTGCTTGCTCGCGAGTCGTCCACATTTGGTTCTCGCGTTTTACCAGTAAGAGATACAACTCACGATGATGCTCAAGAACAGTTGCGCGTTTTGCTTCGGTGGGGTGCGCAGTAAGTACCGGCTCCACACGTACTTGCGGCAGTTGTTTGGCGATATCTGCGGCACTCAAACCTGCATTCAGCAAAGTTTGTAAGCGCTCGCCCCATAAGCCATTCACTGCCGCTAATGACTTTTTATCTTCGACTTTCCGCCGATTCTGTACCGCACCGTTAATCTCAGCCATATTCAACATTTGGAAAATAATTGAATACATTTGAATGTGTTTCGGGGAGAACGGCTCGCACTGTTGTTCTGAGGAATTGCGCCAAGGTAAGTCGGGTAACAGCGCCTCCTCACCATTTTCGATAAGCACTTCCCGTAAACATTCGAGTAAGAACTCGAAATCGAAGTAGGGTTTTCCGAGCTTTTCTTGAACAAGCTGCAGGCTACTCTCTGATTGAGGATTAGGTGCTGTAGATGGCATACGTTGTTCCTCCGAAAATAGCGCGCAAGCAAGAAAATCGGCACCCATGCCAATCATGGGCAGAGCGGTAGCGGGCAGCATGTTGCTGCCACCCGTCCCCAGAGCCCGAACCGCCACCGATCATCTTAGATAAGTGTGCGGCCGGTCCGCTTTCTGGTCTTACTGCTTATTGGCTTCGATAAACGGTACTGTACTATTCGGCAGCATAGTGGTCGGCAATTTACCGTCCCATGCTTCCGCTTTCACCAACTCAACCAACAGCGGATTGTCAGCGAGTGCCGCTGCACGCTCGCGAATTGCTTCCGCTTCCGCGTTACCGCGTAAACGAATACTGTCCGCTTCTGCTTGCGCTTGCGCACGCACCCGGTCTGCTTCGGCTGCGGCACGAGTCCGCACGATATCCGCTTCGACGCGCTCACGCTCAAGGTTCTGGCGCTCACGTTCAACCGCAACTTCGGCAAGCATACGCTGCTCAACGCTTTCCTCATAGGCGGCACTGAACGACACGTCTTCAACTTGCACACCAAGGATAATCACTGGCCCGGTGACTGAACGCTGAACCGCAGCGGCCATTTCTGCATTTAAACGGCCACGCTCACGAATCGACGTGGCCGCATTAAATTGACCTAGTACAGTTTTTGCTTCTTCCAATACAATACGCGTGACCTGGCGATCAATCAAAGCTTGGCGCGTACCAAAGTTCCGATAAACTTCGTCAACTCGGCTGCTATCAATTTGATAACGCACCGATAAATTCATCACCGCTGGCTGTTGATCGTTACTGTAAGCTTCCATGTTGCGATACAGTTCAACTTGTTCCTGCACAGAGATTTTGCGAATACTGTCAACCAATGGAATTTTAAAATGAAGTCCCGGGTCGGAAATCTTGATTAAACTACCGTAACGAATGACGGCACCCCGTTCACCTTCGTCGACGGTATAAAAACTGCCGACCGATAATAGTAGTACAAATACACCGACCACAAAGCCGATTACAAGTTTAACGCTAGTTCCTTTCGCCACGCTTTAGTCCTCTTTTTTCTTGTTGTTTTTCATAATAATTTCGTAGGCTTTAATCACACCGAGGATGACTAATACCGCCACCACGGCTAAGCCGATAAAAGATAATCCCAATCCCATTTTTATTTTCTCCTTCGTGTTAGAGCAAAAAGCCACCATAACGGTGGCTTTTGAAAAATTATTAGCGTGGTAACACAAAGCCCACCGCGTCATACACGCGTCGGACAGTGTCAGCGGCCACTTCACGGGCCTTCATAGCCCCTTTTGCCAATACCGCATCCATCATGGCTTCGTCTGCCCGTATTTCTTGGAAGCGCGCTTGCATTGGCTCCAAAAATGCCACCACCGCATCAGCTACGTCCCCTTTTAAATGACCGTACATTTTACCTTCATATTCTGGTACTAAGTCATCAATGCTGCGGCCGGTTGCGCCCGCCAACAGCGTCAATAAATTTGACACGCCCGGCTTTTCTTCAGGGTTAAAGTAAATCCGCGCTTGCTCGTCTGAATCGGTCACTGCGCGTTTAATTTTCTTGGCGATTTTCTTCGGCTCTTCGAGCAAACCAATAAAGTTATTGGCGTTGTCGTCCGACTTCGACATCTTCTTGGTTGGGTCCTGCAAACTCATAATTCGCGCACCGTGCTGCGGAATAAATGGTTCTGGCACGACAAAGATATCGCCATAAATATTATTAAAGCGGGTCGCCACATCACGCGCTAACTCAAGGTGCTGCTTTTGGTCATTGCCGACCGGCACTTCATTGGCGTTATACAAGAGAATATCAGCGGCCATGAGCACCGGGTAGGTAAACAAACCCGCATTCATATTCGACTCTTGCTTCTGTGACTTGTCTTTATACTGAGTCATCCGATTCAGCTCACCCATTTGGGTGTAACAATTCAGTACCCACGCTAATTGGGAATGTTCCGGTACATGCGACTGCAAAAACAGAGTACTGCGCTCAGGATCCAAGCCACACGCCATATACAGGGCTAAGCCATCCAAGGTTGCATTGCGCAGGGCGACTGGGTCTTGGCGAACGGTAATTGCATGCAGGTCGACCAACATAAAATGACAGTCATGGCTGTCTTGCATATTGACCCACTGACGCAATGCGCCCATGTAATTGCCAATGGTTAGTTGCCCTGACGGCTGACAGCCACTTAATACAACGGGTTTGCTCATTATTTTTTTACCTGTAATTACCAAATTCTTATCTAACCTGAATCTCATTCAGGTTAACCCACTGTGAACATGAATAGAATTCACTTTGCTCATGTTCTAAAACAGTGGCTCTCACATTAATTTCGACCACTTGCCGCCAGTTCTGCACGCATTTGCGTAATCACTTCGGCATAATCGGGTTGGTTGAAAATGGCCGAACCAGCGACAAACATGTCCGCACCAGCTGCTGCAATTTCACGAATATTGTCGACTTTCACACCACCGTCGACTTCTAATAAAATATCATAACCGCTGTCGTCAATGCGCTTGCGCGCTTCGCGCAGCTTGTCCAACGTTTGCGGAATAAAAGACTGGCCACCGAAACCGGGGTTAACCGACATCAGCAAAATAATGTCGACCTTGTCCATTACGTAGTCGAGGTAATGCAGCGGCGTTGCTGGGTTAAAAACTAAACCCGATTTACAGCCGTGATCTCGAATCAACTGCAAGGTACGGTCAATATGCACTGACGCTTCTGGGTGGAAGGTGATCATACTGGCGCCAGCCTTGGCGAACTGCGGCACCAGTGCATCGACCGGCTCGACCATTAAGTGCACATCAATCGGCGCGGTAATACCGTAATTGCGCAAAGCATCACAGACCATCGGGCCAATCGTTAAATTCGGTACGAAGTGGTTATCCATGACATCGAAATGCACGACGTCCGCTCCTGCTGCCAAGACATTTTCAACGTCTTCGCCTAAACGGGCAAAGTCGGCTGACAGAATCGACGGGGCAATTAAGAATTCGCGCATAGTCACAAGCCTTCTTGCAATTTGAAAGTCGGCGGCTAGTTTAACAAGTGAGCGCTTTTGATTCACGTAATTTCTTAATGCTCATAAAGGTATGAGCTTCCGACGAATTTGCTAAAAAATCAGCGTAACTTGAAGAAAATTCTATGTGGTTGACCATTCTCACCAACTTGAAGAGTCGTCGTTCCACTTTCTGGATACCACGACTGTGTACTCACTGCTCGCTGAATCATCATAAAGGCTAAGAATGGTTCATTACCCATATTATTGATTGTTAAGGCACATGTTTCGTTGCGACATTCAACATCATCGACACTAAAATCGCGTAACGCTTCTTCATTCATGAATAAGTCTGTAATGTTCTGCTCTGCTGCGTATGACCAGCTTTGGTCCGTCGACTCTGCTTCAAAACGCCCAGCCTTTTGCTGAATTTCCTGTGCGACTTTCTGACTTGTTGTAAGTATGGGTTCTTGGTGTTGCATGATTTGTTGCTGCAATGACTGTTGTTCTGACTCACTGCCGGCAAGTCCCGAGTCTTCGCCCTTCAAATCTAACTCATCAAGCTGTACCCCAGTTTGTGCAGAACCGTTATCAACAAGCTCGAGGAATGTACGACACTCTGTATTCATATCGAGCTCAACTTGAACGATTCTGCTCGGGTTGTTGGTTATTCGGTGCTCGTGTTTGAATGTATCACGTATCAACAAGAGCACTAATGTGGTAATCACCATCAGGTAAATGAAGTGAGTGATCCGTTGCACACGTAATTCCTTCTTCCGTCAGTTGCAATCAATTCGACTTATAATGTCAAGAAATACGTCTTTTATTTAAATTGAGCCTCAAGATTAACGATGCGTATAGTCTCTTTTTGACCCCACTCATTAATTTCGGCCTTTAACTCTGCGCAGGCAGTGCAAAAGTCATCAGTGATCGTCAGAATAAAGATTGTTTCGCGTTGGTCGGTCAACTGCTCTGATGTTAACTGAAGGAGCCCCTCAAAAAATGCATCCTTTGAGTCACAATGTACTCGATTTTGCATTTCTAAAAATCGTTTTAAATCATTGATTTCAAAATTGTGATCGTAAGTTTCTTGCAGTCCCCGCATTCATCAAACAATAAAACGAACGGGTAGCTAATTTCAAGCGAACTTTCATTCATCAAGACCATCAAATCTGACATTGATACCTGATAAGAGCTAATTCTGCTAGCTTGGATATCCTTGTCTGGTTCGACGTTGAGAAAGTTTGAAAGGAATAGCAAAACGATAAAATAATACATTGATACCTCGCTCAAGGCTTCGAAACTAGCGGCTTACAACTGCTTGTCTCTAAATCACACGTCATGCAGAATCCATTAATACAATGGACACAAGTCGACTGATCGCAAACAGAGCCATTTGTGTTTGATAGAGAGGGGAAGCTGAAGGACAGGGAAAGTAATATAAAAAGGCTGCATTTAAATATCCTATTAATCACATTAACTCCTTGTTATGGTATGTAAAGTTAAGCTATGACCACATAATCAGGTTAGCAAGTCTGGACTCTATCCCGACAAGAGCTATGTAAACTAGCGAAGCCCAACGTGAGGACAAATCGAACAATGCAACACCAAGAGTCTATGCCCAATAAACACGAAGAGAAAAACAACCAGCCGGGTCTTTGGGCCATTGTCTGGAGTGTGCTTGCAGCTTTGTTTGGTGTACAAACTGAAGCAAATCGTCGGCGTGATTTTTCCCAAGGCAATCCGCTTGCTTATATTATTGTTTTTATTATTTTGTTAGTGGCTTTCGTAGCGGCGGTTGCTGGCATCGTTCGTTTAGTTTTAGCTTACGCGACGTGATAGTCGCTTCAGCCACAATCACATATTCCACTGAAAAAAGGGCCGATGGAAAAACCATCGGCCCTTGATTTTGATTCGAGTTGTCACACAAGCAATTATGCGGCCGAGGCAATACCCGAATGACGTAGCAATGGCGCGATATCGGGCTCACGACCACGGAAGGCTTTAAATAATTCCATCGCGTCTTTACTACCGCCCATTTCGAGAATGTGCTGAAGGAAATCACGCCCAGTGTCGGCATTAAAAATGCCTTCTTCTTCAAAGCGCGCATAAGCATCAGCGGACAGAACTTCGGCCCATTTATAGCTGTAATAGCCCGCCGCATAGCCACCAGCAAAAATGTGGCCAAAGCTATGTTGGAAACGGTTATACGTTGGCGGCACCACCACAGCAACCTGACTCCGCACATCATCCAAGATAGCTTGTACTCGCGCACCTTGCTCAGCATCGAATTCTTGGTGAATACGCATGTCAAACAACGAAAACTCAAGTTGCCGGACCATTTGCATTGCGGCTTGGAAGTTACGTGCGGCCAGCATTTTATCCAATAAATCCTGTGGCAGTGGCTCACCGGTTTCGTAATGGCCGGAAATAAATGCAAGCGCCTCTGGCTCCCAGCACCAGTTCTCTAAAAACTGGCTCGGTAACTCAACCGCATCCCAGGCAACGCCGTTAATGCCCGACACCCCAGCTACATCGATTTTCGTTAGCATGTGATGAAGACCGTGACCAAACTCATGGAACAAGGTAATCACCTCGTCGTGGGTGAAGAGTGCCGGTTTGTCGCCAATCGGTTTATTGAAATTACACGTCAAGTACGCAAGAGGCAGCTGCAGCTGACCGTCCGGCAAGCGTCGACGGACAGCGCAGTCGGCCATCCATGCACCGCCGCGCTTTTTCGAGCGCGCGTATAAGTCGAGGTAAAAACCTGCACGCAAATTGTTCTCGGCATCGTAAATTTCATAATAGCGAACATGATCATGCCAAGTCGGTGCTGACGCTTCGACGATACGAATTCCAAACAAACGCTCGGCCACAGTAAACAAGCCTTGAACAACGTTCGATTCCGGAAAGTAAGGTCGCAAGACTTCGTCGGAAATTTCGAATTGCTGCTGTTTCAGTTGTTCCGCATAGAATGGAATATCCCATGCTTGTAAATCGGTCACGCCATGCTCATGCTCCGCATACGCTTTGATTTCTTCAAATTCCTTGCGTGCTTGCGGCAGTGAACGCTCCGCTAAGTCGTGCAAGAAACCGAGAACTTGAGCCGGACTGTCGGCCATTTTCGTTGCTAATGAAACTTCGGCATAGTTGGCAAAACCAAGGAGCTGAGCAAGCTCATGGCGCAGCGCGAGGGTTTCATCGATAATCCTCGAGTTATCATACTCACCTGCATTCGGGCCTTGGTCCGAGGCGCGTGTTGCGTAGGCTTCGTACATTTTTCGCCGGAGCGCACGATTTTCTGCATACATCATTACTGGTAAGTAACTCGGAATATCGAGCGTAAACACCCAACCGTCGAGTTCTTTCTCTTGCGCGACCTCGGCTGCTGCTGCAACTGCGCTCTCTGGTAAACCAGCAAGCTCGCTCTCGTCGGTCACATGAGCAAACCACGCGTGCGTTGCATCCAGCAATTGATTACTAAATTGTGAACTGAGTTGTGAAAGACGGTTTTGAATTTCGCCGTAACGCTTTTTCTGTTCCGCAGGTAAGGCGACACCTGACAGCTCAAAGTCGCGTAAGGTATCGGTAATCACGCGTTGTTGGGCTGTACTTAACTCGGAAAAACCCTCGCTCTGCGCAAGCTTCATATACGCGTTATACAAGCCTTCATGCTGACCAACCCAAGTTGAGTAGTCAGACAATAACTCTAAACAGGCATCGTGAGCAGCGCGCATGGCGTCTTCACTCACCACCGAGTTCATGTGTGAGATTGGCGACCAAATACGACTTAAGCGATCGTCAGCCTGTTCAAGCGGCGCAACCAAGCTTTCCCAAGTTGGCTGTTCAATGTTGACCACTTGGCCAATCACCGCTTTGCAATGCGCAATCGCCTCACTCACGGCAGGCTCCACATGTTCTGCACGAATGGCCGGAAAGGGGGGGTGAAAGAAATCGGTCAATAATGGATTGTTGGCAGTGCTCAAAAGACGACCCTCTTTAAAATAACGCGTGAATTACCCTATACGTGCGGTCGGAAACTTTCGATTTCAAGGTCAACCGCACCTTTAGCTCGACTAGTTGGCTTTCTTCAATCACAAAACCCGCTACAATCAGAGTGATTTTGGCCGAAAACCTACGGAAAAATTCCATGAACCGATTCACAAAAACAACAAAAATAATGGCATTGGTTGCCAGTGCAGCACTATTTACCAGTGCCTGTGTTAGCACCGACTCCAACTCATTGACTGAACAACCACGCGGGCAAACGAGCCCACTGCCTAGTGACACCACGTTCACCTTAGCGGATATCTATGCCAGCGACATGTTCTCGGTGAAAAGCTTCCCGACCACACGTTGGTTAGCGGACGGTAGCGGTTACACAACTTTAGAACAGAACGACAACGGCGGTCGCGACATTGTTCGCTATCATCCTGAGACTGGCGAGCGTACCGTGTTAGTGAGTGCTGACTTATTGCGCCCAAGTGAGGACGCAGACCCACTCCGCATTGCCGATTATCAGTGGTCGGAAGATGCGCAACAACTGTTAATTTTCACCAACACGCGACGCTCGTGGCGCACACACACGCTCGGTGATTACTGGGTGCTAAATCGAGAAAACGGTCGCTTGTTCCAGCTCGGTGGCGATGCACCGGAGTCGACCTTACAATTTGCTAAGTTTGACCCTGCCGGCACGCGAGTTGCGTATGTCATGCAAAACAATATCTACGTGCAAGATTTAACCTCGCGCTCCATTACTCAGCTAACACACGACGGTAACCGTGACCTCATCAACGGTACCTTTGATTGGGTCAACGAAGAAGAGTTTTATTTGCGTGACGGTTTCCGTTGGTCACCGGACGGCAGCCACATTGCCTACTGGCAAGTGGACACTAGCGGTGTGCCAATGTTCACCATGATCGACAACGTCAGCGAGTTGTATCCAACCCTCACCGAGTTTCCATATCCAAAAGTTGGTGAAACGAACTCGTCGTTGCGGGTTGGCGTGTTACCCGCGAACGGTGGTGACACCACTTGGATGCAGCTGCCGGGTGACCCTCGCGACCACTATTTGGTGCGCATGGAATGGGCCGGTAATAGCAATGAGTTAATGATTCAACAAATGAACCGCGCGCAGAACTTCATGCAGTTTTGGTTGGCAAACGCAAAAACTGGCACTGCTGAAGCGTTAATCACCGAGCAAAGCAATGCTTGGGTCGAGCAAGTCGACGATGTGCGTTTCTTCCGCAATGGACAGAGCTTTATCTGGCAAAGCGAGCGTTCAGGTTACCGCCACCTCTACCGCTTCGACCGCGATGGCGACGGCCTAACCCCGTTAACTTCAGGCGATTATGACGTCATCGAAATTGCCGAGATTGTCGCCAATGATCAAGGACAAGGTTATGCCTGGTTTATTGCCTCGCCAGAAAACCCCTTGCAGCGTTATTTATTCCGCGTGGCACTAGACGGCAGTTCGGAAGCGGAGCGCATTACCCCTGCAGATTGGTCGGGTTCACATAGTTACCGAGTCTCTCGCGATGGTCGTTTTGCCCTGCATTACGTGTCACGCAAAGGTGTACCGACGGAAACTCGCATGGTCTCCTTACCGGACCACAGTGTGATTAACGAATTGGAAATGAACGAAGCGCTGAAAGCAACGTTAGCCGAGAAAATTACCAGCCAGTCAGAGTTTTTCCAAGTCACTGCGCGTGACGGCTTGGTGCTTGATGGTTACGTCATGCGCCCGGCAGACTTTGACCCGAGCAAGCAATATCCGTTAATCATGTACATCTACGGTGAGCCATGGGGACAAACGGTTGCTGATACTTGGCAAGGTCAAACCTACCTGTGGCATGACTATATGACCCAACTGGGTTATGTGGTGGTGTCGATCGATAACCGTGGCACGCGCTCACCACGTGGTCGCGACTGGCGTCATTCGATCTATATGCAACTCGGTATTGTCACCGTGCGGGATCAAGCCGACGCCTTAGACGAAATGCTGGCCCGTTGGAGCTGGATTGACGGCAATCGTGTTGCGATGTGGGGCCACAGTGGTGGTGGGTCACAAACCTTGAATGCGCTGTTCCGTTATCCAGACAAGTTCCACGCTGGTATAGCTCTTGCGCCAGTTCCAGACTTACGTCTTTATGACACCATTTATCAAGAACGTTACTCAGGGTTATTGCCAGAGGCTGCCGATAGCTACGAAGAAACCTCAGCGGTTACCCATGCAGCAAACTTGCAAGGTGACTTGTTGCTTGTGCATGGTACTGCCGATGACAACGTGCACTACCAAGGCACCGAGCGCTTGAAAGACGAACTGATTAAACACAACAAACAGTTCCGCTTCATGGCGTACCCGAACCGCACCCATGGTATTCGCGAAGGTGAAGGCACATCGTTGCACTTACGCACCATGATGACCGAGTTCTTATGGGAAAAAGTACCGGTTCGCTAGGACTTTTCTTGCCACACAAAAAAAGCAGCGTTGATACGCTGCTTTTTTTTCTGCTACTTTTGCAACTGAGCTAAGACTCACTGTCCCGCTTTTGTGTTGGCCCTTCGATAAGAACGTAATCGACGACCCCCTCTTCAATTGCTGCATTCAAGTCGTGTTCAAGTTGATCTTTAATATCGTCGTATGGTTTGTTCAAACCACGCAAACCATAAGCCCGATTTCGACCATGAACTTTACCAATATACAGAGCCATGTCGGCTATCTGCAGGGCGCGCTCCCAACCTAAGACAGACTCGTCAATGCCTGCGAATGGCAAGTGAATAAAGCCTGCTGTCGCCGTCACTGGAATTTCTTTGCCTTCGTGTATCACCGGCTTTTCGCCAATGACTTGTAACACTCGGCTGGTAAATTCAGGCAATTTAGCTTCCGCCATACCCGGTAAGTAAAGTAAGAACTCTTCACCGCCCCAACGCACGACTAGGTCGCTAGAACGCGCTAAGTTCGTTAAGCGTTCACTAAGGGCTTTCAATACAGTGTCACCTGCGGCATGACCATGTGTATCGTTAATTCGTTTAAAGTAGTCGACGTCGAGCAGCACTAGACCGTCCGGATGCTCAGGATTAGAATGACGCCGCTCATTTTTAGCGCGGTGCGTCATATGATCCTGCAATGCACGACGATTAAGTAACGCAGTTAGCGGGTCGCGGCGAGAATGAAACTCAAGCTGTTTGTTGGCGACTTTCAAGCGTAAATTCGCTCGGCGTGCAGCGCGATACAAGAAGGCAAGTAAAAACAAGCCCATAACAACCACCACACCAAAGAGAATAAAGATTTGCTGCTGCAGTTGTTTGTTTTCAATAATTTGTTCTTGCAGATCGTTACGTTGTTGCAGCAATTCGATTTGCTGCAGTCGGTCTTGCGCTTGGTAACGCACTTCGAGTTCACGCAAAGCATCTTCGCGCTCAGTCTGCGAAATCGTATCCCTTAGATTACGTTGTTCCAATAGAGTCTGCGCTTGTGCTTGGTACATGCCCGCACGCTCATAGGCCCGCGCAGCAAATTCTAGATGTTCATAAAACTCACCTGGTTCAGACAGGTTGCGCAACGCGTCTGTATGCTTACGAATCGCCTCAATACCAGAAAAGTCGTCGGTCATGACGGCGATGTAGCCAAGGTTGAACAAAACAACATGGGCGATTGCGACATCATCCCCTAATGCATCATGAGCCTCTAATAGTTCATAAGTCTCAAGCAGAATTTCTCGCGCTCGATCGTAGTTTTCTAATTCAATATAACTCGATGCAATATTATTTAAACTCGTGAAAATAACACCGGGCCATTCCATTTGTTCAGCCCACTCGATCGCTCGGCGGTGGCTAGCAATTGACGACTCGGTTTGCCCTAGCACACCTTCAATATAGCCCTTGCGAAGATACAATCCCGGCAAGAAGCCATAAAGTTCGCCTTCTTCAGCTTCCTGAATAGCTTGTACCGTCAAGTCCATAGCTAAATCATAATTGCGCAGCTGCAAATGAACTTGGGTGATTTGGCCGGTGAGCGCCACTCGCCGTGTTCGACGGCGATTATCTGTAGTTAAAGACAGCCACTCAAGTGACTGCAAACCGTGCTCCAGGGCACGTTGGTATTGACCATTACTAGAAAAAACTCCCAGAAGCACAATGTTTGTATAGTAGCCAATGCGGGGGTTTTGTACTTGATCAAGAATCATCGTGAGTTGTTCAGCAATAGCAAGCATCTCTGACGTTTGCTGTTGAAATTGACGCAACTCGAGCCAATTGACATAGTATTCTATGACGACGTCCGCAAACGGATGTTGCTCTGCAAACGGCAACAGTTCCACCAACAGTTCTTCTGCTTGCTCTAACTCTTGCAGCCGCAAAAACTCAAAGAACTGATAACTCTGCGCTCGCATGTAAGTTGATGGGTACTCACTCGCGCCAACCTCCTGCAAAATACGGGTCAGCTCGGCTTCTCGTTCTTCATCATCGACAAGGTTTAAATACAGATCGAGCGCTTCTTCTAAATCGCTGTGAATAATGGTGCGTTGTGCTTGGATCGGTTCAAACGAGAGTGTCAGTGGACCACTAAGCACCGCAGCGGCCGGCGCAGACCACAAGACAAGAATGAAGAGGGACAGTGCATATTTAGTTAAAATTGGCATAGAACTCCATCACATCCCTGTGCCGAGATTATTGTTTCGCAATTTACGAAATCGTTGTTATTGTTAAGCTTATGTTGTTTGTTTAGAAATACCAGATATTACCCAGCGGATCTAGTAAGGAATTCCTTTTATGGCTATCGAATCATTTGGTTCCGATACTCTTAGTGTACAAACTCTTTTACAAACGCTTACCGAACAGACAAAGCATTTGTATTCCGCCGACTCAGTGCCGCAATGGGTAACGATTTGCATTGCTATTCTCGTTGCTCTGTACACTCGCCGACGTATGTTAATTAAACTGGGTGAATCAGGTAGCGCGAGCTCTGGCTTAAGACGCTTAGCGTACCGGTCGTTAGAGCGAATTCTATGGCCGATAAGCATGCTGATCGTCCTCTGGGCAGGCCAGTTTGTGCTCCAGCTGTGGCTCGATGATACGCCAATTCTGAATGTTTTAGTACCGTTGACCAGTTCCTTTGCGGCCATTCGACTAATTGTCTATTTTTTGCGTAAGTCATTGAAAGGCGGTCCACTTTTAAAAGCTTCAGAGAGCCTGATTGCGGGGATCATCTGGGTGATCGTCGGCCTTTATTTACTCAACCTGCTGCCACAGGTAGTCGCCGCATTAGATGCCGTCGGTGTGAATTTAGGTGATTTTCGACTGTCTATTCTTTCGGGGCTAAAACTCTTTTTCCTGATTATTATTGCCTTGACCATCGCCGGTTGGATTTCGCATCTTCTTGAAATTCGTTTAGCAGAAACCAAAGCTCTTAACGCCAGTACTCGCGTTGGGCTCATTAAATTCATTAAATTTGCGCTCATTACCATTGCCGTCTTAGTCACTTTAAGCTCTGTCGGCTTTGACATGTCAACCTTCGCCGTCTTTGGTGGCGCTTTAGGCGTGGGTTTAGGTTTTGGTTTACAACGCATCGCAGCGAACTTTATATCTGGGTTTATTGTGATTTTTGACCGCTCGGTGAAACCTGGTGACGTCATTACCATTGGCGAACAATTCGGCTGGGTGCAAGAGCTACGCTCGCGTTATATTGTGTTGCGTAACCGGGAAGGGGTCGACACCTTGATTCCGAATGAGAACCTCATTACTTCTGAGGTCATCAACTGGAGCTATTCCGACACCAATACGCGGATTAAAATTAATGTTGATATTAGCTACGATGACGACCCTGAAGAAGCCATTCGAATCATGGAAGAATGTGCTTTGGTTTCCGATCGAGTGTTAAAAGATCCGGCACCAGTGGCTCGTTTAATGGAATTTGGTGATAACGGCATCCAACTGCAGTTGCGCGTATGGATTGCTGACGCAATGAACGGTTTTGAAGGCGTGCGCTCGCCGATTAAAATTGAAATTTTCAAGCGCTTCAAAGAGGCGGGTATCACCATTCCATTCCCACAACGAGATTTACATGTAAAGTCACTCACACCAGAAGTACTTGAGTCTCTTGAGCGGTTGATCCAACGACAGAAAGAGTCAGACGGCGGACAAAGTGAGCCCTAACCCGGCTCACTCACCTCAATTTGAATTTTCACAACATCGAGCACATCAAGTTCCAACGCTGCGTTAAAGTCGCGAAAGAGCAGGCTTTCGATCGTCTGATAAGGGCCCCGAATGCTTTTTAAACAATGCGCTTGATTGCGTCCTTCTAACTTACCGACATAAAGAAGATTATCAGCCAGCTGCAGCGCTTTCTCCCAGTCGAGTTGCGTTTCGTCAATGTCAGAAATAGGCAACATAACGGTCCCTATGGTCGCATGAACCGCAATTTCTCCAGTGTTATACACCACCGGCGCTTCGTTCAAGGCAATCAAAATGTTTTCGGTGAGTACTGTCGCTTCTGCTGCCGCAGCGCACGGCGCATAGATTAAAAATTCTTCGCCGCCCCAGCGAATGATATGAGCGTCTTCCCCGCAAACACTAATCAGCCGCTTAGCGACATCACGCAGTACTTCGTCGCCGGCAGCATGTCCAAGGGTATCGTTAATTTGTTTAAAATGATCGAGGTCGAGCAGCATCAAGACACTTGATGCTGGATGAGCTTGCTGCCGACGCGCTTGCATTAAGTTCTGGAAATGTCGACGATTACCTAATCCAGTTAAAGGATCGAGTAAAGCTTGTTGGTGCAAGCGGCGGTTTGCTTCATTGAGTTGCTGATTTGCCTTTCTTGATGTTCGGTATCCCATGGCAATCACAATCAACACCAACACTAAAACCAGAATCAGCAAAACACTGATACCTCGGACGAGTTGAGTATTCTGTAATTGCTGTTCACGTAATTGATTTTCGTGTTGTAACAAGGCGATTTGTTGCGCTTGGTCATGGGCCTCGTAGCGTGCTTGCATTTCCACCATGAGCTGCTCACGGTCAGAACGGAATAGACGTTGGCGGACATCATGGAGATCTAACAATGTTTTAGCTTGTTCTTCAAATAGCCCTGCTTCGCCGTAGGCGAGTGCTAAATAATAGAGAACTTCTGCTTCATCACGGCCGTTGCCATGACTAACGATGGCTTCGCGAATAGCCAGCATGCGGTCAATACCGGCTGCGTAATTGCCCCGTTTTACGTCGATGTTGGCTAAGTTAAACTCGACAAACTGCAGCTCTCGCAGGCGTTGCTCGGAATATGCGACTGTCCTTGCCTCGAGAAGTAATTCCTCTGCGGCATCAAAATCAGCGTCGTTAATCAGTTCGGAAGCCATATTGTTGCGCGCAATAATTTGAATGCGAACATCCTTTTCTTGTTCCGCCCAATATAATGCGTGCCGATAGGACTGAATGGCATCCGACCGCGACGTTAAATGCCCGAGCACATACCCCTGAACCAAGTATAAATCAGGTAACCGGTGGTGCACTTGATAGCGCAAGCCTTCGTCGATTGCGGACCGAACGATTGGCAAAGCGGCTTCGAAATTCTCAATCGTCGCATACAGCCGAGCGATGTGCATGTTTAGAAATTGCCGACGGCGAACGTTTTGCTGTTGGTCATCATTTACAATCGCCTGCTGGGCTCGCAAAAAGTGTTCGAGCGCCTGCTCGTGCTGTTGCGCATTGGCAAGTACTCGCCCAGCGACATTATGACCAAAAAATAGAATGCGAGGGTTGGTCACGTCATGACTATGACGTTCGAAATCCGCCACCGCGCGTTGCGCCAACTGGCGCTTGTTTTGCAGGTCGAAAATTTCCGCTTTTAACGCATAAACTTCAGCGATTGCGGCGACACTGTTGCCTCTTTCCGCATGTTCAAGCAGTTTTCGCGCAATTTCTTCTGCGGCATCATATGCTTTCTCTGCGTGCGCCAGCTCTAACGCTCGATAGCCCCACGCACGGACATAGGTGGAAACCGGTGTGGTCGGCGTAATATCGATTAAAAGCTGGGCAAAGCCTTGACGATCAGCTGGATACATACCTGGGCCGAGCAGCGCGTCAAGCTCAGCTTCTAATTCAAAGTCACGTTGCTCCAAGACTGTCACATTGGCCACCACAGGATACGACGGCAGTAAAAAGCTGCCAATCAACAGTGATCCCAGTGCGATGACCCGACACCATATGCGTAACAAATGAACAGTCCTTATTAACCAGCCAAGAAGTCAGTGTGAACGACGGTTGACCTCAGAGCAATGAATGCCCCCTACCCTAAGCGATCACTGGTCTGACAACAAGGGGTAAACCCTCAGTTGCGCTCAAGTGACGAGAATCCAAGATGATTTAATTTCATGCTCAGCATATCATTTAATGAACAATAGCTGAGTCTTGTAAGTTTTCAAATCAAAATTACACAAACGTCAATTAAGCCACTTCCTGAATAGTAATCAAAGGTGCCATACCATATTTAGCGCGCGCTCGATCACAGGCTGGATTCGACCCATCTAAACTGATAGCAAAATCACGACACGGACTCGGTCGGTCACCATAAATCGAACAACCCACGACGCCGCCAATGTCGCCTTGTAAGGCGACACAACGAGGGGTCGAACTATTGGTTCCGCGCATACAACGATAAAATGAATTGATTTGCTCGGTGAGCTCTGCCGGAACATAGCCATTTGGGGCGTCATTGCCTTCAGCCCAATAAAAAGACACACGAAAATTCGCGCAGCAGGCGCCACACGTTACACACGGATTAGTTGCACTCATGTAATTACACTCAATACCCAACGACAGAAACCATTGAACATCAAGCATGTTGCCGGTCGGCAAATGTTGAAGTGGCGGAATTATATGCAATAGGCGGGTCGCTTGAATAGTGGCTGAGGTTGAAAATCAACACAAAATATTAGGAATCTGGCGCAAGCAACGGTAGAATTCTGACCACTTAAAATTTAGCCTTGCTCGGGTAAGTCATGATAAATTGACGGCATTGCTCAACGACATTGCTCAACAACATCGATCAACAGCAATGCCACCGCTTCGGCGCAAGCACATTCATTGTTAGACAGGATTTAATTATGGGTCGCGCGTTTCAAAACCGAAAAGATTCGATTGCCAAAACAGCTACGACAAAAAGCCGAATTTACAGCAAATATGGTCGTGAAATTTATGTAGTCGCGAAAAGTGGTGGTACTGACCCCGCAGCGAACTTGTCATTACGGGGTTTAATTGACCGCGCCCGCAAAGACCAAGTACCAGCCCACGTGATCCAGAATGCGCTCGACAAAGCGTCTGGCGTCGGCGGCGAAGACTATTCTCCTGCCCGTTACGAAGGATTTGGTCCTGGCAACTGCATGGTTATCGTTGAGTGCTTAACTGACAATCCAAATCGAACAGTTGGTGAAGTGCGCAACTGTTTCACCAAAACCAAAACCAAACTTGGTGCGCCGGGCTCGGTTGCTCACATGTTTGATCATTGCTCGATTTTCAAGTTTGCCGGTGACGACGAGGACGCAGTGCTCGAAGCGCTCATGGAAGCCGATGTAGACGTCACAGACGTTGAAGCTGAAGACGGAAAAATTACTGTATTCGCACCGAATACTGAGTATGCGAAAACCAAGCAAGCACTCTTAAGCGCCTTTGAGGGTATTGAATTTGAAGTCGACGAAATTCAATTCGTGCCACAAACCATGATGGACTTGCCGGCTGAGGATTTACCTATGATGGAAAAATTCCTCGATATGCTCGAAGATTGTGACGACGTTCAGCGCGTATTTCACAACGCACAGTGGTAACTCAGGCGCATTAAGTCGACCTACTTAAGGCGACCCTTCGAGTGAAATAACGATATAAAAAAGGGCTGCGAAACAATTGCAGCCCTTTTTTTCGAGCTAGCTGCCTTAAACTTCCGCAAATAGCACTTCCAGCCGGTGCATAAAACGAGCAATATCAGCGCCATCCATCAAAGCATGGTGACCATGCACTGAAACCGGCATTACTTGTTTCTGTACTAGGTCTCCAGCAGCATCAAAAGCTGGAACCTTAGTGACCTTGCCGACCGATATTTTTGGACAGCTATCGCTTGTCGAGAAACGCCGAGCATGGCTTAAGGCGGTAAATTTCACCCATGGAACAGCTGAAAAGTGAATAACATTGTCGGTACCATTCGAAGGCTCTAGGTCTGTTCGTGCCCGCACCCGGGCAAATTCAGCTTCTGCACTGCGAGCAAACTCATGGAAGTCTTGCACAAAAGGAATGAACGAAAAACCAAAGCTACCGTCGGCTCGGTCGACTGTCGCCCCCATTGCCACCTCGTCGTAAACCGCAACCTGCTCACCTTCAAGTCGATAGCGAAACGATTCTATCTCATTCACCACTTGAGCAATTTTATGCACGTAAAACAGGTAAAATGACTGATTTTGCGCCTTACACCATTGCAATACGCGACCACAATCAATGTCGACGCAGAGGCCAAAGAATGGCTCGTCAAAATGTCGATAAAACTCGAAGTGTGCTTGGCGATTCCAACTCTTTAAATCTAGATAGGTCTTCATCTCGGCTCCGTAAAAAGCTACCGAGGCATAGCAACCTCGGCAGCTAAAAACTACTAATGGTCCGGCATACTAACAAATAAGGTGACTAGCGCAATAGAGCCTAAATATTGAAATGAGCCTTCTAGCGACCCACCCCCAAGCGGCGTTTGCCACATTTGAAAGAACGCACCGCCGAGAACTGTAAATAATCCAAACCAAACCAACAGTGCGATACCAGCGCCCAGATACGCAAAGTATTTCGACTCATTAAATAGACTGGCCTCCTCACGCCGTGCACGCAACATTGCAAATGCACCTGCAAGCGCCACAATTCCGGCGAGCGCTTCAAGGGTGATAATCAAGATGAGGCAAATCCAAACAATGACCGATGATTCAATCGCAAAAAAGAAGGTATTGGGATAGATCTCATGTCCAGCGTTGCTAAAGACCGCTGCAACAAAACCGTGTGCGGCATCTAAGTTGGCGATGTTCTGCAAGGCGTAAAACAAACACATGAAGCCAATTGCTGCGACGAGTAGAATTTTAATAGTACGTAAAGCCATGGTTCTTCTCCATTTTCTTGTTATTGAGAGAAGAAGTGAATACTGCGTGCCAGTCAGTTTAGGCTTCCACTCCTATGGCAGATATTTCTGCCTAGTGAGGAGTCCAACTTAACCTCCAATTGTTAATTCTGTGTTACTGCTTCTGTGCTAACATAGCGAACTACACTACAATTGTACAATATCACCCGCAACCCACGAGCGCATACAAAAACAGCAGCCCTAGGCTGCTGTTTTTGTCGTGACGAAAGACTATGGACGCGGCCCAAATACCGCCTCCAACATGTTCGGTTGCGGCATACCTCGAATCACTTGGACATGATTATTATTGTCTCGGTAGTACACCACAGGTGTGGCGCTAATACCGAGTTCGCGAATAATGCGGTGATTATCACGAATGACGTCATTACCAATTCGCACAAAACGCGGCGTCGCTTCGATGCCACCGCGGTTTAAACGCGCTAAATGTTGTTCTAACGCCGCCGTCGGATCCGGTGCCCCCATAATTGCGGCTGCTTGGGTAAGGCTTTCTTCACGAATAATTCCGACCATTAAGTGCCGCAATTGAACTAACCCGGCATCTATCCAAGGCTGTGCCGCTTCGCGGAAACGATGACAATACGGACAATTTGGGTCGGTAACCGTGTAAATCACCCGCGGTGCATTAACATCGCCGTCTTGCACTAATTTAGCATTGGCCATCAAATTCCAAGCACGTTCCTGTTCAGGACCAATCACAGCCTGATACAAGGGTTCTGCTGCGATATCTTCACCAGCAAGATTCAACAAGTTACCAATAAGTACATGTTCCCCGTCTGGGGTTAAATAGAGAGCGATGGCTTGGCCTTGAAAACGCGCTGCATAACCGACAAGCCCACCCGGAGCTTCAAAGGTATCAACGATGGTTAGTCCCTGCTGAGCAAGCATCTCGATAGGCTTCGGTAAGCTCTCGGCGAGCGTCTGGTTAAACATGAAAGTGCTCGCGGCAACAACTCCGATACCCCAAGAATTTAAGCGCATGCATGACTCCTTTTACAACTGCATTGATGTGATGAACTTTGCATCATACGGAAATCTATTAAACATTCAAATTTCCTAATGAAAACAATTCATTTGGAAAAATACGCAGACTGGAATAATTTCGCTATAGTTGCGTTTATCTAAAACAAAAACAACTTCATACAGGTAAGGATATGAAACTTTTCCTAGCTCGAGCCACTTTCTGTGCTTTGGCAGCACTCATGACACTGACTGCTTGTAACCAAGCGGAATCGCCAAAATCTGCAACGGACACCCAATCGACGAACCACTATCAAACGGTTCTTGAGTCGATCTACAGTGCCGACATGCCTGGCGCAACCGTTGTCGTTTCGCGGCAGAATGAAATCCTCTTCTCCGGTGCAGTCGGTATGGCCGACATGGAGATGGCGGTACCGCTGAGCGAGCACAGTATCATGCGACTGGCGTCGGTGACCAAGCAATACACGGCGGCAGCTATCATGAAACTGATCGAAGAAGGTCATTTAGCGCTGGATGATACTTTAGAAAAGTTTTGGCCTGAAAGCCGTTATAAGCACGTCACCATTCACCAATTGCTCAATCACAGTTCAGGCATACCGAGCTACACCAATATACCTGGGTACGTCACCGGCGACCCGATGCGCCGCCATGTCAGCACCGCAGATCTGCTCGAAACATTTATGGACCTCGAGCCCGACTTCCCAGCTGGGACTGCGTTCCGATACAACAATTCCGGCTATGTTTTGTTAGGGGCAATTATTGAAAAGTTAAGTGGCAACGCATGGGACGAGTATATTGCCGAGGCTTTGCTGGCGCCAATTGGTGTTGAGCAAACACGCTATTTTGGCAGTGAGCCGATTCTGCGTCATCGTGCCCGTGGTTACCAAATTGATACCGAGCAAGGCGTTGTCAATGCGCCTTGGATCAGCCTTAGCCAGCCACACGCAGCAGGAGCGCTAAAAGCCACAGCGCTAGAAGTCGACCGTTGGCAACGAGCGCTGCACCAAGGTGAAGTCTTACAGCCAGAAAGCTATGCAGCCATGATTCGTGAAGACGAAATCACCGGTGAATATGGTTACGGGTTACTCGTAGGCTCTTTAGCTGGCATGCCGATGATCAGTCATGATGGCGGTATTCATGGCTTTAATACTTCAGCCGTTTGGTTACCGGACGCACAGGTGTCTGTCGTTGTTTTAAGCAATTTTGCGGGTCATCAACCCATGCCAGCAACACTTGCCTACCGCTTAGCAGCGTACGCGGCAGGGCAGCCATTCCCCATTGAAGAAGACCGCATCGAGTTACCGGTGGAAACCCTAGAACGCTACCACGGCACCTATCAGATAAATGCAACGACACAGCGCACTTTGCAGGTTCGTGATGGTCAGCTATACAGCCAGCGCCAAGGCGGCACTGCCAGCCGAGCGCAGCCGATTAGCAAAACCACGTTTGTTCTCGATGGCTCATTAGCCTATTTTACAATGGTGCTAGCGGATGATGGCGCTGTCAGTGGGGTAAATTTTTTCCAAGTGAACAGCGCAATACCTGAGTTTGCCGAGCGCGTTAGCGACCAAGTCTCAACTCGTCAACGCGCAGAACTTTCAGCCGAGCAGCTGCAGCGCCTACTGGGCGCCTATGAGTTACAACCGGGCTTTGTGATTACCTTGCGCCTCGAAGGCGAACAGTTACTTGCGCAAGCAACTGGACAAGGTGCATTCCCAGTGTATCCAGAAAGCGCAAGCCGGGTTTACAACGCGGAAATAGGAATTGAGATGGAATTTACCTTGCCTGCTGAAGGGCCAGCAACAAGCTTAACCTTATTTCAGTCAGGTTTAGAAATTCCCGCTCCGCGCATCAGTGAGTAAATACACACATTAACGACTAAAAGTACAAAGGCCGCTGCATCAAGCAGCGGCCTTTTTTATCAGACGAGATCTTCCATTACAGGTGACGGATAATTTCCCGCGCATGGGCTTCGCCGCGTGAAGAGGCATCGCGCACTAGGCGCTCTCCTTCTGCCCGCACTTCAGCAGTACCACCATAAGTATACATTTGCATGCCGTAATAGGTTTGTGTAATGAGGTCGTCACGGGCAATTAAATGGTCAGCCCATTCTTTACGACCATAACGCATTGCTAAATAACGCTGGGCTTGTACATGCCCACCACGCGCCGCACGCTCAAGCCACATTTGCACATCGACACTGCGCAGCTCGGGCGCGTCGTAGTTATTGTCTTGTGCTAATGCTGCTAAATTGGCCAAGAAGAATTGGTTCTGAGCAATACCTGCGGTCGCAAGCGGTAAAACACGAATATATTCGTTTTTCATGTCTTGAACGAATTGCGCTTCATCTTCAAGCGAGAATGTTAACCTTACTGCGCGCACGAGCACTTGCTCGCCACGCTCAAAGCGCCAGCTGCCTTCAGTACGCTTAAAACTGCGGAAAATACCCGGATTAACTGTATTCACTGGTACGGAAGTAATCACTCGGCCATTTGGCGCGGTAATTTGCAGTAAATCTAACCAACTTTGAATACCTTGACGAGCAGCTTGCGCAGGGTAATCCGGTGCATTTCGGCGAGTCGGTGCTGGTAGTTGGAAGTCACGACGCGGCCATTGTTCAGCATCGAACGGAACAATCACAGCCGCTTGTAGTTGCGCAACCTGCGCACTCACTTCAGCAAGCTCTTCGGCGTTCAAGTGCGGCTCGATTTGTTCGGCAATCGAAGCGGCGCCAGGATGCCCCCATAATTCTGCAGCCTTAAAAAAAGCCAGCGATTTAACTGGGTCGTACTCAGTACCTGCTCCTTCAATCGCAAGTAAGCCTAGGTTGTAGGCAGCGTCTGGACTACCCAGATCAAGAAACTTACGAAATTGATTATAGGCAGCAGCAAACTCTTGATTCGCAAGAGCACTAACAGCCTCGAGCATAGTGCCTCGCTCTTGTTCGGCACGAACGTCCGTGACTTGCACGGTTAATAGGCCAACTGCTAACGCAGTCGCTGTCACCAAGGTCGAAAATTTCTTCACAGTAAGCTCCTTTAGTCTGGTGTTAGCCCCAGTTTGTTACCTGATTGTTAATTAATTCTAGATAAATTTAAAGACCTTGTATAAAAAATACCTTGACTCAAAGAATTACATATGTAATCAATAGATGAATTACAATTGTAATCGGAGTTGTTCATGGTTGAAGTAAGCAATGCAGAATTACATGTCATGCAAGTATTGTGGAAACACTCGCCACAATCTGCTCAGGAAATTGTTGCGCAATTGCAGCAAGAGTTTGATTGGCATGAGAAAACCATCAAAACCATGCTGAATCGGTTAACCCAAAAGCAAGCGATAACCTTTACCAAACAAGGTCGCAGCTACCTGTACTCGCCTGCAGTTTCGCAGCAAGCCTATCAGCAACAAGCAAGTCAAAGTTTCGTGCAACGGCTGTTTGCTGGCAAGGTCACGCCCCTCGTCGCTCACTTTGCTGAGAAAGGAAAGCTGAGCGACAGTGATATCGATGAACTCAAGTCATTGATCGCTAAACTCGAGGACAAACAATGATTAACTCAATAACAACCAGCCTTTGGTTAGTCGCCATAGCCTGTGCCGTATTGCTTCTTTGCCGGGGGCCCGTCTTACGTGTACTCGGGCCGCGGGTTCAGTATAGTTTATGGTTCGCGGTTCCAATCGCCGCCTTAATCCCGTGGCTACCGCGCATGCCAGTGCAGGAGTTGGTGCCGTTACAATTTAGTGTGACACCGGGCGTTGTGCAAAATGCTGATAGCTACATTGCCACGCAGTCCTATTTAGGGGTGTGGATTTGGGCAATTGGCACACTTGCGCTCATCGCTTGGATGCTGACGACAACGCTGATCTTTTACCGGCGTCTGCGTGCAAACAACAACATTGAGACAGCACAAAACCTGCCGTTACAGGCGTGTCAGCTGAATCAAATTAGCTCACCCGCTATTATTGGCTTGTGGCGGCCAAAATTGCTGCTGCCAGTCGATTTTCAGCAGCGTTTTTCGCCGCGCCAACAAGAGCTGATTATCGAACATGAGCGTCTGCATTGGCAGCGAGGCGACCTTCATTTTAATCTTCTTGCGTACATCCTGTTAGCAGCCAACTGGTTTAATCCACTCGCGTGGTTAGCCTATCGCCACTACCGGCAAGACCAAGAACTCGCTTGCGACGCTGTCATTCTCGCGCGTAACCCCGACGATACGAAAACCTACGGACAGGCCTTGCTTGCAAGTAGCCTGACAAATTACCAACCTAGCCAAATCGCTTTCACATTTGGCACACCGCACCTTAATCAATATGGAGCTCATCCCATGAAACAACGTTTACAACATCTCGCTAGCCAGAAAGGCTACAGTTCGTGGCCGCTTGTTGCTGTGCTGATTACTGCGGCAGCAACCTGGTTATTTTTATTTAATCCAGCAACTGCCGAGCAATTTACAACCACAGCCGCTGAAGCGGTCGAACGCCCAACACCGACCCCGATCGTCCGGGTTAATCCGCGCTATCCTGCTGAGGCTGTTGAGCAAGGGCTAGAAGGCATGGTTCAGCTACGCTTCGATATCACCAATGAAGGCACAACCGAAAACATTTGGGTGGAAGTGTCACGCTCAAACGAAATTTTCCATGACGCCGCGGTCGATGCACTGAAGCGCTGGCGTTTTGACCCACGCCATCAAGGGCGTGACTATCAAGTTGCTATTGCTTTTGAGATGCCATAGCACTCAATCCAGAAATAATCGTTGGTATTAACGATATGCACAAGCCGCCGAATCAGGCGGCTTTTTGTCGCAGACTATTGGTAGGTACTTATCTTGCTGAACCTTTAAAACGTCTGTTTAATACAAGTTCTTGCTATTGATAGAGAAAATCTATTAACGCAAACGATTCTATAAGTTTGTGAGAACTAGAACCTGTTGCTATACCTATAGGTGTAATTTTTTCAGGACGTCCATTTTTGGAGGAAGATCATGAGTGAGAATAAAAGTTCAGGCAAATGCCCAGTCATGCACGGTGCTAGCACAAGCATGGGTGGCGCGGGTACCAAGAATCAAGACTGGTGGCCGAATCAATTAAATCTGAAGATCCTGCATCAAAACGACAAAAAGTCGAATCCCCTTGGCGAAGATTTTAACTATCGCGAAGCCTTCAAGTCGCTCGACCTCGCCGCTGTTAAAAAAGATATCGAAGAAGTTTTAACAACGTCACAAGACTGGTGGCCTGCGGACTATGGTCATTATGGCCCATTCATGATTCGGATGGCATGGCACGCAGCGGGAACTTACCGTATGGGTGACGGCCGCGGTGGTGCTGCAACCGGTAACCAACGATTTGCTCCGCTCAATAGCTGGCCAGATAACGGTAACCTCGATAAGGCTCGTCGTTTACTGTGGCCAGTGAAAAAGAAGTATGGCAACAAACTATCATGGGCTGACCTCTTTATTTTAACTGGTAACGTAGCACTTGAGTCGATGGGCTTTAAAACCTTCGGTTTCGGCGGTGGTCGCGAAGACATTTGGGAACCAGAAGAAGACATCTACTGGGGTGCTGAAACTGAATGGCTAGCCACCAGTGACAAAGAGAATAGTCGTTACTCAGGTGAGCGCGACCTTGAAAACCCTCTTGCTGCTGTGCAAATGGGTCTTATTTATGTCAACCCAGAAGGTCCTGACGGCAATCCAGATCCTCTCGGGTCAGGTAAAGACGTGCGCGAAACCTTCAAGCGTATGGCGATGAACGACTACGAGACCGTAGCACTAACCGCTGGTGGACACACCTTTGGTAAAGCTCACGGTGCTGGCGATGCCAAACACGTTGGCCCAGAGCCAGAAGCTGCGCCGATTGAAGCGCAAGGCTTGGGTTGGTTAAGCACTTATAAGAGCGGTAAAGGTGCTGACACGATTACCAGTGGAATCGAGGGCGCTTGGACTCCAACGCCAACGAAATGGGATAACACTTATTTCGACGTGTTATTCGGCTACGACTGGGAACTCGTAAAGAGCCCAGCTGGCGCTTACCAATGGGCACCGAAGCAGTTAGCGAAAGATCATCATGCGCCTGATGCAGCCGACGAAACAAAGCGTGTTGGTCTGATGATGACAACTGCTGATATGTCGATGAAATTGGATCCTGAATATCGCAAGATTTCTGAGCATTTCCACAAAAACCCAGACGAGTTTGCCGATGCGTTTGCTCGTGCTTGGTTTAAGTTAACTCACCGCGACATGGGTCCAAAATCACGCTATTTAGGCCCAGAAGTTCCGGCAGAAGATTTAATTTGGCAAGATCCAGTACCAGCTGTTGACCATGATTTAATCAACGCAGCGGATATCAAGGCACTAAAAGCGGAGCTACTGAGCTCAGGCCTCGGTATTTCTGAGCTAGTTTACACCGCTTGGTCATCGGCATCGACCTTCCGTGGTTCGGATGCTCGTGGTGGTGCAAACGGTGCTCGGATTCGCCTTGCGCCACAGAAAGATTGGGACGTAAATCAGCCTGAACAGTTGAAAAAGGTTCTGGCGAAATTGGAAGGTATTCAATCGGCATTTAACAGCAAGCAAAGCGGTAATAAGAAAGTATCGCTTGCAGACCTGATTGTGCTTGGTGGTGCTGCGGCAATTGAGAAAGCAGCGAAAGATGCTGGTTTCAATATTACCGTACCATTTAATCCTGGCCGCACTGACGCAACTGACGAGCAAACCGATGCTGAGTCATTTGACGTGCTGAAACCAGAAGCAGACGGCTTCCGCAACTACTTGCCGAAACGCTTTACGGTATCAGACGAAGAAATGCTGATTGATCGTGCGCAACTGTTGACCTTAACTGCACCAGAAATGACCGTGCTTGTTGGTGGTTTACGAGTACTTGACGCCAACTACAAAGGTTCAAAGCATGGTGTCTTTACCGACAAACCAGGCACATTAACCAACGATTTCTTTGTTAACTTAACCGACCTCGGTACTGAGTGGAAAGCTGCATCGAACGACGGTTCTGAGTACGTTGGTATTGACCGGGCAACTGGCGAAGAGAAGTGGAAAGGCACACGTATCGACTTACTCTTTGGCTCGAACTCACAGCTTCGTGCGATTGCTGAGGTGTATGCACAGGACGACTCGAAAGAGAAGTTTGTGAATGACTTCGTCAAAGCTTGGAACAAAGTGATGGAAGCGGATCGTTTTGATTTACGCTAATCAAGCAACCCGCTAAAGCAAGCAAAAACAAAACCGGCACATAAGTGCCGGTTTTTTATAGCATTTGCGTTTTGCCGGACGATGCATGGTGCTGCATCGATGCAACTTAACGCATAGTCACAAACTCTTCAGCGCTGGTCGGATGCAATGCCACAGTTGCATCAAAATCGGCTTTGGTAGCTCCCATTTTAATCGCCACGGCAAAGCCTTGAAGGATCTCATCCATACCTTCACCAATGCCATGCAAGCCCACTACTTTTTCATCCTCACCAACACAAACGAGCTTGAAGTGACTCAGTTCACGATACGGTGTAATAGCGTTATACATAGCCGCAAAGCCTGACTTATAGACTTTTACTTGCTCTTCGCCGTACTGTTCAACAGCTTCAACTTCCGTTAAGCCAACCGTCCCGATCGCTGGGTGACTGAACACAATAGTCGGAATCAGGCTGTAATCCATATGAGCGTCTGGCATTTCTGGATTGAAGAGTCGCTCAGCAAGCATCCGACCGGCCTTGATTGCAACTGGTGTCAACTGTGCTTCACCGGTAATATCACCGACTGCATAAATACCATCAACGTTAGTATTTTGGTATTTGTCGGTACGAATAAAGCCATACTCATCGGTTGTTACACCAGCCGCTTCGAGCCCAATCTTATCGGTTGCTGGCTCTCGACCAATTGCCCAGATTAAGCAGTCAACATCGGTGAGCTGTTCATTATTCACAGTCACAACCGTTAACGTGCCATTGTCATTCTTGCGCACTTCCTTAACTTCGGAGAAACCGTGAACGGTCGGTCCGTGACGCTCCATTAAACCCATTAAGGTGTCGATAATATCGCGGTCAAAGCTACGTAATGGCCGGTCTTGACGCACGAGTAAATGGGTGTCCGTGCCTAATGCACTCAAAACGCCAGCGATTTCCACCGCGATATAGCCAGCACCCACGACAACCGCTTTCTTTGGTTGTTCGGTCAGCGCAAAGAAGCCGTCAGAATCAATTCCATGCTCTGCTCCCGGCACCGCTGGAATGGTCGGCCGCCCGCCCACAGCAATCGTGATATGGTCAGCAGTGATACGCTCACCATTCACTTCCACTGCATTAGGGCCAACAAACTTTGCAAACCCTTCAATGTACTCAACTTGGTTACCCGCAAAGCCGCGATGATAAGCACCGTGAATTCGTTCAATGTACGCTTCGCGGTTCTTCACCAAAGTCGCCCAGTCAAAACCATTCTGTTCGAGCTGAAATCCATAAGCGCTACTGTATTTAATCGCTTCAGCAATGTGAGCACCGTACCACATGACTTTCTTCGGCACGCAACCCACGTTCACGCAGGTACCACCAACGGCCTTGGCTTCAATTACGGCGGCCTTTGCGCCGCGAATTGCTGCTCGATTGGCTGAGGCAATACCACCGCTGCCGGCACCAATACTTAAATAGTCATAATGTTTGGTCATTCCATCATCCTTACAAAATTACTGCTACATTTAATTCAAAAGCGATACTTGCCTCAGCTTTAACGCTTGAACGAGACAAAATTGCTCGGATTGTAACATAGAGTCTTTAGCAAAAACTTTACGAGAAAATCGATAAGCCCTATCTAGACCTTGCGTCAGGATTCGGGCAATCTAAAACTTCAACTCACATAGATGTGAAACATGGAATGAAAGCTGTGCAAATAATTTGGCTATTCAGTGCCTGTGTTGTCAGTATGCACCCGCTAAGTGTCGCTGCCGCACATGCTGAGCGGGTTCCTGATACGGAACAGCGCCAGCAATCTGCGAGCGAAAAAGAACAACAGGACGACCCCAAAAAAAACCAAGAAGGCGACGAGCCTGAGCTCGAATTATCTTGGTTAGACTCGCTCAAATCCGGTGTCGAATATTCTGTCGATGGCACTGCGCGCTGGTTTGACAATTTCTTTGGCGATAACCGCAGCTTCGATGAGACCGGTCGCGCGCAAGGTCGATTGTCCATAGAGCCGCAGTGGAGCGAATATGAGGGCTTCAAATTAGGATCTAGTCTGCGCGTTGAAGTGCCCTTGCCCAACACCAAGAATCGCTTTTCAGCAATCGTTGGGCGCACCAGTGTGGACGACTATAGCTTCGGCGAACCAAATTACCGCCGCTCATCCATTTTCAGTTCGGTACAAGGCGACGAGGAGTGGATTCTTGGTCTCGGTTTTAACCCAAATCAAGGCGAAACCAATCGTTTAAGTTTTAGTGCGGGCGTACGCCGCGGGCTGAAAGGCGACCTGTATACCCAAGGACGTTACATTTACCAACAGCGACTGACCGACCATCAGCAATTGCGGTCGCGAACTAGTCTGTTTTGGCGCGATAGCGACGGTTTTGGCGTGTATCAAGGCCTTGACTGGGAATTTAGTCCCGACCCTGCTTGGTTGTCACGTTATGCAGTTGACGTCACACGAGCCGAGCGCATCGACGGTTACCGCTGGGGATCAAGCGCGTCGCTCTACCATGTCTATGCCGAAGAACGTGCGGTTGCCACAGAGATTTTTTACCGCGGTGAAACTAAAGCTGAAGTGCCCGTGCGCGATTATGGTTTTCGATTAATACACCGTAGTCGTTTTAAGCGTGACTGGCTGTATTTTGAGGTTTGGACCGGCATGCACTGGCCACGTCAGGAGTTGATTGAACGCAGACGTGGCTCGTGGCATGTTGGGATAGAATTCGAAATGTGGTACGGCGACTAGCTCGTAAAGTCAGAAACGTCTAAGTCTTCATTGAGGTCGATTTCTACCGCTGCACGGTCGCGCAACAATTGAATTGTACCTTCAATGCCGTTCTGGCGCAGTGAAGCTTCCATTTCAGAGCGTTGTGCGTTAAGCATGCTCACACCTTCAGCAACGAGATCAAAAGCCATCCACGGCGCTTGTGGATTACGACGCTGCATTTGGAATTCAATCCGAATTGGCGGGCGACCACCTTCTTCGATTAATTGTGCACGCACAGTGACGCGACGCTCATTTTCGAAACTACCAGCAGGCGCAAACACTATCCGATGCTTGTTTTCATCATACTGGGTAAATACGCGCGCATAAGTAGTCACGAGGTAATCACGAAAGGCCGCAACAAAGTCATTTTGCTGTTGCTCGTTTAACCGTCCCCAATTGCGTGCCATAACAGCGCGTGCGGCGAATTGATAATCCGAATGAGGCAACAGCTCCTGGGCCATAATCTCACGTAAGTAATTTGGATTCGCCTCAATGGTTTCGCGCTCTTCAGCGATTCGCTTTGTCATACGTTCAGACACTTGCTCGAGCAACTTGAACGGGTTGGAAGTGTCAATTTCCTCAGCTTGCACGGTCTGCATTGCCGGTGCGATGAACAAGCACAGGGCCATTGCTAATAACATCAGCGGCTGGTGCATTCGTCTCATGGTTCTACTCCATTCTACTTCGGTGTATTTGTTAGACCTGCTATGTACGCAAGTTCACCGTAATACGTTCAGATTTACGCAATATTATCGCAAAAAGAGGAAAGCCCTGCACTAGACCAAATGTATAGAAATGTCAGCAGTAAACGATCTTTGCCAAATGGCGTCGATTACGACGCCAAGGCAAAGAAGAAGCCGGCAATACAGGCACTCATGAGGTTTGCAAGCGTGGCCGCAAGGAGCGCACGCATACCGAGGGTGGCAATGTCTTTGCGCCGCGACGGCGCCATACCGCCCAAGCCGCCAAGAAGAATTGCGATGGAGGAGAAGTTAGCAAAACCACACAACATAAAAGTAATGATAACTTGGCTTTGCATGCTCATTTCGTCTTTGTATTGAGCAAAGTCGAGGTAAGCAACAAACTCATTAATAACTAACTTTTGCCCAATAAAGCTACCAGCAACTTGTGCCTCTTCCCATGGAATACCCATGATGAAAGCCAATGGTTGGAAAATGAAGCCAAAGATGAGCTGCATGGTGAGGTCTTCGTTACCGACGAAACCACCAAGCCAACCGAGAATACCGTTGATCATGGCAATTAAGGCCACAAACGCAAGTAACATTGCGCCGACATTAAGCGCCAACTGCATACCGCTCGAAGCACCCGACGCGGCAGCGTCAATCACGTTGGCACGACGCTCTTCAGTTGGCACATGGGACAGTTCGTTATTGGGCTCTTCGGTTTCTGGGACAATAATTTTTGCCATCAGAAGTGCGCCAGGCGCAGCCATAAAGCATGCGGCAATCAGGTATTTCAGCTCAATTCCGAGGCCTGCATAGCCCGCCAAAACTGAACCGGCAATAGACGCCAAACCACCCACCATAACTGCGAATAACTCAGAACGGGTCATATTCGGAATAAATGGCCGCACAACTAATGGTGCTTCAGTCTGGCCGACGAAAATATTTGCCGCTGCAGACATCGACTCCGGACGGCTGGTGCCAAGCAGCTTCTGAAGCGCACCACCAATTAGGTTAATGACTTTGGTCATAATCCCAATGTGATACAACACAGAAATAAGTGCCGAGAAAAAGATAATGACGGAAAGTACGTGAATGGCAAAAATAAAGCCTTGTGAGTAATTCCCTAAATCACCGAATAAAAACGAGATACCTGCACCGGCAAAATCAATCACCGCGGCGACGCCAAAGGCAATGTTTCCTAGGATTTCCTGCCCTACTGGCACATACAATACGAAAGCGCCTAAGCCTGCTTGCAAAGCAAAAGCAAAACCTACCGTGCGCCACCGAATATTTTTCCGGGCCGTCGAAAATCCGAAGGCCACTAATAGCAACACGGCCATTCCAATCAGGCTAATCATGCATTCTTATCCTTTAGGTCGTTCTTATTCTGTTTCTGAGTGACCGAGCTTACCACTACTCTGCCAATAACTGTCGAATTTTTGTTTTAATAATATCGATGGCGATTTCGTTCTGTCCACCGCGAGTGACGACTAAGTCGGCAAACTGCTTCGATGGAAAAATAAACTCAAAAAATGCCGGACGGACATATTGCTCGTATTGCTCAGTAATTGAACTGAGCGAGCGGCCGCGCTTTTCGATGTCGCGGTTGATACGACGCAATAGACAAATGTCTAGCGGTGTATCCATGAACACCGAGATATCAAACTGCTCGCGTAATTGCAGGTCACACAACAACAAAATGCCTTCAACCAAAATAACACGCGCGGGCGTGACGGTAATGGTCTCTTGTAAGCGAGTATGCTCTTTGTAGCTGTACTGTGGCATTGCCACGGCATTACCTGCGCGCAACTGGCGCAAATGCTCTGCTAAAAGTTCATGTTCAAACGCACTAGGGTGGTCATAATTGGTGAGAACGCGCTGCTCAAGCTGCAAATGACTTTGATCACGGTAATAAGCGTCTTCTGACAAAACAGAAATTCGCTCACCGCCAAGCTCTGCCACAAGCTCCTGATAAACCGTTGAAGCAAAAAGGCTTTTCCCTGACGCCGACGGACCGGCAATAGCAATAATGGTTGTTTTTCCCACAAGTAACCCTATGTAAAGCAGCACCAAAAACGACAGCTTCGCTGTTAAAACCCCGGCATTATCCCGAATTATGACGCATTTATAAACATGAAATTCGTAATTTCGCGACAAATCACCGCCAAACCGCCGCTTTTTCTCTTTAAATTACTTGCTCTGCTTAAGTCACTCGAGCTCGTCGTAACCCCATGGCGCTGGTGGAATGTCGACTTCTCGGCTAAGGTCAAAGTCCACGCGCCAGGTCCAGTCACCATCGGCTATTGTCCCGTAAGAATAGCGCTTACCCGGTTCTAACTCGATGCGCCAACCAAGCACTTCGCCCTGTTCGCCAGTGCGCTCAGTAAAGATAAAAAACTGTTGAGCGGCACTTCCAGCCGTCACCGTCGCTCCGCCATAGCCAGTATCTTCCGACTCTGTACCGTCGGCTTCCCGATGGTCATGACTCAGAGTTAAATGGTCATCAAAATGCGTATATATCCAAGTTCGGGAACGATCCCAATCTCCGTACTCTGGACGCTCAATGTGAAACGGCGCAAAAACCTGATTATCAGTACACTCGCGAAAATGCACGCGTAATTGCTCATTGCCCTCGAGCAAGTCGCGGCCCGGGCGTTCAATCACGCGGGTACCCGCAAATGCTTTCCCGCATAAACTCGCCAGTTCTTGAAAAAACTCCGTGTGCGGAGCTGAAGGCATAACGCGAGTCGGGGGTGCATCGGCAATGACATTTGCGGAAGTTATTAGGCTGAGCAAGCCAACAGACCACACGGTAAATTTCAACAACATAATCGTTTTCTCAATAGAGGAATTTAAGCCAGTCAGGAGATCCTGATTTAACCGCCAATTACTCACATTTCATGTTATCTTTGAGCTGCAGTCAACCGTTGAGTCAGATCCTATGGAACTACACCTATGGAACTAAAAGAACTTCGCCTACACATCGAAGCTATCGATAAAAAAATTATTCGCGCCCTCGCCGAGCGCCGCGACATTGCGTTAGCCGTGGCACAGCACAAAGCTAAACACGAAGGTGCTGTTCGTGATACTGAGCGCGAAGCCTCGCTCCTGCTCAAGCTCATGGAGCAAGGCCAAGCGCTTGGTCTCGACCCCAATTATTTAGCTCGCTTGTACCAAATAATTATTGAAGACTCGGTGCTTACGCAACAAGCGTGGATGCAAGAGTCGAGTCACCCCGGCATGCTAACGATTGCCCACCTTGGCACCGCTGGAAGCTATTCGCATCAAGCGGCTTATGGCTATGCAACCCGGCGTCAATGCCAATTTCAAGGCCTGTCCTGCCATAGTTTTCGCGAGATACTGACCGCGGTCGAAGAAGGTCGTGCGCCATTAGGAATTCTGCCGATTGAAAACTCGACATCGGGCTCAATTAACGAAGTGTATGACTTATTACGCCACACACACCTACACATCGTTGCAGAAACCTACTTGGCGGTTGAACACCACATTTTGGTGCAACCTGAACATAAAGACGCTCCAGTACATACGATTTATGGTCATCCGCAAGCTATTGCCCAGTGCTCACAATATTTGAGTCAACTGCAAAACGTCACCGTTCTTGCCTGCCCTTCGTCTGCCCATGCCATGGAAATCGTCGCTCAGCAAACAACTCCAGGTACGGCCGCCCTTGGTTCGCAAGGCGGTGGTGCCTTATTTAGTTTAGTCGCCATAGCCGATAACTTGGCTGACCAACCGGGTAACCAAACTCGTTTTATAATGGTACAGCGAACGCCTGTGCACGTTCCTCAGCAACTACCGGCGCGCACGAGTCTCATCATGGCCACCCATAATCAACCCGGGGCATTGGCAGACGCTTTGATTGTTCTGCGCCAGCATCAGTTGAACCTCATTAAGCTTGAGTCGCGTCCGATGCCAGGCAACCCATGGGAAGAGCTGTTCTATGTGGACTTAGCCGTTCATGAGCAAAGTCCCCAATGGCAACAAGCGGCAAAAGAATTAAAAGCGATGACCCGCTTTATTAAAGTTTTAGGCTGCTACGCGGATGAGCGCGTGAAAGCAACCCATGTCAATATTCCCGAAACTGCGATAGGACCCACTGCATGATAAACGCTCGCAATTCTCAATATCCTTTTAAATCCAGTTTGGCAGCGATTGCCGTTGCACTGTTCGCGGTTGCTTGCAGCCCAGCTTCAAACAGCGACCAGCAAGGTAACATGACCGCCAATTTAGACATCTGCGAAAACACCAATGCTCGCTTTAGCACCTTAGCCAACTATGACCAGCAAGAGGTGGTTCTCAGCGGTGTTGTTCATGGTACGTTTCAGGGTACCGAACAACTTGGTGGCTTTTTCATGAGTGCGACCGACGGTGCCGGTGCTGTTTTCGTTGCCGATCATGAATTGATTGGTAGCGTTAACGTTGGCGATAAACTGCAAGTCACAGGAACATTACAGGCCGGCCAAGGCCATTGGCAATTGCACAATACGACTGAAATTGAGCGCTGCGGCCAAGCCGAGTTTAAAACTCACGAACTGAATTTACCTCTGACCCAAGCAGATTCATTGGGCGAATATCTTTTCCAGCGAGTACGAATCAATCACGATATGGTGGTGATTGGCCATTACCAGCTTGCGCGGTTTGGCACCCTCGACCTTGCCAGCGAGCGCTTATGGACCGCAACGCAAGTCGTCGAGCCTGGTCCTTTAGCTGCGGCTCATAGCGCTAAAAATCAAGCTAAACGGCTAGTTCTCGATGACGGCTCCTACGACGAATATCCAACGCAGATTCCCTATCCAACCGGAGGCCTGCAGATCGATAATCCCGTTCGCAGCGGTGATACCGTGCGACAGCTTGAAGGTGTGATTGTCCGCGTCGGCCAGAACTATCATTTACATCCGGTATTAGAGCCGGAATTTATCGCCACCAATCCGCGTCCCGACGTCCCGCACTTTGCTGACGGCGACGTGCGCGTGGTCGCCTTTAATGTCCTCAATTACTTCAACGGTGATGGTCAAGGTGCCGGTTTTCCAACGCCTCGCGGGGCAGCAACAGCGGCTGAATTTGAACGGCAACGGGCGCGGACAATTGCGACGATGATTGCTCTTGACGCGGATATCTATGCCTTAATGGAAATGGAGAACGACGGTTTTGGTCAACATAGTGCTCTAGCAGATTTAACCCGCGGCCTGAATGAAGCTGCCGGTGAGCAAGTATTCGCTTACGTGGCTGCCGATGCGAGCGGAGTTGGTTCCGACGCAATTACGCAGGCGATTATTTATAAGCCGGCGACTGTTACACCCGTGGGTGAATTGCTGTGGACGACCGCGGGCGCATTTAGCTGGGGCAGTCGACCACCGCTGCTGCAGAACTTTGTCGTCAATGAAACTGGCAAGCAACTTGCTGTCATTGCCAACCATTTCAAATCTAAGGGCAGTTGTCCGCGTGATCGCAACGACGCCAACGCGAACCAAGGCGACGGCCAAAGCTGCTGGAATGCACTGCGAGTTGAAACGGCCTTAGAACTTGCCGCCTGGCTCGACACCAACCCAGGCGATATCGAACACAATAACTTTGTTTTACTTGGCGACTTTAATTCATACAAACAAGAAGATCCGCTCACTGCTTTAGCCGGCGTGGGCTATCGGAATTTAGCCCATGATTTTGACCCTGACGGCTATTCTTATGTGTTCCGTGGGGAAAAAGGTAGCCTTGACCACGTCCTCGTTCATGAAAGTATGCTGCCGGCAATCATTGGTATGGCCCATTGGTACATTAATTCCGACGAGCCGATTGCCTTTGAGTATCCGTTAGAGAATAAAACCGAGTGGCAACAAAGCAACTGGTACGCGCCAACGCCTTACCGGTCGTCAGATCATGACCCTATTTTGACAGTCATTGATTCAACACAACTAAACTAGCAAAAGCGAATGCTACAATCGAAAGATATGACTCGCTGTTCACTTTGGTTTTGTTAAACTAAGGTACAAGAGTCATCAACTCATAGATTCGCAAGGAGCCAAAGCATGCAACAGTTAAATGTTATTGGACTAGAAAAATCAAGCGCTAAACAACTCGCTGACAAACTCAATGAGCTATTAGCAAATTATCAAATTTTCTACATGAACGTGCGCGGATTCCATTGGAACGTGCGCGGTGAAAACTTCTTTGAACTGCACGCTAAGTTTGAGGAAACCTACAACGACTTGCTGTTGAAGGTTGACGAAATCGCTGAGCGTATTCTGACCTTGGGTCAGCGACCGCGCCATGCTTATTCAGCCTATTTAGAACAAAGCTCAATTAAAGAAGAGAAAGACTTACACGATGGTCGCGAGTGTGTAAAAAGCATTTTAAGTAGCTACAAAATCGTTATTGCGTTGCAGCGTGAAATTTTAAGTTTGGCCGGCGATGCAAACGACGAAGGCACAAATTCGCTGATGGCGGATTACATTAGTCAGCAAGAAAAAACCGCTTGGATGCTAACGGCCTACCTCGGCTAAACAAAATTAATTTAGATTACAAAAACGGCAACATTCGCACATGTTGCCGTTTTTTTGTATAATCCGCGCCCGCAAAACATCAATTGGTAAGCACCTGGCACTGAATTTACGTTTCAGCCAGCTAACGAAAGGTTTCTACCCTATGCAATACATCTGCGCTGCGCTCTACAAGTTTGTCGAGCTCAATGATTATGAGGCATTACGCCAGCCCTTGTTCGACGTCATGGCTAAGCACGAAGTCAAAGGCACTTTATTGCTAGCCCGTGAAGGCATTAACGGCACCATTTGTGGTACTCGAGAAGGCATTGATGCAACCCTCGCATGGTTACGCAACGACCCGCGTCTAGCTGACATCGAACACAAAGAGTCCCTCAGTGAAACGCAAGCGTTTTACCGCACCAAAGTTAAACTGAAAAAAGAAATCGTCACCATGGGTATCGACTGGATCGATCCGAAGAACGTGGTGGGAACCTATGTGAAACCTCATGAGTGGAATCAGCTTATTAGTGATCCCGAGGTTCTGCTCATCGATACCCGTAATGACTACGAGTATGCGGTTGGCACCTTTAAAGGCGCAGTCAACCCGAAAACAGAAACATTTCGCGAGTTTCCTGAGTATGTGCAACAGCATTTAGACAAAGGCAAGCATAAAAAAGTCGCGATGTTCTGTACCGGTGGCATTCGCTGCGAAAAGTCGACGGCTTACCTAAAAGAACTTGGCTTCAATGAGGTCTACCACCTGCAAGGCGGTATTTTAAAGTACTTAGAAGAAGTTCCTGCCGAAGAAAGCATGTGGGACGGCGAGTGCTTTGTTTTCGACCAACGAGTGACTGTTAAACATGGTCTTGAACAGGGTTCTTACGATCAGTGCTACGCTTGTCGGATGCCAATTACGGCTGCAGAAATGGCCTCTGAGTTGTATCAGAAAGGCGTGAGCTGTCCGCACTGTTATGACAAAACAACGCCCGACCAAAAGCAACGTTTTGCCGAGCGGGAAAAGCAAATCCAGCTTGCAAAACAACGCGGTGAGAAGCACATTCGCGACGGTCGTCTCGAAGGTTAATCCGCAGTCACGTTTGGTAATGTTAAGGCACGGACGCCTGCAATGACACCCACCGCGATGAGTAGCACTAGGACCATTGCGGTGCCAAACAATTCATCCAGAATACCGAGCAACATACCCAGCAACAGCAAAGCTCCAATGACGGTGTTGCTGACAGCCGTATACTGCGCTCGGTTTTCTTGCGTGGCCATGTCCACTAAATAAGTTTTGCGACCCACTCGGGCGCCATGATGCGCCACCGCAGCAAGAAAAATAAGGCCGCCACCAACTAGGCTCAAGCCAAGCCATTCCGCATTCGCCCAATTAACCAATAACGTTAACGCCATCACAGTAGACGCCATGAAAGCCGCGGCCGCCATGACTTGATGACTAGCGCTATCAGACCATTTCCCCCAGAAACGTCCAGCCAGCATGCCTGCAAGACCACTAGCCAAAAGTAACCCACCCAAGCCAGTTAAGACACCGTCGGTTTGGCGTTGAATTAACACCACAATGTAGGGAATCGAGAACGCTGAGGACACTAACAGTGCTCGGGTAAGTACAAACTGACCAAACTGCTTGTCTTCCCAAAGTAGCCGCAGCGATTGCAGTGCTTCGGTTATCGCATTTCCGCCGCCACTAGTGGCACCTGGAACTTCGGGAATGCGCGCATAACTTACTGCAGCAAGCAGCCAGAGGACTGCTGCAGCGCTAAACAAACCAATAAATAGTTTTAGACTACCTTCAACGTCGGGAGCGAAGAGTATCAGCGTCGCGGTCGCCAAAGTCATGAACCCAGCAGTGGTTGCTGCCAACCCAGTTAAACGGCCTCGTCGCGTTTTCGAAATGGTTTTGCCAAGGACATCTTTACTCGCTACCGAGCAAATACCGCGAGCCAGACTGAAAACCACCAACCAAGCTATCGTCCACCAACCAAATGCGAGCGCTGAGAGTGCACCGCTATTGAGCATGATTAAGCCGCAAACAATCAACACTAGTGCCGCTGCTTGGCCGAGGCTACCAACCACCCAAAACCACTTCCGTACTGGCTTTTCTCGCATGCGCTGCGCAACAAACAATTGTGGTAATAGGGATAGCGATTCGCGCAATGGTACGAGCATACTGATGAAAAAGGCGGGAGCGCCGGCTACCGAAAGCATCCAAGGTAGGACTAAGCGAGCGCTGACGAGAGAGTCACCCAATTTCGTTAAGGTCAAGCTCCAAAGGTGCAGAATAAAGGCCGTCGGTTGCTCACTGCAGGCCTCGTCGGGAATATCTTTGCACACCCGCGCGTCTTCGTCTTCCGCTAAATAGCCGTAGACTCGCTCGGCGATATGATTGTCTTCACGCTGACGATTTGCCATACATGCTCCCCTACTTAGTTAACAGTGAGGTGAAATTAGGCTGTTGTTGTTTGCTCACTGTCGGCTGCGGTTGCTTTCTGCTCACGTTTCTCTGCCTCTGCAGCCTCTAACGCTTCCTGAAGCTGGAACCATATCCGATTAATCAAGGCCACGAGTCGGATCCAGTCGCGCAATCCTTCGCGATCGATCATGTGTTTCGCTG
>ERZ869909.526-NODE-526-length-43408-cov-32.294916_pt1 | contig 43408 bp, 47 predicted proteins | sample MGYA00520892_ERZ869909 | MGnify/ENA primary metagenome ERZ869909 (study PRJEB32215, sample SAMEA104723947) | bioreactor metagenome | biome: bioreactor; feature: anaerobic bioreactor; material: water | place: China | collected 2015-03-12 ... | reverse complement strand
GAGGGGGATCGGCATGAAGGCGAGGCAGATCCGCACATGAAGCAGTCACGGATCTGGGTTCAACTGAGGAGCATGCCGCGTCATGGCGTGCGCTTTATGCTGTGGCTCGCGCTTGCGGTCCCAGCGGCGCTCACCGTCGATGTCGTGGTGTCTTCCGCTCCGGCCCATGCACAGACCATTCGCGATATCCGGGTTGAGGGTAATCGCCGCGTCGAACCCGAAACGGTTCGCTCCTATCTCCAATTCACGAACGGCGAGGCGTACGACGCCGGCAAGGCCGATCGCTCGATCCAGGCCCTGTTCGCCACGGGCCTGTTCGCAGACATCTCCATCGATCGCGAGGGCGACACGGTCGTCGTCTACGTGGTCGAGAACCCCGTCATCAATCAGGTCGCCTTCGAGGGCAACAGCGAGGTCGATACCGACACGCTCCGCTCCGAAGTCCACCTGAAGCCGCGCTCCGTCTACACCCGCGCTCGCGTGCAGGCCGACGTGCAGCGCATCCTCGACGTCTACCGTCGCCAGGGCCGCTATACTGCCTGGGTCGAGCCTAAGATCATCGAGCTCGAGCAGAGCCGCGTGAACCTCGTGTTCGAAATCAACGAGGGCGGCGCGACGAAGGTTCAGGGCATCAACTTCGTCGGCAACTACGCGTTTTCCGACGCGCAGCTTCGCGACATCATTTCCACGACCCAGGCCGGGTGGTTCGACTTCCTCAAGGGAACGAGCATCTACGACCCGGACCGCATGAACCTCGACCGCGAGCTTCTGCGCCAGTTCTACCTCAAGAACGGCTATGCAGACGTGCGGGTCGTCGCGGCCAACGCCGAACTCGACCGCGGCGGCTCGGGCTTCTACCTCAACTTCGCGATCGACGAAGGCGAGCGCTACGCGTTCGGCGACGTCACGATCGAAAGCTCGCTGCCCGAGGTCAATCCTCATTATCTGTCCGGCGAAGTACTCACCCGTCAGGGCGACATCTACAACGGCCAGGACATCGAGAAGAGCACCGAGCGCCTGACGCTTCTCATCGCCGAGCAGGGCTATGCCTTCGCCCGCGTGCGTCCGCGCGCCATGCCCGATCCTGCCTCGCGCACGATCGCGCTCAGCTATTTGATCGACGAAGGTCCGCGCGTTTACATCGAGCGCATCAACGTGAACGGCAACCTTCGCACGAAGGACCACGTGATCCGCCGCGAGTTCCGCCTGGCTGAAGGCGACGCCTTCAACCCGCTGCTCGTCGACCGCGCCAAGAAGCGTCTCGAAGCCCTCGGCTTCTTCAAGAAAGTCGACATCAAGCGCCGTCCCGGCTCGTCGCCGGACCGCGTGATCCTCGACGTGGATCTCGAAGAACAGTCGACGGGCGAGCTGTCGTTCGGCGCCGGCTACTCGACATCGGAAGGCGTCATCGGCGACGTCAGCATCAGCGAGCGCAACTTGCTCGGCAACGGCCAGTTCCTGCGGCTCAGGCTCGCGGGCTCCATGGAGCGCATGCAGATCGACCTGTCGTTCACGGAGCCGCGCTTCCTGGATCGCAACCTCTCGGCCGGCTTCGATCTCTTCCACAAGGAGCTCGATTACGCTCGCGAGACGGGCTACGAGTCGAAGCGCACGGGCGGCACGGTCCGTCTCGGCTTCCCGCTCTCCGAGAACCTGTGGATGCAGACGGGCTACACCATCGACTACAGCTCGATGGATGTGGACGACCGCTGGGGCGATCAGGTTTCGCTCGTGGTTCGCGACGAAGTTGCAGACCTCGGCGAAGGCTCGCTGACCTCCTCGATCGGCACCTCGCTCACCTACGACAAGCGCAACCATCCGCGCACGCCGACGAGCGGCTACTATCTGCAGGTGGCGACGGACATGGCGGGCCTGGGCGGCGACGTGCAGTACGTGCGCGTCAACGCGGAAGGCCGCGCCTACTACCCGATCACCGAGAAGATCACCTTCGTCGGCCGCTTGATCGGTGGCCATATCGAAGGCTGGGGCGGCGACGATATCCGCCTGACCGACCTCTACTATCGCGGCGGCGAGACGATCCGCGGCTTCGACCGCGCCGGCTTCGGTCCTCGTGACATGTCCACGCCCCGCGAGGACGCGCTCGGCGGCCGGACCTACTGGGCCGGTACGGCAGAGGTTCGCTTCCCGCTTCCCTTCGTGCCTGACGATCTCGGCCTCTCGGCAGCCGTGTTCGCCGACGCCGGTTCGCTGTTCAACGCCAACGAGCGCGCCAAGCGGCTCGACCAGGCTGGGCTGATCGATCTTGCCGACGACGCCACGATCCGCTCGTCCATCGGTGCGAGCATCATGTGGAACTCGCCGGTCGGTCCAATCCGCATGGACTTCGCCAAGGCCCTCTCGAAAGAGAGCTACGACGAAGAGCAGTTCTTCCGCTTCGGTGCCTCGACCAACTTCTAAGGGCACATCCCGAACGACAGAAACGCCCGGAGGCTCATCGCCTGCCGGGCGTTTTCTTTTCCAGGCTTAGGTCGAGCGCGAACGGCTTGCGGGTGGCGCAGCGGGATCTCCGCGGCCTTCCATTCCTCACTGCCGCTTCGCGGGCCTTGCCTGCCTTGCGCCGTTGGAGCTTTCGAATTGCGGTCCGGAATGTCGTGAGCGTCTGGCCTGGCGCATCTGATGCGGCCCCGCGCCGTGGATGCGACGCCATGGGTTCCCCTATGACGGGAGAGCGACGCTCCGCCGTTCAAAGCTGCGCCGCGGAGCTGATTAGCGAATGCGCCGTCGCAGCCTCCGCATGCACGCAAAAAAGGCGTGCGAACCGATGTCCGCACGCCGCTGAGATGATGTCGAGGTCTCGCGAGCGAATTAGCGGCGTTCGCGATCGCGCTGCCAGTACATGAAGGCGATGGTCACCAGCGCCGTCAGGATGATCGTGCCGATGATGTCGCTGCGGCCGATGAACGAGAGCCAGACGTCGAGGCCGCCCATCGTGCCGCCCCGGCCGACGAGGAAGCCGTTGACCATCATCACGAACAGCACCACGCCTGCCGTCAGCAGGGCGGCGATCACAACCTGAAGGGATTTCTTCATGACCTTCGGCATTGCCACTTTGTGGTTGTGGCCAACGGCGAATTGGGTGCGGTCTGACATGGCAGGCTCCCTGCGCTCATAAATGAAGCGAATCAATCGCAAACCAGAGTAGACGCAGTCCTTCGACGTGCAACGCTCCCGGCGAGCATAAGGCCGGGCGCCCCCACGCGCGCTATCTGCGCACGCGGACGCCGACGCGAACCTCGTCCGTCTCGTAGTCACCGTTCACGTCATTTGAGGCAAAGCTGAGGTGCTGGTAGCGCGCGAACAGGACCAGCTCAGGGCTCGCGTAGTATTCCGCCCCGACAAAAGCCGTTACGGCGCTTTCCCTGATCGGCGTCTGGTGGAAATCGTAATGCGTATAGGCGAGGCCTGCCGAGCCGATCAGGTGACGGCGGAACGCGTGGCGTCCTTCGATCCCGATCTGGTGGGACGCGACGCCGCCTGAGCCATCGGTGGTGGTGTCGTAGATGTCGCTCGATGCGGTGAGCATCAGCGACGTGATTTCGCTCGGCCGCCACGCGAGGTTCGCGTCGAACAGGAACGCATCGACCGGCGCGAGGCGACCGTCCCGCGGCGTCTGGCGCCCGTACCCGACGCTTGCTTGCCCACGCAGAATTGCGCCCGTCGACCCGAAGTCGAGACCCACGCGCGTGCGAACGCCGTCCGAGTCGCGGCGGATGCCATCGGCGGAGGGCACCTTTTTATCGCGCTGGTTGAGCTCGCCTTCCGCGAACACGGCAAGCGTGGGCTTCAATTCCCAGCTCGCGCGCACGGCCTCGCGCGTTTCCAGGGTGTCGCGATCCGCGATGCTCTCGCCGTCGTGGGGCATGGAATAGGTTGTGTCCGAAACGGAGCCTCTCAGCTCCACGGAGAGCCGGTTGAAACGGTGGTTGAATGCGAGCCTTGCTTCGTCGCTTCTCACCTGAGCGCGGTCGCCCACCACATTGGCGTCGATTGCGGTGCGCTCTTCCTGGCTCACGCTGCGCCCCACGAGACCCTGTAGGTTGGTGCGCCGGCTGATGTCGAGACGGCCGCGGGCTTCCGCGCTCCAGGCGCGGTCATCCTCCGAGGGGTAATCGTCGTGATAGGTCGAGAACGTGGTGCCCCGCAGCTCCACCGCGTGCACGTTCCAGTTCGAGACGAGGCGGGCCTCGGTCCTGAGCTCGGCTGCGATGTCCGAGCGCGCGCTCGGCGAGCTCAGCACGTTGCTCGTATAGAGACCGCCCAACTCCGCCTCCGGGAAGAGCACGAAGCTGCCGATGCTGATGCCGACGGGATCGTAAGGCTCGATCCGCGCAAAGCGGGCGGGGCGCCTGTCGGTCTCGATGGGATCGATGTCCTCGATCTGAAACAGCAAGGGGTCGTGGCCGGCAGGCGGGGTACTGAAGACGTCGAGATCCTCTGCGGGGCGGGTGTCGTCTCCCGCATACGCGCCGTCGTTCCAGGGCTCGGGCTCGCCGAGATCGACGCGTCCATCCGCCGGCGTGAGGCCATCGACGGCCTGGACCGGCTCGCGATCGCCCGTTTCGCCGAACATCGAAGCCGAGGCGTCGTCATCGCCGGAGAGCGGGTCGGCGTCGAGCGCGTTTCCGTCGTCGTCGGCGTCGGTGCCGTAGGCGCCACCGATCGAGCCGCGCATTCTCTTCGGTGGGACGCTTTCGTAGGCGTTGGCGAGATCGGAGACGGGGTCGCGGCTTCTCGCGGCCGGGGCCGTGACGCTTCGCGCGGGTTGCGCGGCACCCTGGCGCGACGCGGCGTTCAGCTCCTGCGCGCCCGCCGTCGGCGCATGGCTCAACGCGGCCACGAGCGTTGCCGCCGCGAAGCCAAAGACAATCAAGCCTAGTCGCCAGACCACCGCCACGGGGGCGCCCTCATGAGGACCCTTCACCTGCACGCGAACGCAAACCCGAACCGGCCGACAGTAGGGAGTGGCCGGTTAACGGGCGATTAAGCATTCGCGCAGGACGCCGCGGCGGCGGGGCGCGGCATAGACGCTTGGCAGAGAGAGGAGATCGTCGCTTGGAGGTCGCGTCACGCGGGCTCGACGACGAGGACCGTGCCCTCGGCGCCGGTGATGCGCACGCGCGTGCCTTGGGGAATGTCCGCGCCGGCGGCGGCCCAGAGCGTGTCGCCGACGCGCACCCGGCCGCGCCCGCCGCGGATCTCCTCCTCGACGACGACGACGCGGCCGACGTACTGGGCCGCGCGCTGGTTGAGGGTGACCTCGGTTCGGTCCACCGCCTGGTGGTCGGAAAAGGAGCGCACGGCGAACACGGTCGCGACCGAAACGGTCGCGAACAGGACGAGTTGCCAGGGCAAGGTCATGGCCTCGCCGACGCCGGCCCAGGTCAGCAGCGTCAGGATGAGGCCGACCACGATTGCGGACAGGCCGAACCAGAGAAACTGGACGCCCGGGATCGCGGCTTCGAGCGCCATCAGGACGAGGCCCGCGATAAACCAGTTCCAGAGGCCAAAGCCGAGGAAGAGGTCGATAAAGGCTGGCATGCTGTGCGTTCCCCGTGTTTCCCAGAGTAGGACAAAGCTAGAATTTTTCAGGGGCGAATTGAAGCCATTCCGTGGGCGGCGCGCGATCCCCGGGGAGCACCGGAGGGGCGGTCTGGACCGGACGGCCGGCAAGCTTTAAGAGAAGGGCGCGGCGGAGGGTGCGTCGAGCCCGGGCCCGAGATTACGCATCCTGTTCCGCGCTACAGATCCAAATACACTTTCGGGAGCCCCGCTCATGAACCATCCCGGTTTTTTCCGCAAAGCCGGGCCGTTCACGCTGGCGGACGTGGCCGCGGCGACGGGCGCGGAGGTTCAGGGGGAGCCGAGCCTCGCCGACCGGATCGTGGACGGCGTGGTGCCGCTGTCGGAAGCCGGATCCGGCCAGTTGTCGTTCTTCGAGAACCGCAAGTACTTGCCGCAGCTTCTCGCAACGCAGGCCGGCGCCTGCCTGGTCGACCCTCGCTTCCTGTCGCGCGTGCCTGCCGGCACCGTCGCGCTGACGACGCCCGCGCCCTATCAGGCTTTCGCCAAGGCGCTGTTCCTGTTTTATCCGGAGGCCATCCACAGCAAGGCCGCGGAAGGGAACACGGACGAGCGGATCGCACGCTCGGCCATGATCGAGGACGGCGCCGTCATCGAGCCAGGAGCGATCATCGGCCCCGAGGCGCGCATCGGGCGCGGCACGCGGGTGGCTGCGGGTGCGGTCGTGGGATACCGCGTGAGCATCGGACGCGACTGCTACATCGGCCCCCTCGCCACCGTCATCCATGCGCTGATCGGCAACCGCGTCATCCTGCACGCAGGCGTCCGGATCGGGCAGGACGGCTTCGGCTTCGCTATGGGCCGGACCGGGCATCTCAAAGTGCCGCAGGTGGGACGCGTCATCATCCAGGACGACGTGGAAATCGGCGCCAACTCGGCCGTCGACCGCGGCGCGCTTAAGGATACCATCATCGGCGAAGGCACAAAAATTGATAATCTTGTCCAGATCGGGCACAACGCGGTGATCGGACGGCATTGCGTCATCGTCGGGCAAGTCGGCATTTCCGGCTCGACCGAACTCGGTGATTTCGTGGTCATGGGCGGCCAGTCTGGCGCCATCGGGCACATCAAGATCGGAACCGGCGCACAGATTGCCGGCGGCTCTCACCCGAAGGGCGACGTGCCGCCGGGCGCGGTGCTTGCCGGCACGCCCGCGCGCCCCTTCCGGCAGTGGGCGCGCGAAGTTGCCGCCGTCCAAAGGCTTGCGCGTCGCTCAGGCGACGACGAGACGGACGGCAGTTGAGAACTGAATTGATCCTGTTCCTTTCGGCCCCGAAAGGGCCGGAGTAAGACGGAGTGAGATGGGGATGGACGACGCGAACAAGCAGGCGCTGAAGAAGACGGCGGATATCGGCAAGATCCTGAAGCTCTTGCCGCACCGCTACCCCTTCCTGCTCCTCGACCGTATCTACGACATCAACGGCGACGAGACATGCGTCGGCGTCAAGAACGTCACCATCAACGAGCCGTTCTTCCAGGGGCACTTTCCGCAGTATCCGGTGATGCCGGGCGTCCTCATCATCGAGGGCCTCGCGCAGACGGCCGGCGCGCTTTGCGTGCACAGCCTCGGCGAGGATTACAAGACCGAGCTCGTCTACTTCATGGGCATCGACAAGGCCAAGTTCCGCAAACCCGTGCTGCCGGGCGACCAGCTCCACTATCACGTGCGCAAGATCCGCAATCGCGGGCGCGTGTGGCGCTTCTACGGGGAAGCGAAAGTCGACGGCCAGACCGTGGCCGAAGCCGAGATCAGTGCCATGCTTGCCGACACCGCAGAAGCTCGTGCATTCGCGGCGAGCAAGAATGGCTGAGACGAACATTCATCCGACCGCGATCGTCGAGGACGGCGCGACCCTTGCCGACGGTGTCTCGATCGGTCCGTTCTCGGTGGTCGGCCGCGAGGTCACGCTTGGGGAAGGCGTCGTATTGCACAGCCACGCGGTCGTGGCCGGGCGGACGACGATCGGTGCGCGCACCGAGATCTTTCCGTTCGCCTCGATCGGTCACAAGCCGCAGGACCTCAAGTACAAGGGCGAGGCGTCCACCCTTACCATCGGCACGGACTGCATGATCCGCGAAGGCGTGACCATCAATCCGGGCACCGAGGGCGGCGGCATGACGACGACGGTCGGCAACGGCTGCGCCTTTCTCGCCAACTCGCACGTGGGCCACGACTGCCACGTGGGGAACAACGTCATCTTCTCGAACAACGTCATGCTCGCCGGGCATGTCGAGGTGGGCGATTTTGCGATCATTGGCGGTGGGGCGGCGGTCATCCAGTTCGCCCGGGTCGGGGACCACGCGTTCCTCGGCGGCATGAGCGGGCTCGAGCAGGATCTCATCCCGTACGGAATGGCGCTCGGCAACCGAGCCTATCTCTCGGGCCTCAACATCATCGGGCTCAAGCGGCGCGGTTTTTCCGCCAGCCAGATCCACGATCTGCGCCGTGCCTACCGGCTGCTGTTCGCGGCCGAGGGCACGCTGCTCGAGCGGGTCGACGACGTCGCCGAGGAATTCCGCGATCATCCGACGGTGATGGAGATCATCGCTTTCATCCGCGCCGGCGGAAAGCGCTCCATGTGTACACCCAAGAACGCCGCGGACGCCTGACGGCGTCCCGCAAACGTTTCCTCATCCTCGTCTCTGAAATCATCGAAGGGCGCGAGGTGGCGGGCACCGCCTGCGGTGCCTCACGCATCGCGGTTGCGACCGGCGGCGCGAAGCGCGCCGCTGCTACTGGCCGTCCGTCCCGCTGTTTCCGCTCCCGCCCTCGGACATCCGGGTCTTGGCCTGGGAATGGGAGGAGATCGTGCTGAAGTATTCCTTCTCGTCACCGATGGTGAGCATCGGCGAGCAGTTGGGCGTGCAGCTATAGGACTGCCGCTCTCCGCCTTTCGTCAGGTTCACGGTGCGGACCTCATCGCGCGTCACGATCACACGCTGGTCCTGGATGATGTTGCGCTCGCCGTCGAGCGCGATGATGTTCGTGATCCCGAACGTCTTTCCGGTCACCACGAGAAGATTGCCGCCTTGCACCGTCACGTCCGCAATCGACGGGTTGCCGATGATGACGCTCGACACGGTCCGCGGAAGACGCAGCAACTGCGACTGATCGTAGGCGACCACGAGGTCGGCTGCGTGCGTGGGAACGGGAGCGAGCGCCCCGGAGAGCAGAGCCACGGCGAGCGCCATCGTCACCGCACGGCGAACTCGGCGCGTCAGGCGCGCGAAGAGGGCGATCGTCGGCAGCATCGGGCGGGCTCTCCTGTCCCTTTGGAACTCTTCGCCATTTGGCGCCGATATCATGAATGAAGATTTAACGGCTGACCGGTTTCGAGGCTTGTCCCGACTGGGCGGGAACTTTCTTCGTGCCCGGCCGTTATGCACGCGCCGTTATCGAGGAGCCGTGCATGTCCCGTCCGACCCTTCTGATTGCCGTCGCCGCCATCGCCGTCATTCTGGTGGGCATGATCGTGATTGCCCAGGATCGGGGGCCCACTCCCGTGACCAGCACCACCGACACGCGGATCGAAGCCCCGGGTGCTCGCGTCGAGAGCAATGACAGCGGCACCACCGTCAACGCGCCGGGAACATCCGTCGACACCGACGCGAGCGGCACGCGAATTCAAGCGCCCGGCGTCGACATCACCGTTCCCCGCAGAGACAACGACTGAGCGTGCGACGACGCAAATGCATGATGAAAACGTATTATGAGACGATCACCCGCGTTTGTCTTTCCGTGATGGGATAATTCGATTTACTCTTAGAGCGTGATCATTTTCGATTGAACTGGGATCACGCTCTATCTCGTTGGTGAGACCGATGATTCACGCTTCAGGCTGATAGGGCCTGAAGCGATCATGGTCTAGGGCTCGCTGACTCGTTCGTTGGGGGATTCAGACTGTGACCTCGCTCGAGCTGTTGCATTCGACCGGTATTCTGGCCCACCTCGAGGTGGGTTTTCGCTTGGTGCTCGCCGCGGCGCTGGCCGGCCTGCTCGGTTGGGATCGCGAGGAACAATCCCGGCCCGCAGGTCTCAGGACATACATGCTTGTCGCGCTCGCGGCGGCCGTGTTCACGGTCATCACGTTCGAGATCTACGAGACGGTTCGTCAAAGCCAGACGGAAGCCAACGCAGATCCGATCCGTATCATCGAGGCCGTGACGGCGGGGGTGGCGTTTCTCGCTGCGGGCGTGATCATCCAGGGCCGGAACACCGTGCGCGGCCTCACGACAGGCGCCGGCATGTGGATGGCCGGCGCGCTCGGCGTCGCGGCCGGAACGGGCAACTACGTGCTCGCCGTCATCGCGGCCCTGCTGGCATTCGGCGTGCTCAAGCTCGCGCATTTCGTCCAGCCACAGCCGGACACGCCGCGCGGGCCGACGCTCATCATCGAGACCGTAGAAGACGAAGACAGAGAGCAGCGGACGTAGCTTCGGCGAGGCGTTCTGCCGCTCTCGCCTCGGCCTCCGCATCGCGGCCCCATTGCTCGCTCTGCCAGCGTTCGTCCACCGTCGCCGCGGTCCACGCCTCTTCCAGCGTCAGCCGTCCTTGCAGGTGAGCGATGGCCAGAATGGCCGAGCCCGTCAGCGTCGTGAGCACGTGCGTTGCCGCGAGAGACAACGCATCGAGGCGATCGAGCACAGACCGCACGGACGCGACGGAGTGGGGCGGCTGCTCGATCGGCATGAGCCCGGATCGAACCGCGAGATCGGCCCCCAGCGCGTCCTTGGCCCAGACGAGAAGCGGATCCCAAGCCTCGGCCTGACGCAGGACCAACGCCTCGGGCGTCTCGGCGCGATAGCAGAGGAGATCGCTCGCAGCGAAGCCCGCGATATCGTCGGCCACCTCCGTCATCTTGTCCGCAACCGCATCGAGCGCGGTATTGGCAAGGCGCGTGAGAGGCATGGTCACCGGGTCGATGCGCTCGCCCTGCGCGTCCCATTCGTCTGCAATCGCTTCCGCAAGCGCTGCGGTGCTCACGACGAAGAGGTTCTTCGCAGGTGTCCTGACGGGGCGCCCGTCGAGCAGAATCGCGAAGCCCGCATCGCGCGGCTCGACCGACGCAGCCTTGTAGAAGCGCTTCGGCAAGGGGGCCCGCAACGCGTCCTTGGCGGTTATCGCGATCGGCGTCTTGGCTTGTCCGTCGGCGCTCCCGTTGGCGCCCTTGCGATCGTCCGTCATCCTACCTGCCGTTCGAGCATCAACCGGTCGAGCGCCAGCTCGAGCTCGGCACAATCGGCGGTGACATGGTGGGCCCCTGCCGCCCGCAACGCATCCGCCGGATGATAGCCCCACGCGACGCCGATCGAGGAGGTGCCTGCCCCCAGCGCCATCTCGATATCGAACGTCGTATCGCCGATCATCACCGTATCGACCGGCTCGGCCACGGCCTCGCCCATGGCGGCGAAGAGCATCGACGGATGCGGTTTCGAAGGGTGCGTATCCGCCGTCTGGATGGTGCTGAAGTGATGGGCGATACCCTCGCGCTCCAGCACGGCGTCGAGGCCGCGGCGCGACTTTCCGGTGGCGATACCGAGCGAGACATCGCCGCGTGCGGCAAGGCGGTCCAGCGCGTCGCGCACGCCATCGTAGAGCGGCTCGGCATGGTCGGGGCCCAGGCGGCGCGCGCGAAAGGCCTCCTTGTAGGCTTCGGACAGGAGATCGACGAGACCGGGATCGCTCTCCGCCGGGACGAGGCGGGCGATGGCCCAGTCGAGGGAAAGGCCGACGACGCCAATCACGCTTTCACGGGGAGGCGCAAGAAGGCCTTGAGACGCGAACGCATCGGTCATCGCGGCCACGATCATGTGCTGGCTATCGACCAGCGTGCCGTCGCAATCGAAGATGACGAGCTTTGTGCGTTTTGCCCCAGCTGCCATGTCACCCGTCGTCCTTATCGAAGCGGCGGACGTCGAAGCCGAGCAGATCCCATGTTTCCTGCATGTGCGGCGGCAGCGGCGCGGTGACGTCGATCTTGCCTTGGCCTGCGGGGTGGGGAATGACGAGACGGCGCGCGTGGAGATGCAGCTTCGGCGCGATGTTCTCGGCCGGCAGATCCATGCCGCCGTCATACTTGTTGTCGCCGACGATGGTGTTGCCGATCAGCTCCATATGGGCGCGGAGCTGGTGCTGGCGGCCCGTCACCGGCTTCAACGAAACCCAGGACGCCTTGTGCGCTGCGCGATCGACAACGGAATAATGGGTCGTCGCGTGCATCGCCTCTTTCTGCTCGCCCGGCCGCGCCCGGCGCACGCGGTCCCCGTCGGGGCCAGCCGCCTTGACGAGCGCCGCCTCGATCTTTCCCTGATGAGGCTTCGGCACACCTTTGACGAGCGCCCAATAGGTCTTGGCGGCCGAGCGCGTCTGGAACGTACGGCCGAGCTTGGCGGCTGCCGCACGATGCTTGGCGACGAGCAATACGCCCGTCGTGTCGCGGTCGAGCCGATGAACGAGACGTGGGCGGTCGCCGAAGCGGTCGGCCATGCCGGCGAGAATTCCGTCGATGTGACGACGCGTGCCGGTGCCGCCCTGCACGGCGATGCCGAACGGCTTGTCGAGCACGAGGACGTCGTCGTCCTCATAGAGGATCATGCTCTCGATCAGATCGCGGTCGGCCTTGGAGGCGGATGGAGCTGCGGACTTGCTGCGCTCTCCACCTTCGCGGGGTGTGCGGGCGGCTTTCGGAACGCGGACACGGGCGCCGGCTTCGAGGCGCTCGTTGGCCTCGACACGGCGCGCATCCACGCGCACCTGGCCGGAGCGCAGGAGCTTCTGCAGATAGCCGTGACCGATCTCGGGGAAGTGCGTGCGGAACCACCGGTCGAGGCGCATGCCGGCCTCGCGCTCCGCGACCTCAATCGTCTCGACGCGCTCGTTGGAGCGATCCGTCATGGTCTTGCCGGCGCCTTTCTAAAAACTGCGGGCTCTCTCAGCCGGCATCGCGCGCAAAGGGCGTCGCGACGATCCAGCCGACGATCCAGCCTACGACGAGCGCCGCGAAGTTGGTGGCGACGAAGGCCAGCATATGCATGCTGCCGGCCGTGTCCGGGCTATCGAACGACTGCTGGGCCACCACCCAGTTGGCGACTTCCGAGCTCAGATAGAGCACGGCGACCATAAGACCGGCCAGGGCGAAAATCATGGAGACGAGATAGCGCATGTGCCCTCCTCAGCGCGCGGCCGGTGCCGCCTATTTCACTTCCCAGAACCAGATCTCTCCGGCCTCGGCGTAGTTGGAGTAGTAGCCGAGCCAGGAGAACCACTCCATCAGCCACTTGGCGGACGAGCGGTAGCCGTTCCAGACGTCGATGTGGTCGCCGGTAGGACGGCCCTTGTCGCTCGTCCGGCGCCAGTAGTCCTGGACGTAGATGATGCCCGTACGGCCGAAGATCTTGGGATAGAACTCGGCGGCTTCGGCAACCGCGTAGCGTTCCCGCGGACCCAGGCCGGCAATCCCCGCGCGCGCGATGCCGTTGGCGAGCTGGGTCGCGTTGATGAAGTGCATGTCGGAGCGGGAGTGGACGCCGCAGTGCGTGATGCCGGACAACTGAGCGGGCTGGACGCCCGCCTGGCGGAGCGCAATGCCCATGCGGATCGCGCATTGATTGGAGAACACGGGGAACCCGCGCAGGATCGCCCGCCCCTCCATGTTGGTGAGGTTGTGGGGCGCAATGCAGGGCGACTGGACACTCTGGTTGATCGGATGTCCGCGCCAGAGATCGTTGAACTCAATCATGGAACGCTTCCCCTACCCCTCGACGAGCGGCTTGGCCCCCGCCCCGGCCGCGTGGCGGACTATAGGACGGCAGGGTAGGGCTTGACCAGATCTCGCCGGGCTCAACCGGCGACCCAGATCGAGAGACGATGGCGATTGGGCCGGTGCGGGGCCGATGCCTCCCCCCGGCCGGTCCGGACGCCTACTCGCAGGGGACGGACACCATTGCGCCGACGGCGGGGACGAACTTCTTGCAGGCCTGCTCGGCCTCGGCGGCCGCGACAGGCTCGGGATCGGGCTCGTCTTTCTGCGGGATGGACCGCTGCATGAGCGCGGAGCTGCCCGTCAGGCGCGGGCCCGTCTCGGCCGGCGCCGTGGCCGCGGTCTCAGGCGCAGGTTCGCTCCCGGTCGCCGGCTCGACCTTCGCGACCTCGGGGACGCGTGCCGCAGCGGGCGCGGACTTGGCCTGTTGCGCCTTCGCCCTGGCGGGGGGAGTTTTCCGGGCTGTGTGGCTCTTTGCGGGCGAGCGCTGCTTCTGCTTCGCCTGGTGGCGCTTGGGCAGCTTGCCCCTGGCGTTCGGGTTCGGCGTGTTCACGACCTCGGGCGTATACTCGCATGAAATGCACGCTTCGGCAGGTGTGCCGAGCAGCAAGGTCGTCGCGAACAGTGCAGTGGCGATCGCGAGAAAGATCCGGGCCATTTGCGCCTCCTACACGAGCACAATTGTTATCCCGGCTCGCGAATGATGTCCATCTTGGAGCGGATCATGCGCACGGGAGGCGCCCGGCGCTGTCTCTTCCGGAACAGGGAGCGGGCTAGAGCGTGATCATTTTCGATTGAATCGGGATCACGCTCTATCTCTTTGGTGAGACCGATGATTCACGCTTCAGGCTGATAGGGCCTGAAGCGATCATGGTCTAATCCTCCCCGCCGCCACGTTTCTTGCGGAGGCCGTCCCAATACGCGAGGCGCTTTGCGAGCTCGCGCTCGAAGCCGCGCTCGGGCGGATCGTAGAACCGCGGCCGACGCTTGAATTCGTCGGGGAAGTAGTTCTGCCCCGAGAACGCGTCCGGCTGGTCGTGATCGTAGAGGTAGCCGTCGCCGTAGCCTTCCTCTTCCATCAGCTTGGTCGGCGCGTTCAGGATGACCTTGGGCGGGCTCAGCGAGCCATGCTCCTTCGCCGCGCGCATCGCGGCTTTGTAGGCGACATAGTTCGCGTTCGATTTCGGCGCGGTCGCGACGTAGATCACGGCTTCCGCCAACGCCAGCTCGCCTTCCGGGCTGCCGAGAAAATCGTAGGCATCCTTTGCCGCGTTGGCGACGACGAGCGCCTGCGGATCGGCAAGGCCGATGTCCTCGACCGCCATGCGCACGATGCGCCGCGCGAGGAAGAGGCGATCCTCGCCGCCGTCGAGCATGCGGCAGAAGTAGTAGAGCGCCGCATCCGGGTCGGATCCTCGCACCGACTTATGCAGCGCCGAGATCAGGTTGTAATGACCTTCACGGCTCTTGTCGTAGAGCGGGGCGCGGCGCTGCACGAGCTTGACCAGCGCTTCACGGTCAAGCGGCTTCGTACCGGGCTTGACTGTGGCGAGGACTTCCTCAGCGAGGTTGAGGATCGAGCGGCCGTCACCGTCGGCCATCGACTTCAACGCGTCGCGCGCGTCGGCATCGAGGGGCAGCTCCCTGCCCTCCTCCGCCTCGGCACGCTTGACCAGATCTTCGAGCGCATCGTCGTCGAGACGGTTCAGTGTCAGCACCGACGCGCGAGAGAGCACGGCCGCGTTGATCTCGAACGATGGGTTTTCCGTCGTCGCACCGACGAGCGTGATCGTGCCGTCCTCCATGTACGGCAGGAAGCTGTCCTGCTGGGAGCGGTTGAAGCGGTGGATCTCGTCAATGAACAGCAGCGTGCCCCGGCCCTGCTCGCGCCGCGCCTTCGCTCGATCGAAGGCTTTCCTGAGCTCGGCCACGCCCGAGAAGATTGCGGAGAGCTGCTCGAACTCGAGGTTCGTCTCGTGCGCCAGCAGACGGGCTATGGTGGTCTTGCCGCAGCCCGGCGGCCCCCACAGGACGAGGCTCGGCAGGCGGCCAGCCGCGAGAAAGCGCGTCAGCGTGCCGTCCGGCCCAACGAGATGCGGCTGGCCAGCGACTTCGGACAGTTTCGTAGGGCGCAGACGGTCTGCGAGTGGGCGCGGCGCGCCCTTCTCCAGCCCGGCCGCTTCGAAGAGATTGCTCATGGGGCTCATGTTAGCCCGGCCGAAGGCCGCCGTCTCGCGACCTAACCGGGCACCTGCAGGTTGAAGACCTTGTCGGCACGGCGTACCGCGACCGACCACAGACGCTGGCGGCCCGCGAGGAGCGTTTCGAGATCGCTCACGCTCGCGACCGGAGCCTGTCCTATTTCGACGATCACATCGCCCGGCTGAAAACCGAGGCGCGCAGCCGTGGAGCCTCGGCGGACGGACACGACGACCACGCCCGCGATCTCGTCGATGCCAAGCTCGTCGGCCACGCCGGGCAGGATGTTTGAGACGCGCGCGCCATCGAGCGGATGGCGGCCGACAAGATTGCGGACATCGTCGCGGCCCGGCTCGGGCGCCGCGACCAGGGGAAGCTCGATCGTCTGCGGCTGGCCCTTGCGGATCACGTCGAGGCGCACAGTGCTGCCCACGCCACGCGTAGTCAGGCGATATTGAACCGCGCGGGCATCGGCGACCTCGAAGCCATCGACATGGACGATGACGTCGCCCGCTTCGAGCCCGGCCTTGGCGGCGGGACCGCGATCCGATACGCGCGCCACGACGGCGCCGGCGACACGGGAGAGACCCAGCGCATCCGCCATATCGCGCGTGACCGTTTCGAGCCGCGCTCCGAGCCAGGGGCGCTCGATCTTCCGGCCCTCGACGGCACCTTCGACATAAAGCCGGACGAGGTTCGAGGGAATTGCGAAGCCGATGCCTTGCGATCCACCCGATTGAGAGAAGATCATGGTGTTGATGCCGACGAGCTTGCCCGACATGTCGACGAGCGCGCCGCCCGAGTTGCCGGGGTTGATGGCGGCATCCGTCTGAATGAAGATCTGCCCCTCGTGACGGCCCACCTCCGTCCGCGCGAGCGCGGAAACGATGCCGCTCGTCACCGTCTGGCCGACGCCGAACGGGTTTCCGATGGCGAGCACCATGTCGCCGACTTCGAGGCTGTCCGAATCCTCGAAATCGAGCGTGGGGAACGTCTGGTCGCCCGCGTCGATCTTGAGCACGGTGATGTCCGTCTTGTCGTCCTGGCTGATCACGCGCGCGTCGAACTCGCGCTTGTCGGCCAACGCGACGCGGATCTCCGCCTCGCCGCGTCCGCGGATGACGTGCGTGTTGGTCACCACGATGCCGTCGGGGCTGACGATGACGCCCGAGCCGAGCGAGCTCTGGATGCGCTCCGACGGCTGGCCGAAGGCGTCGCCGAAGAACTGGCGGAAAAACGGATCGTTGGCGAACGGCGAGGAGAACGTCTGTACGCGCCGCTGGACGTAGACGTTGACGACTGCAGGCGCCGCACGGCGGACGATGGGCGAGAACGAATACTGCACGACCTCGCGCGAGGAGGGAACCTGGCGTTGGACCTTCGGCTCCGCGCTTCCGCCGCCCAGAAGCTGATCGAGGAACTGTGCGCTCGCCTCTCTGTCGCCGACGGCAACCGCGAGCATCCCGGCGAGGGCCGCTCCTCCGAGGACAGCAATCTTCTTCAGTTTGAAAAGCATGAAGTCGGTTTCCTGCGCAGGCGGCACAAAAGAGATCGCGCAGGATATAGGGTAAGGAGGCGGCCGGCGGAAGCCGGTCAGCGTGCCGCGATCCGCTCCCGATGGGCGTAGGGCGACCAGGCGCCGTTCATGGATGAGCTCGGGGCCGAATTCTGGGCCGAGCGGATCCCATCCGCAGACCTTTGCGGCCGGCGCGCCTCGTAGTTCGCCCATTCATGGGCCGATACGGCTTGTTCCACCGCGGCCACGTCCCGGCCATTGCCGGTGTTCCAGGCACGGCTCGCCAAAAACTGGCGCTCTCGGCTGTCGTCGCCATCGAGGGGTGCGGGGCCTGCATACTGGACCCTTACCCGCCCCGTGCCCCCGGACTTGAGCCCGAGCACGCGCGCCGTCTCGCGCGAGAGGTCGATCATCCGGTCCCCTACGTAGGGGCCGCGATCGTTGATGCGAACAAGGACCGTGCGTCCGTTGGACGGGTTCGTCACATAGGCGTAGCTGGGCATCGGCAGCGTCGGGTGCGCCGCCGTCAGCGCGTACATGTCGAAGACTTCGCCGTTGGCGGTCTTGCGGCCATGGAACTTCGGCCCATACCACGACGCGACGCCGACGCGGTCATAGTCGGGTTGCTCGCGCGGATGGTACCAGCGTCCGCCGACCTGATAGGGCTGGCCGACCTTGTAGTGGCCGCCACCCTTCGGGATGCGCTCGCCCGGCCCCGCCACGCGGCGGCTGGCGGATACGCCCCATTCCGATTCCGGAAACAACGCCTTGCCGGAGGATTTGCCCGGCTGGCTGGTTGCAGTGGAGCCCGAGGCCAAGCCGCTCGAGACCGAGCTTTGGCTGCTGGCGCAGCCGGCCAGAGCGGCGACGGTCGCCGTCACCGCAAGCGCGGCAATCGTACGTGCGCGGTTGGAAACCGCCCTGGGCGCAATGGATCCTATCGGGCCCGGCGCGGCTGCGCCCTGGCCATGTATACGCGACATAACGCCTTCCCCGGCTCCTTTTCCGGAGCCTTTCCTGCCTAGGTGCTCGCCAGGCGCCACTGTTTCCCGTGGTCTTCACCGAAGAGCCCTCGCAGGATGGCAGAGAGCGATTGCGATCCCGTTAAGCGGAGCCCGGCACTTTTGGGCGGGACGCCGCACAAGCTGGCCTTGAGGGGCCAACGGCGACTGTGTAGGGTCCTGCGCGTTTCCCCTCGGGCCTACGCCGTCGGGGGTGCGGGGATGGGTGGTCGAGTGGTTTAAGGCACCGGTCTTGAAAACCGGCGTGGGTGCAAGCCCACCGTGGGTTCGAATCCCACCCCATCCGCCAAGCGTTGCCCTCCTAGCTAATTGATTTTGCTACATATTTATTCAGATTTGCCTCCTCCTCCATCCTCACGCTACCGTTTCTCGGGTAACGGATCGGGTAACAGCAAGCCCCTATTCTGCCCCGCCGATTTGGCGGATCAGAGGGACCGCAACGCCAAGCTCAACATCCGTTCCAGCGTGTCGGCGGCGCACTCATGCGACCGCCAGTGTAACGGAGGGATGCAAGCGTGATGACCATGACAACGACGATCGCGGGGCACGAGTGGACGTGCGAGACCATCACGGTCCCGACCGTGCTCGGGGATCTTGAGACGGACGGCTTCGTTCGCGGCGAGTACGGTATCTTTAAGAACAGCGACGACGCCGCCTGGGGTAACGACCTGTACTATTTGATCTTCCATGAGTGCGGAAACTTCATCGCCGTCTTCGACAGCCTGACGGGGGCTGGTGTCGCCTCACTGATCGAGGAAACCGTCAACAACTGGCCCGTCAATTTCAATCTCGATGCCGAGACCGCTCCCTATCAGGACTTGCTCCGCGAGGGCTTGCAGTGTTCGGGCTTCGAACTAACCGAGTGCGTCGATACCAACAGGCAACTTCGGATTTGGCGCTACCCCAGAACTGAGAGTGAGATGAGCGCGGTTCTGAGGACGGCGCCTCGCGAAACTGCGTAGCTGCGGAAGATGGGAAGAGGGAGTGGCGCTTGCGCGCCCTCCCTTCGGCTCTCAGGGGGAAGACTTGGGGAAGCTTAATCCACATAGGCGTAACGGGTACTGGCACCTGATCCGGCGTGTTCCGGCCGCGATGCGCCACCTCGATCCGCGTTCTTTCGTTCGCATCACGACCGGGATCAGGATCGTCGACGATCCGCGCGGCATTCGCGCTGCCCACGTCGTGGCCCATCTCAATGCACAGCTCGAACAGGACTGGACCGACCTCGCCGCCGGGCGGCAGCCCGGTCATGCACGCCGTTACGAAAATGCACGGAACAAAGCAGCGTGCTACGGCTTCGAGTACGCTCCGGCGATCGATATCGCTCTTGAGCCGCTCACCGAGGTGCTACGGCGGCTCGCAGCGCTTGCGCGCGGTAACGAGGGCGGGTCCGATCCGAAGGCTGTGGAGGCTGTTCTGGGCGGCATTGGGCCGCCCCCGCTTAAGCTGTCCGGGCTGGTCGATGCGTTCGAAAGTGAGCAGGCCACGGCGCTCAACGCACTGTCGCCCGATCAGCGCCGGAAGGCGCGCAACCCGAAGGTCCGGGCCGTGACCAACCTCATCGCCGTGATCGGCGACAAGACCCTGACCGATCTGTCGCGCGCCGACGCGCTGGCGTTTCGGGATCATTGGAAGGATCGCGTTCTCGAAGGCGAAGTCGAGATCGGCACAGCAAATAAGGACTTTGGTCACGTCGCGAAGATGCTGCGCACAATCGAAGACGCGCGGCGGCTCGGCATCTCGCTTGAAGCGTTCGCGAAGCTCCGGCTCGAAGGCGAGGAACAGGGCCAGAGAACGGCCTACGAGCCCGACTTCGTGCAGAAGGTCATCCTCAAGGACGGTGCGCTCGATGGGCTCAACGACGAAGCCCGGCGCGTCGTGTACGTCGTCGCCGATACCGGGCTGCGGTTGAGCGAGGTCGTCAACCTTCTCCCGCACCACATCCACCTGGACGCGGAAGTCCCGCATGTCGAGATCGTCGCCGAAGGGCGGAAGCTCAAGACGCGGCATAGCGCGCGCAAGATGCCGCTTGTCGGCTGCGCCCTCGCGGCGATGCGGCTTCAGCCGGAAGGCTTCCCGCGATACCGCGACAACGCCTCGTCGCTATCCGCGCTCGTGAACAAGGCGATGGACGCTCGCGAGATGCGACCCACGCCACGGCACTCGCTCTATTCCCTACGCCACACGTTCGAGGATCGCCTGACGGCGATCGACCCGCCGGACAAGATCATTGCGGTGCTAATGGGCCACAAGTACATGCGGCCGAAATACGGATCGGGTCCGACGCTGAAGCACCTTCAGGAATGGCTTGAACGGATCGCGTTCAAGGCGCCGTCCAACATCTGAAATCGAGAGGCCAACCCCTCAAGCCTAACCCGGACGGAAGACGCGGCTGCGACCACGTCATCGTCATCGGCATAGCGCTTCTCAAATTGTCCCAAGTAGTGAAGCGCTTCAGCGATCAGGTCAGGCCACCTCCGCTGGATAACGTCAGCACACTCATCAAGAAGTTCTTCGTCTATTTCTCCGGCCGCTTCAAGGTCGGTGGCTGACATGGCGTTGGGTTCGCCGTCTATATAGTCGAGCAAGCTTCCCGAGCAAAAAAAGTATTCCCCATCAATCTCCTCATCGGCAAGGCCTTCAGCGACAATTCCCGCAACTCCCATAAGCTGATTACTGCGCCCACCCAATGGCGGAAAACATCTGCACTGACCGCCGACGAGCCTTTCCTTTACCGGGTCCACGTCTTCGTAAAGCCAGAAATCGGCGAAAGAATTTATGACCCCGACATGATCGCCAACGATCAAATGGCCGCACTCGTGAATTAAGGAGCGCTGGAGATCGTACGCGAGTTGCTTGTCACGCGGCAGGACGTCTAGCGGATACGCGCACGCATTCATATTGAACTCCCCTTGAGGCTGATGTCATCGATCTGACGCGGTGGTTCGCATTCAAGCCGGATCGGCTCGGGGGATGATGCCCTGGCTCTGAACTCTTCAAGGATACGCTGTGCCCGCGCCGTCGCGCCGTTTCGGCGCGCGGCTTCGACTTCACGCTCAAGGCGATCGAGGATTGGGGCATAGACCTCACCGTGGCGCAGCACGATCTGCGCCATGAACGCGAGGGCTTGCTCAAGCTTTTCGAGTGAGGGAGGAGTTTGCATTTTACCCCGAACACAATCGCGGGGTTGGCTGCGCGCCGGACCCCGACCTGTTAATCGAGGATGAGTTTATAAAGGGCGGAAGCTCTCAAAAGTCAAGCGATTTCTCAGTCTGCGCACCCTCGCTGATGTCGCCGCGTAGCGCTCGGACGCGGGCGATTTCGCAATGTCGGTAGTCATCGCGGATCATGGTAAGTCGGCGTTGCTCGCGCGCGTGCGGGGCAGCAACGCGATGAGTAATCCAGCTTGATCATGTCGGGCGAACGCGCCAATACACGCGGCAAGGAGAGCGTCATGAAAGAATACGTTGGTCTACTAGACGGCAGCGGTGATGTGTGGGGCGTTCGTATCCCCGACGCGCCCGGCGTCCACGGCGGCGGCGCAACTCCCGAGGAGGCAATCGCGGATGCGACGAGCGCACTTCGGGAGATCGGAGCGCTCAGAGCCACAGACGGCCGCGCGCCTTTCAAGGCGCGCACCCTTGCCGAGGTTCGCGCCGATCCCAAGGTAATCGAAGATATCGCGGCGAGCGGCGGCGCGACGGTTGTGATACCGCTTCCCACTGACATGTAGTTGGAGGAAACCGGTGAGGCACGATACGCCTGCGCATCGCGTTCAAGCCGCCATCCTCGATCTGACAGGAGGCCAGCATGCAAAGGGATCGAAAGGCCGACAAGGACGCGGACGATATTCGTATCTACGACACGATCAAGGCATAGCGCGCGTTCAGTTGATTGTTAGACCAAGTTGTTGTTCACACTTCTACAGACGCGCATATTGGTCGGCGACCTGCTCCCAGTGCCGGAAGAGCGGCAGGCAGCACAGCCGGAAGATGAACCAGCAGGCATAGATCGCATCGTGGCTATCGCATGCCGCCGCAGAGATTAGGCCGTGCGCGAGCTGGTGGCGAAGCGAAGGACCACCGTCGAAGTCGAACAGATTTTCAATCTCGAACGTGATTGCGGTGCCGAAAATCTTCTCAAGTGCCGCGCGATCCTTGCCAAGCATGACCGAGAGTGTGCGGTTCTCCTGCGTCATGTCGCTCTGCATCGACGAGGTATCGATAGCGGCCTGCTTGAGCACATAGCGGAGTGAATTCTCTAATTGCGGCACAAGGATATGTAGCGCGGAGATGTAATCACCGCCGAAGAGGCGCGCGAAGCCGAGCGCGAATATGTCGCCATATCCAGGCGGAACGAAAGGACTGTATTCCGCAAGCGGCAGCAGGTCGCGCGCCTCCAGCGGATGCTCAGCCATGATCACAGGCCGCGCGCGATCGATCGCGACAACCGCGACTTGCCTACGGAAGCTCTCATTGCGCATGATCACATGGCGAAGCGCAGCATCGTTTTCATCGCCGTCTACAAGTGCCGGCGATCTCGCAACCAGCTTGCCTTCATCGTCAAAGATCGACGTCGAGAAGATGCTTGAGAGCGGGTTTTTTTCGCATTGTGCAAGTGCTTCCTCACGGAGCTTTTCCGGTGCGGGCGATCTTGCAAGCTTGGCGAATGCCAATAGCGCTTGAGCCAGCGTCATATCGCCGACTACCTTGCGGGCATGATCGATTACTTCGCTTATGTCGATCTCGGTTGATACCGTTGTCATTTCATCGAGGATGGTAGCTTGCACTTCGCGCAACTTGTGCTCTAGCTCTATCCGGCGCGTCTTGGTGCCGGGAATGTTGCGCATCGCCTTGATGGCGTCCATGAGGCAACTGGAAGCCACCATTCCAGTTGCACCGTCCGCCAAGCGGACATAACATTCCGCAGCGCATTTCAAGCATCGGTTGCTGTCGGCGTCACAACCGCATTGGCGGTGCGACCGCGCGGCAAGCTCCCACAAGCTCCTCTCCGTGTCGGGATCAAGTCCCTCTGACTGCGCTAATATCTCCGTGCGCTCAGCCATTGTTTTGGGATCGGTAATCCTGTAATCCGCGTTAAGATCGCCGATCCGTAGGAAGCTGCGCGCATCCGTTTCCTCGAAGGCCCTTTCGCTCAGCGAAGCGATCAGCGACTTGAGCGTCCCCGCCTCTGGTTCCTTCCAGCCAGTAGCATGCGCGATTTGGCATGCTCGGCGCAGGAGGTCAGTTCCATTGCGGGAGGTTGCCTTAGCGTTTTCGAAGTATAGTTCTCCTTTGCCCTCGATCACAGCCTGAATGGCCGAGCAGAATGCGCTTATCGCAAGGTGGCCCATAGCTGCCTGTTTGCGGTCGTTAAGCCACGCAATATCAGCAAGCAGAGCGCGCAGACCCGGATTTACGACGCCGGGTGCAACCGCCGCGAACACTTCCGATTGAGCACCACGAAAATCGCTTGGTATGACGCTGCGGCGCCCGTCCATGACGAACATCGGTCCATATGGTTCCGCTTGGTCGTTCGGCTTGAAGTGCATCTGCGTCACCGCAGCGAGAAGCCGATAGGCATTCGCAGCCCGCACATCGCCACTGCGCTCAGAATTCTCGTGCGCCTGGCTATAAAGGGCGCCGTGACAACGTACGTATACCTTGCGGCTCGCCGCGATCGGCGCTTCCAATCCGACGACTGTGAAATCCTCTGCCGTTACATGCTCGAAGCCCTTGGGTTCCTCCTCCGCCTCGGCGTTTTGGTCAGGTTCGGACTGCTTTTCTGCGTCGCTCATGGATATAGCTCTCTGCTGGGAAATAGCGGCGCGCGTTGGCAGTCGCGTTCTAGTGCTCAGGAATGCTGTGATACAGATGATTATCCTGCCGACAGTGACAAGCGGAATTGAGGGATGTCATGGCGCCAGCAACTTTTGGACGTCCGAAGGGATTGCGCTGCTTCCAATTCGACATAGCGAATGTCTATCCGAATAGGCCGGCGCTCGCCGTGCGTTATGCAGCGGCAATCTCGTTCTGGTCGTACGTGGAAAGCTGGTATGCCAACATCCAGACGGCGCTCCGGCTCGACCTCACTCTTGATGACTTAGTCCGCTTTCAAAATATACGTAATTCGAGAAGGCATCTCGAAGAGCTGCGGAAATCTGCACAGAGAACCCTTTCACCCGATCGACAGGTGCTTTTTGAAAAGGCGCTTGAAGTGGCGATTGAGCCTGGGTCTGAGCGTAACGACTTGGTTCACGGCCTATCGATGATCGTGAACACTATGCCCGATGCCATCCTTATTGTGCGTCCGGAGCACGTGCAGACGCTGGTGTTCAACACCTTTGGTGAGGTCTTGCGGTCTGGACAGCATCCTACCGATATGGAGAAAATTGGCGCCGATTGCATGTCACATGCCTTGGTTTATCGGCAAAGCGATTTCGATGACCTCGTAGGGCGGGTCAAGAAGTCGGAGCGATTAATGTTCCACCTTTGGCAGCTATGTACACAAGACACTGACGCGGTCGGAGCTGCCGAACGTGCAATCAACGATCTTATTGGATCGTAGCGGCGTCATTCCGCCCCGAGCAATCACGTTTCTCGCGCCCGCTCTGCACGATGCGCATAGCTTCCGCAGGATACGTGCGCACGAGCCGATACGCCTCTTCGGGTGTCCCCGTCAGCCACGTCTCGAAATCGCTCTCATCCGACGACAGCACCGGCATCCGGTCGTGCATGATCGTCGCCGTCAGGCTGTTCGGCTTGGTCGTCACCTCCGGCGAAAGACGCAGGCTTTCGTCGTGCCGCCGAGGCACAACGCGGTCAACCTTCGCACGAGCCGTTCGCGCATCTCGGGTTCGGAGGCTCGACGCGAAGCGGCCGGGCCGAAACGGCACGCTGAGCCTTCACGACTGCTTCGGTGAGCCGATTTATGTCTATCCCCGAAGCGAGCGCCCCTTGGCGCTCGATCTCGTCGAAAATGGCCGCATGGACGCGGTGGAAGTTGCTCATGGGGTGGCTCCGGGTGTTTCGAGAGCCAAATCCTGCCCAGAACAAAATAAGAACTTCAAGCGAATTAAGCTGCCGGCGTGGGGCCTGAAGCAGGCTACAACTTGACTTTGATCTGTTCGTTACCTATTGCGTAATGAGCAGCGGCATATTACCTATGGGGTAACGAGAGGCGGCCATGGACTTCTCGTTTAGGGGCAAGCTGAAGAAGCAGCTTAGCTCCGAAAAAGAGATGCTGAAGGCGTTCGGTCGTGAGCGCACCAAGTTTCTTAAGTTGAGACTTGGCGTACTTGCCAACGCCAAGACGCTTGCCGATGTGCCAGCAGACCCGCCCCCACGATGTCACCCGCTCAAGGGCAAGCGTAAGGGCCAATATGCGGTCGTATTGACGGGCAACTGGCGGCTGGTATTCGAGCCAGATCCGCTGGTCAAGGGGCACGTCAACCTATCTCTTGTCAAGAAAGTCCGCTTGCTGGAGGTCGTTGACTATCACGGCGAATAGGCGGCAGGCGGAGTGCAACGCGCGGGAGACACCTGAGGAACGGTGCGCGGGAAGAAAGGGCGAATACGATGGCGACGATGGTTGAGAGGAATGGCTGGGCGCCTGATTGGGCTACGCACCCGGGCGAGCATCTGGCCGAGTATATCGACGCTCGCGGCTGGTCGCAGGCGGAGTTCGCGCGACTGGCTGATCTGACCCCAAAACTTGTTAGCGAGATTATCCATGGCAAGAACCCCGTGACGCCTGAAACGGCGATCAAGCTTGAGCGGGTGCTTGGCCTACGAGACTATATCTGGCTTGGGTTGCAGCGGGACTGGGACCTCCATCAGGCGCGCGAAAAAGCCATGGAGGTCGCGCCGGCACAGAAATCTTGGCTGGCGCGGTTTCCTATTAGGGAGTTGAAGGCCCAGAAGTTGCTTCCAGATACGACCAGCCACGGCAGCCTGCTCGATGCACTCCTGCGATTGCTTGGCGTTGGAGATCTGGATGCCTATACGGCGAAGTGTAGGGGCTTTGCAGTCCAGCACCGGCAATCTCAATCGTTTAATAGTTCACCTGATCATGTCTTCACGTGGCTCATGCTCGGAGAGCAGCGTGCACGCGCTATGAACCTGCCAATCTTCGACGAGAGGAAGTTCGGAAAGGCTGTTCACGAAATTCGCAAGCTGACCCGCGAGAAGCCGGCCGTATTTGAGCCGGCAATGAAGCATCTGTGCCGCGAAGCCGGCGTTGCGCTCATGTTTTTGAAGCCCCTCGGTCAGACACGGCTGTTCGGATCAGCCTGGTGGATCGACGGCAATCAGCGTGCGGTGATCCAGATGTCGCTTCGCATGAAGACCAACGATCACTTCTGGTGGACGTTCTTTCATGAATGCGGCCACATCGCCTTGCATAGGGGCAAGAATTTTGCCGATGATCAGAACGCACACGGTGATGGGCCCGAAGCCGAGGCTGATCGCTGGGCTGAGAACATGATCTACGGCCCTGATGCTCTGGATGAAATCCTTGCCCATCCTCCACGGTCGGAAGCGGCGGTCCGCAGATTGGCCGACGATATGAACCTTCATCCAGGCATCATTGTTGGTATGCTGCAGCACTATCGGCATGTGCCGTTCCAAAAGCTCAACCACTTGAAAGTCAGGTTCCAGTGGGCCGACGAAGTCACTTGATGATCAATGGGCCGAACAAAAAGGTGCCGACGGTCTGACCAAGCTCCACCTGGCTGGATACGGTGCTGAACCTTAGCTGGTGTCGGGAAGTGGGATAATGTCTCGTACCGATACGACGCGATACGCCACAGGCCGTCCCTGAAGCTTTTCCATGTAAAGGTCTACGAAGAAACCTTTCTTGTAGACATTCTTCTCATCGTCTCGGATCTCACCTTCGATCCTTTCCCTAGCCATGTCGGTCTCGAATGTTATGGCCAGCGGCTTAGAATGCACGCTCTCTACAAGACCTTGAAGTTCAGTTTTTCTCCCGGTCTCCGAAGACTTCACCGTGGTCCGAACGAAGATCATCATTCTGTTTTCGAACAGTTCGTGTGATGGGAGTTCTAGTGCAGCCTTCTGTATTTGCAGTGTCTCTCTAGCTCTCTTTGCACCGCTTGTGTCGAACTCCATCTTCATGCGGGTTGTGTTTTTGGTCTTGTGGTATTCCACGGACGAAATAGAAGAAGTTCCGTTTGGATCATTCGCAATGATCGAGACAGCTCCCATCAGATCCTTGATATCACTTCTTGATAGATCGTCTTTCTTGTCTCCTTCAGAGTAGCTCGTAAGCAAGCCTCCAAAGCGGCGCACAAAGCCGTCCACGACGAGCACCCGATCCATGTTTTCAATGAGGGGCAAGATTACAGGGATCAATTCGACAATGATTGATCCCTTGCGTATTTCTTTTACGAATAGCCGCGCATCACCCTTTAGGTTTTGATGCTCTCGCCGGATAAACTGTTCGAATTGATTTGCAACGGCTGATAATGCACCAACGAGATCAAACAGATCTGCCGGCTCTTGAAGGTCGAGACGTAGCTCGACGAACGATTTCCCCTCATCCATAAGCTCAGCTTACGTTGTTAGTGGAATTTGTCACCTAGGAGGGCATGTCTTGTGCCCCATAAAGCGCGTCCTTGGCGCATTATGTGCGCCGGGGGGTGAATTCGATGACATTGTATTTGTCTCCGCACCCGTTCACCTGGTCCCTCTCGGGTCGTGTGTTTGCTTTCCGCAGCGCGTCCTCGATGTCGAAACCTTCCGACAGGAGGCGGACAACGGCCACCTCGACGCCGCGAGCACGCGGATCGGTTAGCGCTATCGCGGCGCGCTTGAGCGCGCTCGCCTCGCCGACGCAGTGCCCGGCCATGAACCCCATGCCGGCGTCGCGCTCCTCCGGTGTCGGCTCGGTATTAGGATCGACGTTCGGCCCAAGGAACTCACCGAGCGCGCACTCGGCGCGCTTGCCGGGCTTGCCAGTGATGGGGCCTGCAAGTCCTCGCAGCAGAGCTTGTTCCAGTGCGATACGGAACTTGCTTCTACTTCTAATAGCCATACGAAGTTCTCACGTCCGCTTGAACGCCGCGCAACCAATCATCGGCGCTGCGGTCTATCATCCGTTTGACTTGTTCCGCGATCTCTCGCGGATCGGCGCCGGAGATGTTGAAGTTAAAGTTGATTGGACCTGTCGAAGAACGCGAACCGCCTTCGGGTACGCGCGGCGTCACGTAACCCGATTGTCCTGGAGTGAAGATCTCCGGGCGATGCTCACCAACCAGGTACGACCGACCCCGCGACACGGGACCGCCGCGAGCACGTCCGGGCGGCGACGCTCCGCCGCCAGCGCTTTCGCCACCGCCGAGCCCGACAGCGCCCCGGATCTTGCCGGGGATGCCGGAGACCCAACCGATGAGCCCGGAGAAGATAGACTTCATGCCTTCCCACAACGAGCGCATGATCGCGGCACCGGCCGACGTAAGGTCGATCCGGCTCAAAGCATCGAAGCTGTTCGAGAGATAGGTAGGGATCTCGCCGATGATCTCGACGATCTTGTCGCGGATGCCGATGATCCCGGACGCGATACCCTCCGCAGCCGCGACGATGCCGTTGCCGATCGCTGGCCCGATCCCTGATGTCTTCTCCGCAATCCATGATCCGGCAGTGGAGAACCACTCTCCGAACTTCGAAAACATCGCCGAGACCTTGTCCCAGTTCTTGTAGATCGCGATCCCAAGCGCGGCGAGCAACCCGATGATGATCGTCAACGGGCCGCCGAGCACGGCGATGGCAGATCCTACCAATCCGATCGCACCCATCGCGGCACCAGCGACGCCGCCGAGGGCGGTGAAGGCCATGCCGAGTGGAACAAGGCCTACGACAGCCATGGCGGCATATGTCCCAATCTCCAGGAGGCGTGGGTTGGCGGCTGCTATGCCGTTTATGCTTTCGTTGAGGCTCTTGAACGCGTCTCCCACCGCCTTCAGTACGCCGGCCCTGCCGATCGAAATCATCAAATTGTCCCAAGCCGCAACGAGCCGATTAACGTCACCGACGAAACCTTTCATGCGGATCTCGGATGCCTGCTTCGCTGCGTCGGCGGACTTCTCCGTGACCTCATCCAGCGCAGCGTAAACGTCGCCCGTGAGAAGTGTGATCAATCGCGATCCCTGCCTAACGTCGAAGATGCGCGAAACGTCGCTTAGGTCCGCACCTTTCTCGCGGAGAGCATTGATGAATGCGAAGAGATCCACATCCGACCCAGCCGCGGTGAGCGTGTCCGTGATCGCCGACGCGAGGGCCGACTTATCCATGACAGATCCAGCTTCTCCGATGATGTTCGCGATTGCCGCCGTCATCGCGGCGGTTGACTTTTGGAGCTTCGGATCGGCAAGCGCCGCGTCGATCTCCTTCACGAAGTTGGACGCATCAACCCCATCGGTCATGAGCGATCCAACGATATCCTGCCCGCTGATCTGCCGCCCGCCCTTCACGAAATCGGACATGCTCAGTCCCAATCGCTCAAGAGCGGCGATCGCGGGCTTAGTCGGCCGGACCATGCGGACCAGGGCCGAACGCATCGCGACACCGGCCTCCGAGCCGCGAAGCCCGTTGCTGGCCATGATCATCGACGCGGCGCCGACCCTTTCAAGCGACATGCCCGCAGCCGCAGCGATGGGGCCGACATACTTTAGAGTTTCGCCCATCAAGCGCACGTCGGTATTCGAATTCGTGGCGACGTAGGTGAGCACGTCATTGACCTTTTGCAGCGACGCCGCGACTTGCTCCGCGCCCTTCGCCGGGAGCCGCATCGCGGTCAGAATGTTCGTGCTTATGTCGGCCGCTTCATCGATCGCCAAGTCGCCAGCGAGGGATAGCTGAAGCGCCCCCTCAAGGCCGCCGAGGATCTGCTCGTGATCAAGGCCGGCGCGACCAAGTTCGAACGCGCCGCCCATGATGTCGCCGAGCGCTGCCGGGAACTTCTCGTTAAGAGCGACCGCAAGGTTTTCGACCTGCTTGCGCTGATCGTCGGTGATGCCGGAAACCGCCTGCATGGCGTTTCCGACCTTCTCGTACTGGTACACTGTGCGGGCGCCCAGGGCGCCCAGCATGCCAATCGGCATCGCGGCCGACGAAGTAACCCGCTGGACGCCACGGTTCAGCAAGCCGAGATCGCGCTGTGCCGCAATCATCGTGCCGCGACCGGCGACAGCGGCCTTCTCAGAAACTCCAAGAAGGCCGCGAAGCGCGACGGCAGCCTTTGCCGCCGGCACCGACACGCCATCAATAAGACGAACGATCAATCGTGAGGTGAGATCACCTGACATTACCTAGTCCCCCTTGTGGGGGCGGCCCCGGAGGGTCGCCCCGATGGTGCTGCGACAAAGGAGAAAGCCGCAGCGCCAAATGTATTCGCGCGACACGACGTGGCCGCGCGGATGGCGTGTTCAATCAGAACTTCACGCCTGCACATTCAAGGGAGACGCGCGCTTCACCCCACCCGGGCGAACCTTTGCAGGGCTGCAATGACGTGTGAGCAGCAACGCCATGCCAAATGATGCTACTCGGCATAGGAAAGGCGCGCGGATCGACTGCCTCTATGTACAGTCCGTGCCCACTTTGCACCGCCTTCTCATTGAATTTCTTCACTCGCTCTTCAGCCTCCATTAGGCGTTCGAGCAGATCGATGATTTCTCGGCTCGCGCGTGGGTAAACTCTTCGAAGCTCAGCGGCGACGCTATTCGCCAGCTTCTCGATCTCTGCTCGCTCGGTTTCGATGGCCTCCTTGGCTTCACGCTGCTCCGTTTCCGCGATCCTGGTAGTTAGAACTTCCGTTGCTGCGCGGCCTCGATCTAGATCACGGCGTGCCATGGCGAGAGTGGCTTCTGCGCGCTCCAACCGTTTTTCGTCTCCGGAGAGGAGCGCTTCGTCACGTGATGCAGTCGCCGCCTCAAGCGTTGCGTTGAGCGCCGCTTCGTCAATCGCCGACAAAGCTTCTTTCAATTCTGTCGCAGTCGCTGGGCGCGACGCGCCCGCGAGCTTTTTCAGGATTTCAAGCATGGATAACTCCCTCCATAGTGATGCGGCGCGAGCCGAACCCGACCCCGACTTCTTCAAAGATGCGATGGACTTCTGGACCAGAAACGGTGCCGATACTCATGAGAGCCTCGGACAGATGGCGAATGGCAGCGGTAGAGATTGGCTCACGGATAAGCGCGATAGTGGCTGCCTCAACGGTCCGGTTAGCAGCGAGAAGGACTTCATCGGCCGCGGATGAGCCGAGCGCACAGAACAGCCCAAACGCAGCGCTGCATCCATCGCAGCCACCGAAGCGCATCTCACGCACGACTTGAAATGTCGCAGCGACCTCGTCGCATAGCGGGCGGTATTCGAGGCGATGAAGGATCAATCGCTCTCCATGGTCGCCCGCGAGGGCGATGGCTACTCGCGCGGTGTGATCGGGAATGTGGCCGTGTGCGCAATGTGGTTGACCGTCAGCAGTGATCTGGAGGATCTGGAAGCCAAGGGCGTGGACGAAAAGAGCGTGAGCGGCCTCATGGATTGCGGCCCTATTCGTTCGCGGCGGTGCTTGCACGGGTACGGCGTCGACGACCATTTCTGGCAGTTGATAGCGAGGAACATTGAAGGCGCACTCGGCATCTGCTGGGGTGAGGTATCCGCCAGCGCCGCACCGGCATTGCGCAGCGAGGTATGTCTTCTCCGTCACGAGCGCCCCCATGCGGAGCGGTATTCCGCCCCGGCTTCGTCAGCCTTGTCACCTATACGCTCGATGATGTTCGCGATCCGCGATTGCTCACCTGCGTCCGTGGTTACGCGTGCGGGAAGCTCACGGAGCTGCCGCATCAGCTCATCGACGACGCTCTGGGTCCAAGTGACCACCTCATCGGTAGGGATCAGCGCCCCCTCCTCTCGTGCCGTCCGCAATTCGATTTCACGCGCCCGCGCATCGCGGATGCGGTTGTCGGCGTTCCTCTTTTCGATCCGTTCGATTTGATCGTCCCGCAGGGCAATGAAGCCTTGCACCACGTCGCGTAGCCGATACTTGCCCCGCTCGGCCTTCGCGATCCATTTTTGCTCAACGAGTTGAAAGAACCGGCGTCTCGATATTTGAAGGAGCGCTGCTGCGACATCGGCCGATATCAATCCGCGCTCTTGGTATTGGGTGCTCATCTCATCTCCGAGTGCAGTGCAACGCGAAAACCGAAGTCGGGAAAACGCTCAAAAACGGCGCGGTTGTCGCCGCAGGCGGTTGCATATGCGGAGAAGAACCTAAGCCACCGGGGGGAGGGGTGCGGGGCGGGGGCGGGGCGGCGCGACGTTGGCGCGGGAGCCGCGACGTGTATGTGGCTAGGGGGTGGCAAGGGGCTGTGAGAGCGGCCGTATGTGGCCATGTGTCGGAAGGTCGATCCGAGCCAGGCCAAGCCGGATACAGCACCAACAAGTGTGCGGCGCCGCCGGCCTCCGGCCGGGCGCGTCCCGGCGTGGAGCGAAGCCTTGCGGTTGGCTTCCCCTACACGTGATTGGTGGTGTTGCCTATGGCTGAGAAGGGAACGGTCGCCAGCGACCTCCCGCGTTCCCGATCGCTTCATGGCAGTTGAAGCGATCGTGCCGCTCGCTGTCAGATCGCCAGGGTTTTTCGGGTTATCGAGAAGGGGGGCATCTCCCCCATGCGGCAAGTCAGGCGCGAACACGAGCAACCTCCGCGTCCGACCGATCCTTCAACCCGGTCGTAAAAGAGGCGCGGGGAAGCTCTTGAAGGAAGCGGTCAGCGCTAGCGGCGCATAGCAGGGTTCGCCCGTCCAGCTTGACGGCCGCCAGCCTTCCCTCAGCTAGCAGCTGATAGATCTTCGTCGTTCCGATCCCGGCGATCTGCCGGAACTCCGCAACGGTGTAAAATCGCTTGCTTGCCACGTCTTGACCTCACGAACGGCACTGAACGTGAGCACAACATGACGAATGCCACTGGAAATTTCGTCGGCATAAAATAAATCAAGCGGTCTACCACGGCACTTTGCCCGAGCGTTCCATCCGCTCTACTTCGCGGCGGATCGCTGATCGAACTCCTTCCGGCTCCGCCTGCCCGGAACGGGACACGTCAACCGATGCAGCAAGGACGAAGTCGACGAACGTCGCGACGCGCTTCTTCGAACGCCGGATCGGATTGATTTCACGCTCGGGTCGCCGCGCGGTGTTTTCAAACCACCACAACGCCAGAACTCGAACGAACGCAGGCAGTTCAACTGACGGCTCGCGACCCTGATATTGTTTGCCAGCGACGGCCGCGCGTAAGCGCGCGCCGCCCTCAGGCCCGCCGTTGAGCACAACGCCAAGACGTTCCGCCATCACATCGGCGATGGTGGAGATCGAAGCGGATGGCGCTTCACCAGCCGCCCAGGCGCGATCGAGAATGTCTGGCAGCTTCTCGTTGCCAAGAAGCGGATCGCCCTTGCGGAGCACCAGCGTCGCTTCCCGTTTCCCGCGCCGTTGCCCTTCGGCGGTGCGCGCGGCCTCAAAGGCGCGAAACACCACAAGTCGCACCATCGTTACTTTCTCAGTATCGCTGGCCGGGAGGCCGTCAGGCCGCCAAGGCATCGCGAGAGCGACCTCGTCCACTCGCCAGGGGGCATCCCACGGGTCGCCATCACTGCCGTCGGTTGCTTTGCCACAATGCAAACGGTAGCGCTCGTCAGGATGGTTCGGAGGGAGAGCGAGCCGGTTCCGACCTTCAAAGGCGGTGCGGAGGATAAGCCAATGGGCTTCTTCCTCGGTGTCGTCGGTCGCGCTCCCCACGCTATTCTTCTTAGTCATGATCGATGTTCAAGCCTCACCTATACCCGCCGATTGCCGCGGGGGGCGGGACGCCCCCCTTCCCAGCAGGCAAGTTTCAATCGCCGCAGCTTCTGAAGATGACACTTGAGAGTACATATAGATCGAGATGGTCTTTATAGAGAGAGGGTGTGAAAAGTGACAAAGGTGACGAAAGTGATGGGCACATAGCATGGCTGCTACCTTCATGAAGGCAGATGCGGAGTGACGTTAGAAACGAAAGTAATGGGGCGCGCGTAGGCGCCGCGTCCGCGCTTTGTTACCTCGCCTTTTGGAAGCATGCGTTTCAAGGCCTGCTTGACGTTGGCCTCTGGGAGGGCGGCCCGCTCTGCGATCTCCTTCGGGCCAATCGCATCACCGTTGTTCGGAAGCGCCGATAGTATTCGGCTACGCGTCCCAGAGCGATGCACCGCCTCAGGGTCGCCAAGAAGATTGAACTTCCCAGTCGAGCCGTCATGCGCGAGGGCGAGTTTGAACTCCTCAACATCACGGCCGCGACCATAGAGAATTAGACCATCACTTCCTCGATCCAGGATGAGGTTGTGATCGGCAGCGCCAGCTAGGCCGGTTGTCGCGGAAATCGCGTCGAGGGGGTCCAGGCCTGGATCTGCTTTTCTTGTGTGGGTAATGGCGATGACCGCAACGCCGTACTCGTCTGCGATCCTCTTGAGCGGGGTGACGGCACCATAATCGTTGTCGTACGCGCGCGCGCCCTTATCTTCGGGCCGTACTTTTTGAAGGACATCAACGATGACAACTTTAGGTGCGGAGGCCTTCTTGACCCAAGCGGAGATGTCTCGCGCGCCGCCCCTGTCGAGGGCTGGGCAACTGGTGGCGAGATGCAGGCGAGCAGGTGCAGCCGCACCATCGAGCATCAATTGTAGTCTGCCCTGAAGGCGCTGCTCGGTGTCCTCCAGGGCGAGGTAGAGTGCGTCGCCTGCGTCGATCTCTTGACCTAGGAAGTGCGATCCAGACGCAACCGACACGGCGGCATTCAACGCCCACCAACTTTTGCCGAGCTTCGGCCTCCCAGCGAAGATCGTCAGACCCACCGGCAGAATGCCGGGCATGATCATTTTGGGTGCCGATATGTTTTTCTGCATGAGTATGTCCGCCGTAATGGTTTGCAGCCCCACAATCCCCTCCAAAGCAACTCGCGAATGCGGTTGCGCGCCCTTGCAATAGCCGTGTGCGCGGGCTATTTGGGGATCGCAACCATCTCTGTACTGTTATTGAATTTGCGCCCTCGGCCTGCCAGCCGGGGGCGCTCCCGTTATGAAGGTCAGCGATTAGCACCTGCTTCCGCATCGCCAATGCGAGGAAGGGATTGAAGCCACGCCTCTTCGTCGTCGCGGGTGATCCGCGTGGCCTTTCCGACCTTCACCGCACGAAGCTCTCCCCGACCGATCAGGGCGTAGACGAAGCTCCTGCTGAAGCCGTGTCGATCTGCGAAGGCCTTCGGCGAGAAACTCATTTGATCCATTATTGTCCCCCTATGTTCACGAACGTCGTTGCGTGAGCGGGAGATAGGCGTTTTGTATTCTTCAGCAATAGGTCGCTGCTGGTAATCGGAGAAATATTTCATTGAAAATATACAACTGACGCGCGCGCCCGAAAGTTCTTTCGCAAATGTCAATACCGCAAAAGTTTTCCAAAACGCCTGTGGACAGAATTGTACCGTTTTTCGGGCAACATCCGAGGCAACACAACAATAAATGGTCGAATTGTTCTCTAACTAAATCAATGGCTTATTTATCGGTCGGGTGATAATTCAATGCCACCCCATCCGCCATTTTTGGCTCACGCGCCTGTTCGCGCACCCTGCGGGTGCGCTGGCGCTCCGCGGGGGCGGCGCTCTCGTCCTAGCAGAGCTCGGCTCCGCCGAGATGGGTCGCCTTGCTCCCTGCCCCTTCGGGGCATTCGCCGAGTTCAAACTTGGTCTCTCTTGGCCCGCCAGTTAACGAATTGCAGGCTCAGCCGGCGAGCGGACGAGGACGCGGACCGCGACAGCTTCAAGCTCCACCAGTGGCGCGCCGCCTCAAACGCACGAGGCCTTCCAAGGATCTCGCTACGGAGGCGCGTAACGTCAATCCGCGGACCGGATCAGACTGTTCGCACAGACTGTCTTGAAAACGCTGCGTGACGAGCAGAAACCTTGAGGGCACTCCTAACCGCGGCCGGGCGCATCGGCGGAGGTGCTCCACCGAAGCAACCTGATGAAGCCGTAAAAGTAGCCGAGCCAGAGAAAGACGGACAGGCCGTAGAAGACGAGAGTCCGCACCGACCACAGTGGCCAGTAGCCGGCGGAGCCAATGGCAATCACGTTCGGGTAAAACGAGAAGAGCGTGGACCGCCACCTGTTCCATAGCAGGGTCACTTCCGTGTTTCGGGCTTCGGCGGTCTTGGCGTCGTTGAAAACCCGCTCGCTATTGCGCTTCAACCACCACCACGAATCTTCGTTGATCAGCTCGAGCCCACGGTCGGACCGGTTGCGCATGTAGATGTATCGGATGTCGCTCGTATTGCCGCGGGCGTCTGGGTTGCTGCGGCGGACTTCTGTTCCGGTCACGAGACCGGTCGTCCATGTGGGACGAGCGTATTCCCAAGCGAACCAGAGGGGGATGCCCACCACGACGGCAACGAGGGCCAAAACAGCCGCGTCCCGGCGCCATAGGACGTAGGCGAGGACGCCGATCGCGAGGAGGACGATGTAGCCATAAGACATCCAAGCGTAGAGCATGTCTTCGAACCTCACCTTCACCAATTTTACAGCAATCGAGCCGCTGCCGCTCGTCAATGACGACACCCTGCCGCAGTGCGAGTCCTAAGGGCGATGCGAACCAAAGAGGCAGGCGAGGTCTCGGCCGTCGCGCGCTGGCGAGCGGAGCCTAGGCCAGCTCTCAGGCCATCGGCAAGATCGATTCTCGGTGCGGGTAGGTCGCGATGACGAGGCTATCCTCGCCGAGCAACGCGGTTCGATCGACGAGGACATTCGGGGACAGGCCGCCAGGATGGCTCGGCGTAAAACTTGGCGATTTGATCGTTCTCAAACGACGTCATGGGCGCGGCGCCGTTGACCGCAATCAAAGCCGTCGCTGTCGCCACCGCGCACAGTCGGCTCTTGCGGCTCCCGACGTCCCCCGAACCGAAAAAGGAAGCCGCTTGGCCAGGCTCGATCCGCGATTTCGGCCTGACTGCCAGGCCCGAAGCGGATCTCCACCGCTTCGGGTCTGCGCACATCACGCGGCCCGCGGTAACGCCTCCAACGGAACCACGTTGTCCGTGTTCTCTGCCCGCTTATCGGCGCCGCGTCGTTCCGGCTTGGCATGAGCCGTGGTATCGCCCTGCCTACGATCCAGCGGTCCCCTGTAAAGCGCCAAGAGGAAGTTGCGCACCTCGGAAGCCAACAATTGCGCCTGCTCCGACAGGACGCCTGACGCGTCCTTGGTCGTGGTCGCGAGAGCATCGGTCTTGTCGGCGTTCTCCGTTACGCCATGGATATTTTCGGTAACCTCCCGAAAGCCCACAAACGCCTGCTCGACATTGGTGGCAATTTCATCGGTCGCCTGCGTTTGCGCCTCGACTGTTATCGCCACCTGAGCTGTCGTCTGGTCGACCTCTCCGATAATGCGGCCCACATCGGAAATCGCGTTGACGGCATCCCGCGTCGCGCTCTGCACTTCCGCAATATGCCCGCCGATTTCCGCCGTCGCCTTCGTCGTCTGGTCTGCCAGCGTTTTCACCTCGGCCGCGACAACCGCAAACCCCTTGCCGGCCTCTCCGGCGCGGGCCGCTTCGATTGTCGCGTTCAATGCGAGCAGGTTTGTTTGTCCAGCGATACCACGGATCAGCTCGGCCACCTGCCCGATGCGTTCGCCGGCCGCGTTCAACATGACGATGGTGCGTTCGGCTGCAGCGGCGCGCTCGACCGCCTCGCTCGTCATCGTTGCCGACCGCTCGACCTGCAGGCTAATTTCCCTCGCCGAGCTCGTGAGCTCCGTGCACGCAGCGGCAATCGTCTGCATGTTGGTTGTCGCCTGCTCCGTCGCTGCGGCGACAGACGTGGCGCGCTCCGCGGTGGCGTTGGCCCCAGTGCTCAGGCTGTTGGCGGTCACGCCCATGCTTTCCGATGCCTTGGATACGCCCTCTACGATCGCCCCGATGTTGTTTTCGAACTTTCCGGTTTCGCTGGCGAAGGTCTCGATGCGCATCTGGATTGCCGCCATGGCGTCGTTGATGGTCGTTGCGCCCGTGAGGAGCGCGCCGTGAAGTCCCTCCTCGCGAATCCGCCGGAAGTATTTGTTTGCGCGCACCGCCTGCATCGCCGCCGCGGATTCCCGGACGTAAGCGTCACACCGGTCGATCATGTCGTTGGTCGCGTGCGCCAGTTGCCCAAGGTCGCCGCGCTCTCGAATGCCAACCACCCGCGCTTCGAAATCTCCCTTGGAAATCGCCCGGGAGACCTTCTGCATGTCGCCCACAAACCGGCTGACACGGAAGAGCAGGACTATTGCAATGAGGCTCGCAACCCACGCGACCATGCCTGCGACGGTCCCGATCACGGGCATGCCGAACAGGTACGCGGGACCGGACACGGAAACCGCAGCAGCAGCCGCGAACGCCGAGGCGAGCGCGAGGGAGAGCGAGGAAAGATTATTAAAGAGCGAGGACGAATTCCTCATAGGAGCTCCCCTTTGTTTTCACGACATCCTGAAGATGCTGAAGGCCGGCCGCCACCGCCTCTTTTCCGTTTTGATGTTGCGCCTCGACCCGAAGCAGATCTGCGTAAAGGGGCTCCACAGCTTCAATCGCGGAGCGTTTCGGCACCCGCCTGTTGGAATGGAAACCGGCCACTTCGCCGCCCGGTCCGAAAGAAGGCGTGACGTGCGCGAACACCCAGTAATGGTCGCCGCATTTGGTCATGTTCTTGACGTAGGCGAAGACTTCACGACCGTCCAAAACCACGTCCCACAAGAGCCTGAACACGGCCCGCGGCATATCCGGATGGCGGATGATCCGATGCGGCTGGCCGACAACCTCGGCCTCGCGATAGCCGGCAATATCCAGAAACACCTGGTTGGCGTAAATTATCCTGCCCTTTAGATCTGTTTTCGAAACGATAATATCGCCAATATCGAAATGTTTTTCGATATTTGTTGGAGCTATTGCGCGGGCCATCGGATCCTCCTGAAAGCCCCTACACATTACCAGCAGCATGCTGAATAATCAGTAAATGACATAACTTCACCTGAGGAATGATAATTCAGCGCATTAACAAATTCTTGGATCGCGAATTTTTTTAATTGTTTCGGATCGACAAAGATACAACCACCCCCGCATGACCCAGACGCCGCCGCCAGCGAACCCGAAAACGTAGCGAACACGAGACCGTCTCGTGCGGTCACGCGCGGCAACGACACTCGCATCCTCAGGACATGGAAAGCGTTGGAACCTCGGGCAAAGTCCGGAGTTGAACAGGACACTTTTTCAACATCGGCCGAGGCGCTCCAACACACTCCCTCGTGTGAACGGGTACGCCTGCCCAAGATCAGGGAATGAAACCCATGCGGAAGTTGCTTTATGCCTTCGCGCTTTCTCTCCCCGTCACAGCAATGTCGATCCCTGCCATTGCCGCGACGCAGGAGGAATGCGATGCCAAGTTCACCGCGGCGGATGCCAACGGGGACGACGTCCTTTCCGTCGAGGAAGGCTCCACCTACTACGACGTCTTGAACACCCCCAATCCTTCCGTGCAGCCAAACCAGCTCACCCGGGCGGTCTTCAATCAGCATTGCACTGCGGGCGTATTCCTGACCGGTGCGAACCGAGCCGCTCCCACGGAAGCCGGCGCTCCCTTCGAAGGCGCGAATAGCTTCACCGAAGGCCAAGCCAAATCGCGCATCGAAGAAGCCGGATACTCCAATGTGTCCAACCTCAAGAAAGACGACAAGGGCATCTGGCGCGCCACCGCAACGCACGGTGACGCTCAGAAGAATGTCGCGCTCGATTACAAGGGCAACGTGGTTGCCGATTAGGAGGTTACAATGGCCGTATACACCCGTGTTTATGATACCTACGCCGACGCGGAAGCCGCCGTGCGCGACCTCGAGACAGCCGGTATTCCCGCCGATGACATCAGCCTGGTCGCAAACAAGTACGTGAGCGAGGAGTACGCCGAGGTGGCCGATGCGTCGGCGGCTGCATCGGGTGCGGGTCTCGGTGCGCTAGCAGGAGGCGGCGCGGGACTTCTCGCCGGCGTCGGCCTTCTGGCTATCCCTGGGCTGGGCCCCGTGGTGGCCGCCGGTTGGCTTGCGGCGACAGCGGCCGGTGCGGCCGCAGGTGCCGCAGCCGGCGGCCTCATTGGCGCCCTCGTCGAGGCAGGCACGCCGGAAGAGGAAGCCCACGTCTATTCGGAAACCGTGCGCCGCGGCGGCACGCTGCTCACTGTCCGCAACGACACCGCAGAGCCTCCGGTCGTCAATGCCATCCTCGACCGCCATCATCCGGTCGATACCGGTATCCGCCGGACGGAATACGAACAAGGTGGCTGGAAGCAATACGATCCCGCAGCGCCCGTCTATACGCCTTCGGAGGCCGAGATCGAGCGCATCCGCCGGCGGCGGCAGTCATCCTAGTTTGCAGGAAGATATCGACTACATGGGGCAGCGATCGCTGTCCCATTTTCGTTGCGCGACGAGCCAAACCCAGCGCCGAGACCGAGAGAAGGCCTGCGGCACCTGCCACGTCATTCTCGACGAGCAAAGCTATACCAGGGTCGGCGAACCTGGAGACGAGGAAAGCTGCATCCTGGACACCACCTGCAACGTCACGCCAACGTCGCGGCTCAGCTCTTCGACAGAAGGATGTGTTTGATCCGCCCGATCGCCTGGCGGACTTGTTCCTCGGTCAATGGCGTATACCCCAACATCACGTCGCGCGGGTTGGCGGGCGCAAACGACTTGCAGATCGGCGAGCCGGCGATGGGATAAATGCCGACGCCCGCCTCCCGACATTTGGCCGCGAGTTCCTGCGCCGTAGGGTGATTGGGCGAGAGCGTCCACATGAGATGCATTCCCCCTTCCGCGCCGGAGATGCTCGTGTCGGGAAACGCCTCCAGAAGACCGGAGATCAACGTGTCGCGCCGCGCCAGGTATTGGCGGCGCATGACAACGAGATGCCTTTCGAACGCGCCTGAACGAATGAACTGCGCAATGACGGCCTGCGACAGCGTGGGCAGTCCGTTGCTCATCGTCGCCTTGAGATCGCGCGCGGCCGCGGCGAGGTGCGGGGGAAATACGGCGTAGCCGACCCGCAATCCAGGACCGATCGACTTCGAGAATGTGCCGAGATAGATGACGCGGCGGGAGTGATCCAACGCAGCCAGCGCAAACAGTGGAGACGAATTGTAGCGAAAATCGCTATCGTAGTCGTCTTCCACGACGTAGGCGTCCGACTCGTAGACCCACGACAGCAATTTCCGACGTCGTTCGAGCGACATCGTCGCGCCGTACGGAAACTGATGCGACGGCGTCACGTAGACGAGCTTCGCATCCTTCGGCCAATCCCCGACGACAATTCCCTCATGATCCACCGGTGCGGGAATGAGCTCCATGCCGAAGGTTTCGATAGCCGCCGCGGCGCCATTGTAGCCCGGATCCTCGACGATGGCTTTGCCGTTGGGCTGGTTCAGAAGGCGGGCAACCAGGTTCAGTCCATCTTGGGCTCCGGCGACGATGACGATCTGCTCGTCCGAGCACTCGATCCCGCGCGTGAGCCGGAGATGCTCGCAGAGTGCAAGCCGCAAATCGCGATATCCCTGGGGATCGGGATAGTCGCTGATCACCCGGGCATGCGCCGCAAAATTCTCGAACATGATGCGCTGCCAGGCCTTCTGGGGAAACAGCCGATGATCGGGGCGTCCGATACTGAAATCGAGCTCGCAGCGCTGATGAGCGGGGATGTAGAGGTTTGGGCTGTTGCGCGGCGCGCAAACCAACAGCGCAGGAGGGCATGGCTCGCTGTCACGGGCGTTCTGCTCTTGCCTGCCCTCGACATGGATCGCCCGCCTCGGGTTCAATGCACTCACGAACGTCGCGGACGATTGTCGCGATTCCAGATACCCTTCGGCGATCAATTTCTCGTAGGCGAGCATGATCGTCCGCCTGGCCACGCCGAGCTGCTCGCTCAGCTCCCTCGATGAGGGAACACGCGTGCCGCTCGACAGGACACCCCGATCTATCAGCTCGCGCATCTGGGTGACGATCTGCGCCTGGATGGATGTGCCGGACGACTTGCTCACTGAAATCGGAAGTTGCATTCCCTCGCATCCTGACAGGCGCGTCTCATCCCTCGCCCACAGCATGCTCATGCCCAAAGCCGGTGGCAACCGCGCACGACGATGAGGAGCGTGAGAGTTCGGGGAGATGGCGGATCTCTCGGCGGAAGCTGTCACGCATGTAAGGTTTTTGCGGCCTTCGCGTAACAAAACGAGCGCACCGAGCGCGACGGCAGTCCTCACGGCTATGAGATCGAGCCCCGAAAGGTCGGAGATCGCTGCCTTTCTTTCGCCCCCCGATCACGGGACACCGAAAAAAGGCCGGACCAATTGTTCTTTTCCCAACTGGTTCACTTGCTGCGGCCCGCATTCGACATAATCGAGCACTCGCGTTCTCCCCATTCGGTTCTCTGCCAGGGCACACGGATGAAAGATCAGCAAGGCCACGATCAGGAGTTCATCAACATCGTCATCAGCGACGAAACACATCGCAGACTGGCGGCGCTGCCAATCGCCGTCCACGCCGAAAGCAACGCGGTGTCGAATGCGGATGGATCGGTCTCGATTCCGATTACGCCCACGCTTCTGTCCGAGCTTCAGGCCGTCGACCAAGATCCGGACACCGCGATTCAGCTTCTGTTGGGCGCAGGAGTTCTCTTATCGCGTACAGGCTGAACCGCCTTCAACGCGCACGGGCGTGCAGACAAAACAAGCCTACTGCGTAAAAAACAAAACGCAGCGACCATGGGGAACGCCATGACGAACAAGTTTCTCGCGGAGGGAGATGATCCTCATTCCCTCGTCGTCAAGTCTCCAGAGCCGCGCAAGAAGCCGGCTGCACGACCGGCTCCTGCGAAGGCTCCCGCCTCCACCACGGTCTCGCGGCGGGACTTCCTGGGGGGTGCTGCGAAATCCGCCGGCGTCGCCTGCCTCGCGGCGGCCGCCCTCGACCAGTTCATCCGCACCGCCCGCGCCACCGACGCCAAGGCCCTGCGCCCGCCCGGCGCCATCAAGGAGGAGGACTTCCTCTCCGCCTGCGTGCGCTGCGGGCTCTGCGTGCGCGCCTGTCCCTACGACACGCTGCACCTCGCGACCCTCGGCGAGTCCGCCGCCCTCGGCACGCCCTACTTCGTCGCCCGCGAGACGCCCTGCTTCATGTGCCACGACGTGCCCTGCGCCAAGGCCTGCCCCAC
>ERZ869909.525-NODE-525-length-43507-cov-6.740410_pt1 | contig 43507 bp, 31 predicted proteins | sample MGYA00520892_ERZ869909 | MGnify/ENA primary metagenome ERZ869909 (study PRJEB32215, sample SAMEA104723947) | bioreactor metagenome | biome: bioreactor; feature: anaerobic bioreactor; material: water | place: China | collected 2015-03-12 ... | reverse complement strand
CCCAACCCCGGGCCCCCTCGGACACCCCCCCAAGGCCAGCAGGCGACTCCATTTCAGGGCCCCCCGCCGAAGAGCGTGCGCTCGTCGATCCATCGGCGGGCTAGCTCTCCGGTCCACCGCGCCAAACGCAGACCCAACGCCTGCCGTTGCGCGCGGAGCCGCTCGACGACCATCGACGCCTCGTCCAGGCGCTCGCCGAGGTCGACCGTTGCCTGAACCGTCGTGAGCCCAGCCTCAAGCCGTCGCTCCTCTTGGTCCAGGACGCGCTCAGCGAGGCCTCGCTGACGCAGCGCCAACGCCAAGCGATCATCGAGCGCGCGCTGCTCCGCCCATGTCATCAACACCGAGCGGCACAGCGCGCGGGCGGCCGCCTCAAGCTCCGCTTCCAGCGACTCCACCGCCCAAGCGGCCCTCTCCACCTCCAGGCGCCCTACGCGCTGCCCGATCGGCCACGTGAACACCAAACCCGCGATCAGCACGCGGCCACGGGCCGTGACCATCTGCCGATACGACTCCAGGGGGTCCTCCTCTAGGCCCCGAAACCCGAGGGTCGCGCTGGCATCAAGCTGCGGCAGGAGCGCCGCTTGGCGCTCACGCAGCAGGTGGCGCGCCTCTTCGATCCTGGCCCTTGAGGCGTCCAGAGACGCCGCGTGGCGCAACGCCATGGTACACGCCTGATCCCCCTCAAGCGCACCGATGGACCAGGAGAGGTCCTCCATGGCCGGCCTCCAGCGGACACGCACCAGGTCAACGTCTGCATCCACGAGCAACGCCAAGCGACGGCTCGCCCCATCGACGGCCTGCCGCGACGCCAACCACGCCTCGGTGGAGCCCAGCACGCGTTGCTCAGCGAGCAGCACATCCCCCCCAGCGATGCGGCCCTCCTCAGCCAGAGCGGTCGCGATCGCCTCCTGACGACGCGCGCGCTCCACCGAGCGATGCCGCAGGCCCATCTCACGCGCCGCGCTCTGGAGATCCTCCCAAGCGCTCAAGATCGCGTCCAAGCGGTCTTCCGCCAACGCCACAATCTCGCGACTCTCGCGGTCCCGTGCGAGGAGCGACGCTACAACGGCCGCTCGCTGGCGCTCTCGACCAAAGCCTCTCAAGAGAGGCTGCACGACCGTCGCCGTCAGCGCTGTCTCCAGTACCGGGCCGCTCTCGACCTCCGTCCGAAAGTCGTCGAAACGCAGGGGCACGAACGAGCGCTGGATACCGTGCGCCACCCCCAGACGCACCTGCCCACCCCAGGGCAGGGGCTGAGCGTAGCCAACATCAAGCGCGTAGCGTTCGCTCCGGACGATCCCCTGGGTGATCCCCTGGTTCTGAGGCGTCCGTGTCTCGGAGAGCTGGAGGTCGGCGCTCAGCAAGGGCTGGCGCAGCACCGCGGCGGCAGCGTCCGCCTCCAGCACCCGGTCCTGAAGCTGACGTCGCGCCCGAGCCCAGTCGGGGTGTCCTGCAAGCCACACACCAAGCAGAGCGTCCAGCGTGACGTCGGTCGCGCCGGGGTCGTCGACCAGCGCATAGGTCTCGGACGCGGCGACCGGCGCACCCACCGCCAGGGTGAGGGTGACCAGCGCCAAAGCGCACCCGCGTCGACAGCGCGCGACGGCGGGGGAGTGAGAGTCGTGGGGGCTGGACAAGGCCGGCGAGGGGGAAGCTCAGTAAAGCGCGCGAAGCGCGGTGCCTGGGTAGTAATGCGCGAGGATGGCCTGCCAAGTCATCCCTCGTTCGGCAGCCCCCATCGCGCCTGTCTGACAGAGGCCCACGCCGTGTCCAAAGCCTCCCCCGACGAGGCGCAGCTCCAGGATCTCTCCCTCTGCGCCGCCCTGTCGTACTACCTCCATGACGAAGAGGGCGCTCCGCAGCCCCCCCAACGCGCGCCGAACGTTCAGCTCGCGCTCGACCACCACGCTCCGCGTCCGCCCAGTCAAGCGCATACGGGTCACGCGACCGCTGCGGTCTCGCTCCAGGATCTCGACATCGCGCAGCGCTCCGAGGTCGGGGTAGCGCGCGTCGACTGCCCGCTGAAGCGCTGAGCGATCCAGGGTCACCTCCCAACGGAAGTGTCGCCCTGAGCCAAAGGTCGTGATGTTCGCATAGCCATCCTGCGCTTCGGTCAGAAAGCGCCGCACCAGCGCCTCACTCGTGAGGCCTTCTCGGAAGTGCGGTGGGACCCGAGGCCCATCGTAACGTGCTGGGAGGTAGGACCGCGCCTCGCCTCCCCACGTGGAGGCGTTGTTCGCGCTGAAGCCACCGTTGTTGGACGAGAAAAATGCGTTAATCACCCGCTCGCCATCGCTCAGCACGTGACCTCGGGTCGCACGGACCGCGGCGCTCGTGCGGGCGTGCTCGTGGTCGATTCCCCGATACACCTGGCAACGCTGGTCTGCACAGGTCATCCAGGGTTCCGAGAGGTGCCGCACGCCGAGGTCCGCGAGCAGCTCGCTGCGCGCTGCCACGGCCTGTGCCCGGAGCGCATGCTCGGGCGCGCTCGTGAAGATCTCCGCCGGGACGATGCCTTCCAGCATGCGCTCCATCGGCAGCTCGTTGACCACCGCCAGCATCCCGTCGCGGTCCGCCGTGAAGAGGAGCGCCCCGACATAGCGGCGGGTCTCCCGATTCTCAAAGCGCGTGCCCCGGTCATAGGCGACGTCCTCGACCACCAACGTCCCCTCGCCGAGGGGTCGGACCCACAGGAGGTCCCGGTGTCGGAGGAGGGCGCGGCCCGGCAGACCCTCGACGACGATACTCCCGGTCGGGAAGTCCACCAGCTCCGCATGGAGGCGCGCGTCGACGCCGTAGTCATCCTGAATCGTCGCGACCAATGCCTCGGCGGCGCTACGTTCCGTGGGTGCGGCGAGCGCCACCAGGGTGCGGCGCGTGTCGAAGCGGTTGCCTCCCAACGAGAACACGCTGCCGAGCTGCAGCAGCTCCACCTCGTGGCCGCGCTCCTCCCACCGACGGCGCTCCGCCATGACGCCCTCCCGCTCGGTGGGCCCCCACGCGGAGACCACCACCGCGTAGCGGTAGGCACCAGGCCGCCCTCCCTCGATGCGCACACGGAAGGTCACGGCGCCGGGGACCTCGACCACCGGGCCGCCAGGCCCCAAAGGCTGCAGGGAGACACCGCGCTCCGCGCGCAGGGTCACCGCCTCTTCCGCCTCCACGATGCCCACCCTTATCAGCGGCTCACCCGTCTCCGTGAAGCGAAGCTGCGGGGAGTAGAGCAAGGCCAGCCGGTCGCTGACGGAGAGCTCCAGGGCCATCGCCGCGCTTGGCAGCAGGCTGCTCAAGGCCAGCAAGGCGCCCCCTAGGATCGGGCCCAGGCGGGCGCACCACGCCGATGCAGGCGCCTTGCCCGCTGCGCCCCGCTGCCCTATCGAGGATGCCGCAGGGCCGCCCGGCCCGCTGCCTACGCCATGCGCCGCGCCGTGCCCAGCGCGCAGAGCTCTCAACCCGCGCTGAGCCGGGTTCGGACGATTCGACTCCCACATCAAGAGGTGCCCTCCATGACCTGCCATGGTTCGAAGCTGCTCGGTGCAGCGCTGGTCTTGTTCTTCTCCTTCCCTGCCCACGCCCAAATCGTCAATGTTCTACCACGCACAGAGACGACCACCGAGGGCTGGAACGTTGACGTCTCGTCACCCCTGGAGTGGCGGCGCGGCCCGACTGACCGGCTGAGAATCGGTGGCAACCTGCAGGTCCGGTGGGCCAGCGCGCCGCACACGCTCCTCTTCGTTGCGCAGGGAGAGCATGAGCGCACGAACGGCGACCTCACCATCGGTCGCCACTTTCAGCACCTGCGCTACCAGCACACCCTCTCGCCTCTCTTGACGCTGGAGGCCTTTGTTCAGCACGCGGCCGACGAGAAGGCGCGCCTCAACCTCCGGGCGCTGGCCGGCGCGGGCCCTCGCTTCACCCTGCTCCAAGGGACCCGGGGACACCTCTGGCTTGGTATCGCTTACCTCTACGAGATCGAGCGCTACCAGGAGGCAGCGGGCGTCGAGGAGAGACGCAACCACCGCGCGTCGTCCTACCTGCGTGGCGTGCTGCGCATCGACGACACCCTGTCCCTGAGCCACGTGACCTTCTTCCAACCGGCGCTCAACGATCCAGCGAACGCGAGGATGAGCTCCGAGAGCAGCGTGATTCTCAGCTGGCGCGCGCTCTCGCTGCGGCCTACCTTCCAACTGATCTACGACCCCTATCGGCCTGCGGGGGTAGACAAGCTGGAGACGATTCTTTTGTCGACCGCAGGCATCTCCTTCTGAGGCCAGCCCCGGAGCCTCCACCATGAGCGATGACCACGACGACCCGGCGCTCCTTGAGGAGCGCAAGATCGACCACCTGCGCCTCTGCAACGAGGAGCGCGTGGAGGCCCGCGAGCGTACGACCCTCCTCGAGGACGTGTGGCTCCTGCACGACAGCCTCCCCGAGCTCGACGTCGATGCGATCGACCTGAGCGTCCCTTTCCTCGGCCGACGCCTGCCCACCCCCCTGATGATCAGCGGGATGACGGGCGGCGCGAAGGAAGCAGCTCGGGTCAACAGGATACTCGCCGAGGTGGCGCAGAGCCGCGGGCTCGCGTTCGGTGTAGGCTCGCAGCGGGCCATGCTCCGTGACCCGGCCCTTACCCACACCTACGCGGTCCGCGACGTCGCGCCCGACATCTTTCTCTGCGGCAACATCGGCGTCGTCCAAGCGGCCGCCTGCTCCTCACAGGAGCTGGCGGACCTCGTGGGGGTGATCGGCGCAGACGCCCTCTGCATCCACCTCAACCCAGGCCAGGAGATCGTCCAGGACCACGGCGACCGCGACTTCCGTGGCGGCCTGGACGCGCTCCGTCGGGCCGTGGAAGACCTCGCCGTGCCCGTCATCGCCAAGGAGACAGGGTGCGGCCTCGGACCAAGCACGCTGCGCCGGCTGGCCTCCTGTGGGGTCGCTGCCGTGGACGTGTCCGGGAGCGGTGGCACCACCTGGGTGGGCGTCGAGGCCTTGCGCAGCCGCACACACCGGCAGCGAATAGGGGACGTCCTCTGGGACTGGGGCATCCCCACCGCAGCCTCGCTGCTCTACGCCCGGCGGGAAGGCTTCCCGACCATCGCCTCCGGTGGGCTACGCGACGGGCTCGACATGGCGAAGGCGTTGGCGCTCGGTGCTTCGCTCGCCTCTGCGGCCTTGCCCTGGCTCAGGGCCGCGATGTCTGGGGGCCGTGACGGAGCGCTCCAGTGCGCTGACACGCTGCTCGACACCCTGCGCGCCGTCTGTCTGCTCACCGGGAGCCGCGACCTCTTGCAACTCCAGGGCTGCCCACGGCGAATCGGACCCCATCTCCGGCGGTGGCTGGCCGACGATGACGTGCCCTGACCACACCACAGCGTCACCCTAGAGGCCAGCGGGCCCTGCCGGCCTACATGTTGCGGCGATACTGACCACCCACCTCAAAGAGGGCCTGGGTGATCTGCCCCAGCGAGGCGACCTTCACGGTCTCCATCAGCTCGCTGAACACGTTGCCCCCCTCCACAGCGACCTGCTTCAGCCGCGCGAGAGCGGTGGGTGTTTCGGCCGCGTGCTGTGCGTGAAATGCAGCCAACCCGTCGATCTGCTGTTGCTTCTCGGCGTCGCTTGAGCGCGCCATCTCCACCTCGACGACGCCGCCCTCTGTCTCCGGTCCGAGGAAGGTGTTCACACCGATGATGGGCAGCGCCCCGCTGTGCTTCCGCTCCTCATAGAGCAGGCTCTCTTCCTGGATCTTGGACCGCTGGTACATCAGCTCCATCGCTCCGAGCACGCCCCCGCGCTCGGTCAGACGATCGAACTCCGCCAGCACCGCCTCCTCCACCAGGTCCGTCAACTCCTCGATGACATACGAGCCCTGCAAGAGGTTCTCGTTCTTCAGCCAGCCAAACTCCCGATTGAGGATGAGCTGAATGGCAAGCGCACGGCGCACGCTCTCTTCGGTCGGCGTCGTGATGGCCTCGTCGTAAGCGTTGGTGTGCAGGCTGTTGCAGTTGTCCGCGAGCGCATAGAAGGCCTGCAAGGTCGTGCGGATGTCGTTGAAGGCGATCTCTTGCGCGTGCAGCGAGCGACCGGAGGTCTGGATGTGGTACTTGAGCTGCTGGCTTCTCGCGTCAGCGCCATAGAGGTCTCGCAACGCGATCGCCCAAATTCTGCGCGCGACACGGCCGATCACCGCATACTCGGCGTCCATCCCGTTGGAGAAGAAGAAGGAGAGGTTGCGCGCGAAGTCATCAACGGACATCCCTCGCGATCGGTACGACTCGACGAAGGTGAACCCGTTGGCCAGCGTGAAGGCGAGCTGGGTGATCGGGTTCGCTCCCGCTTCCGCGATGTGATACCCAGAGATCGACACCGAATAGAAGTTCTGGACGCGATGGTCGACAAAGTAGGCCTGGATGTCTCCCATCATCTTCAGCGCGAAGTCGGAGGAGAAGATGCAGGTGTTCTGGGCCTGGTCCTCCTTCAGGATGTCCGCCTGCACGGTTCCCCGGACCTGGCGCAACACGGCCGCGCGAATCTCGGCGTACTCTTCCTGCGAGACCAGCTGGTCACCGCTCACGCCGAGCAAGCCGAGCCCGAGCCCGTTGTGGCCCTCGGGGAGCTGGTCCGCTCGGTAGGAGGGCCGTGCAGCACCCGCTTCGAGCTGCGCCAACGTCGCCTCCCACCGCCCCGTCTCCTGAAGGCGTCGCTCGACCGCTTGATCGATCGCCGCGTTGAGGAACATCGCGAGGATCGCCGGCGCGGGCCCGTTGATGGTCATGGACACGCTGGTGGTCGGGGCGCAGAGGTCGAAGCCGCTGTAGAGCCGCTTGGCGTCGTCCAGCGTCGCTACGCTGACGCCCGCGTTGCCGATCTTGCCGTAGATGTCGGGACGCACGCCCGGGTCACGGCCGTAGAGGGTGACGCTGTCGAAGGCCGTCGACAGCCGCGCTGCCTCCTGGCCAGCCGACAGGAAGTGGAAGCGCCGGTTGGTCCGCTCCGGAGTGCCCTCGCCAGCGAACATGCGCGTTGGGTCCTCGCCTGCGCGCTTGTAGGGGAAGACGCCAGCGGTGAAGGGAAAGGCGCCAGGGAGGTTCTCGGCGCGTCTCCAGCGGACGATCGCATCCCAATTGCTGGTTCGAGGCAACGCGACCTTCGGCACCCGCGTCCCGGCGAGCGTCTCGTGATGGTTCTCCACGCGAATCTCTTTGCCGCGTACCGAATACACATTCTCAGCGCCCCGGTAACGCTCCAGGGTGGCCTCATGCTCCTGAATCCAACCCTGCGCCGCGGCGCCTAGCCTCTCCCACGCCGCCGTAGCCAGCTCCCGCAACGCACCGACCTCCTCCACTCCTTGGGCCTGCATGGCGTCGAGCGCGCGGGCGAGGGCCTGCGCACGCTCCGCGGCGCTCACCTCCTGCTCGGTGGTGCTGTGGTAGGCGCGGAGGGTGTCGGCGATCTCGGAGAGGTAGCGCACCCGCTGAGGCGGGAGCACCACCATGGAGCGCGCAGCGCGGACCGGTGCCTCGCCGGGTGCCCATCGCTCCCCATAGCGCTCCCTCACCTGGCCAAAGAGGCATGTGAAGACGCGATCGACGCCCTCGTCTCCGTAGCGGCTCGCGCGGCACAGCATCGCGGGCATCTCATCGACAGGCACCCCAAAGGCCTGGCGGTTGCGCCACATCTGCTTGCGTACATGGCGCAGCGCGTCCTCGGCGCCCGCCTTGTCGGCCTTGTTGATGGCGACGACATCCGCAAAATCCAGCATGTCGATCTTCTCGAGCTGCGACGGCGCCCCGAATTCCGGTGTCATGACGTAGAGGGAGAGATCGCAGAGCTCGGTGACTTCACTCCCTGACTGGCCGATACCCGCGGTCTCCAAGAGGACGAGGTCATGGTCAGCGCTTCGCAGCAACGCCAGGGTGTCCTTCAGGGCCGCCGACACCGAAGCGTTGGCGGCACGGGTGGCCATGGAGCGCATGAACACCTGAGGGTGAAAGACCGCGTTCATGCGAATCCGGTCACCGAGCAACGCGCCGCCTGTCCGCCGGCGGGTGGGATCGACGCTCAGGACGGCAATCCGACGCTCGGGCCAGCGCGCAAGCGCGCGCCGCACCAGCTCATCGGTCAGCGAAGACTTACCCGCCCCGCCCGTACCCGTGATGCCGATGACGGGGACATCGGAGCGTGCGGTGACCCGGCGCCGCCACGCGCCCAGCGTATCACCCGCGCCTTGGCTCTCTTGGAACCACTGAGCCTCCAGCCAACTGATCGTGCGTGCCACCCGGTGGGGGTCGTCGTCGGCCTCGAGCACGCGGTACACGCCCTTGTCGGCGCCTCGTCCAGCGCGCGCAACCATGTCCGCGATCATGCCGACGAGCCCCAAGCGGCGCCCGTCCTCGACCGAATAAATGCGCTCCACGCCGCGCTCGTGCAGGAGCGCGATCTCCCTGTCGGTGATGGTCCCACCGCCGCCGCCAAAGACCCGGATGTCCGCGCGACCTGCGTCACGCAAGCGCTCAACGAGGTAGGAGAAGTACTCGACGTGACCTCCTTGGTAGGACGACACGGCGACACCATCAGCGTCTTCCTCGAGAGCCGCCTGGATGACCTCATCGACCGAGCGATCGTGGCCGAGGTGCACCACCTCAACGCCCTGCGCCTGCAAGATGCGACGCATGATGTTGATGGAGGCGTCATGCCCATCAAAGAGGCTCGCTGCGGTCACGAAGCGCAGGGGACGCGCGCTAGGGGGATGGGTAACGTGGCTCATAGGGGACTCTCTCTGCACGGGCCCGCTTGGACGGGGTGCTGCCCTCGTCCGTCACAAGTTCGCCTCTATTGCTCTTCCGCTCTCTTCTTGTCTACCCTGGCGCTGGGCTCCGCCCCCCGCCCCTCCAGCCAACGACGGCCCCATGCGCATCGCCATCTTCAGCGACATCCACAGCAGCCTCGAGGCACTACAACCGACGGTCGAAGCCATGAAGGCGTTGGAGCCTGACCGCTACATCTGTCTCGGCGATGTCGTCGGCTACGGGGCCTCTCCCGACGCCTGCTGCGACATCGTGAAGCCCTTCGCGGAGATCACCATCCTCGGCAACCACGACGCGGCCGTGTCAGGCCGCATGGACTATGCGTACTACTATGACGCTGCCCGCACCGCGCTGAGTCACCACGCCCGCCTCCTGAGCGAGGAGAACATGGCCTGGCTGCGCGAGCTACCCTACACGGTCGTCGAGGAGGAGCTCGGGGTCTGCTTCTCCCACGGCAGCCCGATTCAACCTCAGAACTTCGACTACATCCTGAGCGAGGAACAAGCCGCCTTGCTCCAAGACCACTACGACGAGCTCCAGCACGTCACCTTCATCGGCCACTCCCACCTCGTGAAGAGCTTCCTCGTTCGACCTCCGGGGTCCGAAGCGGGTCCGAGCTTGGAGGTCACCGCTGAGCGCCTGGAGCTGAAGCCCGACTACAAGTACATCGTCACGGTAGGCTCCGTGGGTCAGCCGCGCGACCACGACGCGCGCGCCTGCTTCGTCCTGTGGGACACAGACGAGCGCACGGTCACCTACCACCGCGTGAACTACGATGTCGCAGCGGCAGCAGCGAAGGTCTTCGAAGACAAGCGCCTGTCAGCGGACTTCGGAAAGCGCCTCTATCTCGGCGTCTAGACGCTGCGCACGCTCAGCGCAGCGCCGCCAGCACCTCCATGCGGCGCAGCGTGTGCACGCGGAGCGTGCCGTCGAGGCCCCGTTCAACAATCAGCGCGTGCGCACCCGGGCCGACGTCCAGCGCTGCGAGCTCCTCCCAGAAGGGCTCCTCGGATGCCAAGCAGCGCCCGTCGACCGTCGCGTAGAGACCCACCCCCTCCCCCCCAACCAGCACAACGTCGCCACGCAGCGCGAGGCACCACGGCGTGACGCTCGCTGGCAGAGGACAGGACCAAGCGATCCCGGGTCTGCCGGCAAGGGAGACCGACGACAGCGCGTCGCGCTCCGCCACCAGCAGCCCCCCGCCGGCATCCCAGCACAGCGACACGGGCTCATCACCGCCCAGACGCTGCAGCCAGGGCCCACCCACACCTTCGCCGGCTATCCACACCGCGACGCCAGCGCGATCCCGGATCGCGATCGCGACCCTCCCGGCGGCGCAGGACACGGCGACCGGGCGACCCGGCAGGATCCAGCGCTCGCACACCGGCTCGCCAGCGCACGACCACCGCTCGCACAGAAACCCCGACCCCGGCCCCTCCTCCCACACCTGCCACAGGTCCCCGTCAGCCCACTGCCGGTGAACGACGCCGCCGGGGTCACCGAACGCTCGCGGGGCTCCCTGTGCTGAGGCACTCCACCACCACAGAGGACCGCGCGGCGACCACGCGCACCACCCCTCGCCCAGCGGGGCGAGACCTTCCAAGGGGATCGAAGGACTGAATGCGAGGGTCTCGCGCGATGCGTTCGCGCAGTCGACCACGACCAAGCCGCGCTCGGTGCGGTACCACGCGCTCCCCTTGGCCCCGAGCACCGGACGCATTTGCCCAACCTCCGCCCAGCGGAGGTCGGCGAGGATGTGCCCGCCACGGAGGTCGGGCCCGCCAGGTCCAAGCCGCGTCACGCGCACACCCTCGCCGCCCTGCTCAGGCACCGCTACCCATGTCGGACCCAACCCAGGATCCCTGAGAAGGACGCCGCGAAAGCGTTGCGGCTCCTGTGTCTGCCACAGGTCTACGAGCGCGACCTCGCGTCCAGCCCCGACGGCGACGCAGCGAGGGTCCAACCAAGCGACCGCGGGCATCCCTGCAGCCGCCACGCGGAGGGATGGCCCCCGGCGCCAGCCAAAGCAGAGGATGTCGGAGGCGTCGAAGGGGAAGGCTCCTGCGTTCAGCGCTTCTGAGCGAGCCGCCCGCGTCCAGGAGGGCACGAGCTCCCTCGCGTCGGCTCCATGCGCACCCCGGGAAGAAGCGGCCAGGCGCTCGCGGCATCGACGCGCCGACGCCACCATCGCCGCCATCCTCGCAGAGCAGGCCCCTCGCTGCGCCGCCACCAGCTCCACCAGCGCCTCGACGTGATCCAGCCATGGACCGAAGAGTGCGGCCGATGACCACAGGCTGGGCGGGACGCCTTCCCACCCAACCAGCAGTCGCCCGCCTTCGGCTGGCTCGACCCACAGGGAGGCCCCTTCGACCTGAAACCACAGCGAACGCCTCGACGGCTGGCCAGCCTCCGACGCCAGCCACCCCCACAAGACACGCAGCGCGTCCTCCCAGAGCAAGAGGGGAAGCGACTCGCCCTGCGCCCGTCCCGGCGGTCCCTCCACGCAGACGCAGCCCTCCATCACCAACCCTCGCCGGCCCTCATCCGCGTCGAAGTCGACACCCTTCCAGGGCCGTGGAAAGAGGGTTGTCTGCCACAACCAGCCTGTGTCGCTCTGGGTGGTCAGCTCCCAAGGCCCCTCGTGGGTGGCTAAAGCCCCCAGGGGAGCCAGGGCGGACCGGCGTGCGAGCGCTGACCACGCGGCGAGCTCCTCCTTAAGCCGCTCCGTGAAGGGCTCGGGCGCGCCCCCACTGCGTGACGAACGCTCCAGGCGCTCCAGGCCAAGGCACCAGCCCGCCAACCACGCGTCCATCGGCGTCACGACGCCCTGGCCGACCCACGAGGGGCTCTCTCCGTGGCGGAAGCGGCGAGCGCAGAGGCGACCGCCCCCCGGCGACCAAACCAGCAGCCCGCTGGCGCTCCCGCTCGCCGACCACGTCCCGAAAGGCAACCCGTCGAGCAGGCTGCCAAGCAGGAGGCGCCACGCTTCGAGCGCCTCCCAGAGCGGGAGGGGGGCCTCAGAGCTGACCAACACGCCCCTGTCCGTGCCCACTTCGACGAAGCCCTCTACCGCGCCGAGCACAGCGTGGCCTGGAAGGGCTCGGTAGGCAGCGCGTACGACCGCCGGCCCGGCTCTGCCTGCAGCCAGCCGCAGCGACACGCGCAGCGTCGACGCCTCGCAGCAGAGGGGACTGTTCACTACAGTCGCGGTGTGAGCCATGGCGCCAACAAGACAGGGGGACCAGAGACGCTGGTGGTACGGGAGCGCGCCCACCGCCCACAGCCTAACACGCGAAGGCCGCCACGTCCTCGAAGGACCGCCCGCCCCAACGCTAGACGCCACCCTGGCGCGCCCGACGCCACCCCCAACGTAGGGCGGTGTCGGCGCGCGGCGGCCAAGCTCATCCCTGAACATCTTGCCACTGTACCCTCCCGCTGCTAAGGAGAGACGCTAGGCGATGGGTGGTGCCGGGGAGGTCCCTGGACGCACGCCGCCCGCCAAATCTTTTGCCATCGCATACTCACGGCGTCGTAGCGCGCTTCGCGCTCCGTCCTGGGTGCCCCCTACACGACAAGGAGATCCCCGATGACCTTCTACGAGGCAGCCGTTGAAGTGCTGCGCGAGGCTGGACGTGCACTGCATTACAAGAAGATTACCGAACAAGCGCTCAAGCGCGAGCTGCTGACGCACACGGGCAAGTCACCCGACGTCATCATGCAGGCCCGGTTGAAGGCGGAGCTTCGGAAAGGACCAGAGCAGACACTCCTGCGAGAGGTTCGGCCCGGCGTGTTCGAGCTCAAGCGCGGCGGAGACCTCGACATGGCTCGCGAGAGCGTCCCGCTCCGCGTGCAACAAGAACCCGAGGAAATTGAAGACGAGGACCTGGAGGCCCTGGACGACATCGTCGAGGAGCCTGAACCCAAGGTCGCGCTGGTTGGGCATGGGGACACGGACGAGGCAGACGAGAACGGCGAGGGCGACGAGGCAGACGAGAACGGGGACGACGAAGGCGAGCGTGGCGGCGGGAAGCGCAGGCGACGAGGCCGGCGCGGTGGCCGCAACCGCGAGCGAGACCGGCGCGACGAGACCGACGACGCAGCCTCCGAGGAATCACCTCGTGACGAGTCCCCCACCGAAGCCCCTCTGCCCCGAGTGGCGGCAGCGCAGACAAAAGCGGCGGTCACCGCTGCGGCAACGCCGACGAGCCCTCCCGCGCCTCAACCGCAGCGCAGCGAGCCTGCCGCAACGCGACGTGGCGTGATCGAGGGCCTTGAGGAGGCCGGCGAGCTGGCGCGCCTGCTCGTGCAGGTGATCGAGGAGGAGGCCAAGCAGGGTCCCTCCGTCTCACAACGGCAGCTGGCGAGCGCGCTCTCGCGGCGCGGCTTTGGAGGGGCGTCCCGCCTCTCACCGGCGCGCATCCGCGCAGCGCTGGAGGAAGCCAACCGGCGGCGCGCCGCGACAGGGTGGCCTCCCCTCTTTGTCGAGACGAAGCCGGAGCGTTGGGCGCTCGCCGAAGCGTCCGGGCAGGAACTTGCCGCGTCGTACGGCGCGCTGCAACGTTGGCAGGCCCAGCACCGGGCCCTCTTGACCAAGACCTTGGCTGCACGCCTCCACCGCCTGGACGGTGACGCCATCGCCGCCGTCCTCACCCTGCTCCTCGAGCGGCTCGGCTACCGCGACATCCGCCAGCATGAGCCCGGAGACCGGGAGCACTCCACGCTCTCTGCGCGCCAAGCCCAGGGGCTCGCACAGAGCCGCATCGCTGTCCGGATCGCCTCGCCCACCCAGCGGCTTTCGCGCTCTGACGTCCAGAATTTCCGTGGCAGCCTGCACCTCTATGGCGCAGACGACGCGGTGGTCATCGCTGTCGCTGGTGTCGACGAGACCGCCAGCCACGAGGCCGAGGTACCCAACCTCGCGACCATCTCGCTCTACGACGCCAACGACCTCGCGCAGCACTTGATCCGCGCAGGGATCGGCGTCGGCAGCTTCCGCGTGGACGTCTCGTGCATCGACGAGACCTTCTTCCGTGACTTCGAAGGGGATGGCAACTGACCTCGCCGCCCGTGTCCCCCTCCACGTCGAGCGCTGGGGCCGGGTGTCGTGGCGCGAAGCACGCCAGCGCCAAGAATGGTGGTGGCAAGAGCTGCAGCGCAATGCGCAGGCACCTGATGGCCTCTTCCTCCTGGAACACGACCCTGTGTTCACGCTCGGCAAGCGTGCTCGGGACAGCCACCTCTTGGTCGCCAAGGACGCGCTGCGTGAGCGGGGCTTCGACGTCGTCGAGGCGGACCGTGGGGGAGAGGTAACCTACCACGGGCCGGGACAGCTCGTCGTCTACGTCGTGGCCTCGCTCCCGCGCCTTGGGGTGGGTGCCGCTGACCTCGTCCGAACCCTCGCTGAGGCACTGCGTAGCGTCATCGCCGCGTTCGGAATCGAGGCCAGGTATGACCCTCAACGTCCCGGACTGTGGGTGGGGGATGCGAAGATCGCCGCCGTCGGGATGCGTATTCGGCGCAACGTCAGCCTGCATGGGGTCGCGCTGAACGTAACGACGGTCCTGGAGGACTACCGCTGGATTGTCCCCTGCGGCTTACCCGACGCGCCCGTGACCTCCGTCCTCGACCAAGGGGTGAGGGGCATCGCCGTCCCGGACCTGCTCTCCCCCGTCCAAACCGCGCTGCTCGCGCTCTTCCCCTGGCGTCTAAGCGATGGCCCCGTCGACGACGGGTGGCATGCAGAGGCCGCCGCGACGCCGTGGCCTGCCCCCTAGCGGATGCGGCCGTCCCCTAGGGACCCTTGCCTGCGGTGACCCCGTCGATCGCACGCATGAGCTGAGCCAGCACATCCTGACGGCTCACACTTGCGTCGACGTCCACCACCACGAGGTCAGGCTCCCGCTCTCGCACCGAGGCAAAAACACGGTCATAAGCGCGCTCCACCTCCGCGAGGCGCTCCGGTACTTCGTAGAGCTCGGCCTGCTGCTCCCCATCTCGAGCCCTCAGCCGCCTGAGGCACGTCTGCACATCGACGCGGAAGGCGAAGAGGAGATCCGGTCGCAGCATCTTGGCGTTGAGGGTGGCCAGCCAAGGCAGCAACGTGGGGTCCGCCGCGCTCTGGTAGGCGAGGGACGACACGTAGGAGCGATCGCTGATCACCCACTGCCCGCGCGCGAGGGCGGGAGCGATCTTCTCCGAGGCGAGGTCCAGGCGATCAGCGGCAAAGAGCAACGCGAGCGTGGCGTCGTCGATGGCGCGGCCGTCCCGGTGGACCCAGCGCCCCCGGAGGGCCTGACGGATCAGGTTGCCGACCGACGCGTCACTCGGCTCCGCCAGGAGCAGCACGTCCACGCCGCGGTCGCGCAAGGCCTGCCCCAGCGCCTGTGCTTGGGTGGTGGTACCGGCTCCGTCGAGCCCCTCGAGCACGATGTACATGTTCCCGTCCTCTCCGGCCCTGTTCCTCAGCGCCTCGCCTCACCTTGCGCACGTCGCTGCAGGAAGACACGGGCCTTCTCTTGCACGTCGGGGGACGCGTGGCCGGATGCCAAGACTTCCAAGAAGGCGTCTATCTCAGGGTGGTGGAAGCGTGCAAGGGCTGGGATCGCGGCCAAGAGCAGGCCGGTAGCCTGGAGCGGCAAGCGCTCCAGGACGGCCGGCGCGGCCTCATGCTCGCCCAGGGACGCGAGCGTGCCCACCACGGCCAGAAGCTGAATGTGGTCTTGGGTCTCCAAGAGGGGCACGAGCGCTGGCCCCAACCCCGCGAGCCTCCGGCGCTCCGCCTCGCGCACCGCGAAGAGGCGCACCTCCGGGGAGGCGCTCCGGAGCGCCTCTGGGAATCGCGCGGCCGGTGCTCCGACCAAAGCGATCTGCTCATCCAGAACACCCCGCGCCCGGACGAGAGCCCCCTCGATCTCCTCTACCCAAAGCGCCGCGTCGTCCTCCAGCAGGAGACCCCGCCGCGCGGCCTGGGGTGCTTGCGCCCACGGCATCGTACGGGGACCCTCGACCCGCGTATCGAGCTCCCACAGCAGCTGCCGTGGCGCGGCGCTCTGCGCTCCTGCGGGCCACGTCAAGCGCAGTACAGCGACCATGGCGACGCCGAGCGCGGGCGTAGCGTCTTGGTCGACGACTGCGACGCTGAGCCGACCTCGCGCCTCGTCCACGGCTGCACACCAGGACTCCAAGCCCGCTGCAGGTGCGCACTCCAGGCCCAACGCGGTGATTCCGAGCTGCACCGCGCTCTCTCCCTCAGCACCCTGCGGCGCGGACGAGCGCGTACAAGCGCTCGCAGACCACAACGCTGCGCCCAGCAGGGCAAGTACAAGGGGAGTGTTCACCAAGGCCCGCCTGGATTCCTGGAGGCTGCATCGCCGCGCGAAGATCGCCGCGCGAGCGCGCCATCCCGCCCTCTGCGGGACCAGGATGGCCCCGGACCCCATCATCGGCACCTTGACCTCCGAGGTCGACTGCGCTACGCGTACGCGCCCCGAGCCTTGTGAGATGCTCGATGGGTTGGTTGGGATTCTGGATTCGGTTCGCATTTCTTCGCGCACCCATGGAGAAGCGAGCCGCGATGCACGGGAGCACTGGATGATGAATCGTGGCGAGACGGAGATGGGACCGCTGGAGGTCCGCGTAGAAGGCAGCGTAGACCGAGCCCTTGGGCGCCTCAAGCGTGCTATGGCCCGCGAAGGTGTTTTGAAAGAGCTGAAGACGCGCCGCTTCTACGAGAAGCCCTCCGTGAAGGCCAAGCGCAAGCGCCGCGAAGCGGAGCGGCGGCGGCGGCGCGCTCTTCGTACGCGTGACTGAGCACGCAGCGGGTGGAGCGAGGCAATTGCGCCTCTGCGCCACCCCGACCTCGTGGCGCGACCGAGACGCGGGGGTCAGCGGGCCAGCTCGGTGGCTCGGGTTTCGCGGATGACCGTGACCTTGATTTGACCGGGGTAGGTCATCTCACGCTCAATGCGACGGGCGATCTCGCGCGAGAGTTGCGAGGCTTGGTCGTCGTTGACGCGGCCGTGCTGCACGATGACCCGGACCTCACGCCCGGCCTGGATCGCGTAGGAGCGCTCCACGCCGTCGAAGTCGCTGGAGATCCGCTCTAGGTCTTCGAGGCGCTTGACGTAGGACTCGAGGATCTCGCGGCGGGCCCCTGGACGCGCGCCCGAGAGAGCGTCCGCTGCGATGACCAGGTGCGCGATGACGCTGGCCTGCTTGACCTCGTCGTGGTGCGCAGCGATGGCGTTGACGATGAGCTCGTCCTCCCCGTGCTTCTTGCAGAAGTTCGCGCCAATGATGGCGTGTCCTCCCTCCATCTCGTGGTCCATCGCCTTGCCGAGGTCGTGGAGGAACCCAGCCCGCCGTGCCAGCTTGACGTTGAGGCCCAGCTCTCCGGCCATGAGCCCGCAGAGGAAGCCTACCTCGATGGAGTGGCTCCAGATGTTCTGTCCGTAGGAGGTGCGGTACTTGAGGCGACCCATCATCCGAAGAATCTCCGGGTGCAGTCCCGTCAGGCCCAGCTCGAACGCGGCCTGCTCGCCGGCCTCTCGGATGGTCTGATCGATCTCCGCACGCGTCTTCTCGACGACCTCCTCGATGCGGCTCGGGTGGATACGTCCGTCGGCGAGCAAGCGCTCGACGGAGAGGCGGGCGATCTCCCGACGGACGGGGTCGAAGCAGGAGATGGTGATCGCCTCGGGGGTGTCGTCGATGATGAAGTCGACGCCCGTCGCAGCCTCGATGGCCCGGATGTTGCGGCCTTCGCGTCCGATGATGCGCCCCTTCAGGTCATCGTTCGGCAAGCTAATGACGGAGACGCAGCGCTCGGTGGCGTACTCTCCGGCGTAGCGCTGCACGGCGACCGCGAGCACCTTCTTCGCCCGCCGGTCGGCCTCCTCCAGCGCCTGCTCCTCAATCTGGCGGGCCACCCGCGCGGCGTCGAGGCGGGCCTCGGCGACGACGGCCTCAATGACCTGATCGCGCGCCTGCTCACGCGTGAGCCCTGCGATGGCCTCGAGCTGCTCGGAGAGCCCAGCCTCGCGCTCTTTGAGGTTGCGGGACCGGTCCTCGATGGACTGTCGGAGCGACTGGAGCTTCTTCTCTTCCTCGAGGAGGGCATCCTGCTTGCGATCGAATTCGCGCGCGCGCTCGTCCAGCTTCTCCTCGCGCTTGAGCAAGCGCGCCTCCTGCTTGTCCCACTCTTCCTTGCGCGCCTTGTGCTCGCGCTGCCCCTCTTCGTCTGCAGCCTTCCGCTGCTTGGCGGCTTCTGCCTCCGCCTCGTGTCGTAGCTGCGCACCTTGCTTGCGCGCGTCCTCCAGCAGGCCCTCCGCGTCCCGTTGGGCGCGCTTGCGGGCCTCGTCCTCGATCTCTTGGGCGCGCGAACGGGAGCGCGAAGATCCAACAAAAAACCCTGCACCGGCGCCCACGAGGAGGCCCAGGAGGATCAGCATGATCTCGATCATTGGTTGTTGTCCTTGTACAGCAGGATCGAGGGCATGGTGCCCAGCTCAGATCCTCTGGTAGCGTTTTGGGGTGACCAGCGCGGCCACGGGTTTATCGTGTGGCTCCCGTGGCAATTGCGCAACAATCTGCCACGACCAAGCGACGCCGACGGTCAGGGTGCCCGCTGGTAGAGACGCCAAAAAGCGGTCGTAGTAGCCGCCCCCGTAGCCCAAGCGGTAGCCTCCCTGATCGAAGACGACGCCAGGGACCAAGACAACGTGAATCGCCTCGGGTTCCACGAAAGGGCCGTCGACGGGCTCGGGAATTCCGAAGGGGGGTCTAGGGACCAGCGCGGACCTGGGGTGGCGGAAGCGCATCGTACGCTCGCGAGGGGCGACGACGGGCCACACCCATCGAATCTCAGGCCGGGCAGCCACCAAAGCCGCGCCAGGGTCTGCCTCTCCCCGCACCCCTGCATAGAGGGCGACCGTCCCAGCGACCGGCAAGTAGGGCAGCAGACGCTCCGCGATCTGCGCATGGTCTTCGGCGCGTGCGCTGGCCGCGCGCTCCTCACGCAACGCAAGGTAGCTGCGACGAAGGCTGCTACGATCCACCCTTCCCCCCTCTGACTCCGCGTGCACCCACGGCCCTACCCCTGAGACACGGGCGCTCAGGGCGAGCCTGGCTCCTCGTGGCCCGCCTCTGCCGTCACGTCGGGTTGCGCCGCATCGCGGGCCTCCCGCACCAGCTCCAGGAGCGAGCGGAGCTTGTCCGCGCGCGCTCCCTGCGACTCCGATAGAGCGAGCATCTCCTCCGCGAAGGTCAGCGCCGCCAAAAGGTACACCTGCTGCGCCGGAGCCGCTGGCTTGGACCGCTGGATCGCGTGCACACGCTCCTCGACCATCGCCCCCAAGCGCTCGAGCTGGTCCTGCCCAGCGTCCGTCTTCACCCGGAGGGTCACGCCCGCGACGTGCAGATCCACGCTTCTCGTCTTCATTGCGCGCCCGAAGTTCAGTGGAGGAGGGAGGCGCAGGAGGGCCGCGCCAAACCGACGCCAGCATGGCGTGTAAGCGGACAAAAGGGAAGCCCAAGCCCAAAACCTGTTGACGCCTCCAGAGGCCTGCGGTAGCTCGCGCGTCCCACGCTGACGCTGGGCCGTTAGCTCAGCCGGTAGAGCAGTGGACTTTTAATCCATTGGTCGCAGGTTCGAATCCTGCACGGCCCACTGAGCCAGGGTTGTGGCTCGCGCGTTGACCCGTTCGTCTAGAGGCCTAGGACACCACCCTTTCAAGGTGGATACACGGGTTCGAATCCCGTACGGGTCACTCTCTCTCTACCAAAGCCGACCGCTGCGCCGCGGTCGGCTTTGTGCGTTACCAAGCGACGCTTCACCCTCCGAGGCCACCATGACTCACCCCTGGCACGACATCGCCTGCAACGTCGCCAACGCCGGAGACGTGTTCCCCACGGTGATCGAGATCCCCAAGGGAAGCCGTGTCAAGTACGAGCTGGACAAGGCGACCGGGCTCCTCGCCGTCGACCGAATCCTCTCCTCCGCCGTCCAGTATCCAGCCCACTACGGCTTCATCCCACAGACCTACTGCGACGATGGCGATCCCCTCGACGTCTTGGTCCTCTGCTCGGAGCCCGTCGTGCCCTTCTGCCTCATGCAGGCGCGCGCGATCGGCGTCATGAAGATGGTCGATGGCGGCGAGCTGGACGACAAGCTCCTGGCCGTCCATGCCGACGACCCCTTCTACGCCAACGTACGCACCCTTGAGGACGTCCCCGCGCTTCTCACCGCCCAGATCAAGCTCTTCTTCGAAGACTACAAGAAGCTCGAGAAGAAGAAGGTCGAGGTGGAAGACTTCGCTGGCGTCGAGCGCGCCTATCAGATCCTCTTGGACGCCCAGGCCCTCTACCAGCAGGAGAGGGACAAGCTGCGCGGCGCCTGATCACCTCCTCGCGCGGGTCCGCCTCCGCTCAATCGCCCGTCAGGCGCACCAGCGCGTACGCGCGCTTGCCCGCTCGGAGGACCAGCGCGCCCGGCGTCGCCAAGTCGCCCAAAGCGAGGACGCGTGCAGGATCATGGGCCTGCACGTTGTTGATGTACACGCCTCCCTGCTGGATGCGCCGGCGCGCCTCCCCCCGGCTCGGGAAGAGCCCCACCTCCACCAAGGCGTCCACCAAAGGATATCCTGCGATCAGGCGATCCCGTGGCACGTCGATCCCCGGAACATCCGCGAACACAGCCAGCAGCTCGGCCTCCCCCAGTCCCTCAAAGGGTCGGCCGAAGAAGACCTCGGTCGCCAAGGTCGCGCGCGCCAAGCCCTCTGAGCCGTGCACCAGCCTCGTGACCTCCGTCGCGAGCGCACGGTGGGCCTCGCGGCGGTGAGGCGCCTCCGCGTGGGCAGCCTCCAGCGCGACAAGCTCCTCGCCAGCCAAATCCGTGAAGAGGCGCAGGTAGCGGAGCACATCGGCGTCGTCCGTCCGCATCCAAAACTGATAGAACGCGTAGGGTGAGGCCTTCGCGGCGTCGAGCCACACAGCGTTGCCAGCGCTCTTCCCAAACTTCTCTCCTGCGGAGGTTGTCACCAGGGGCAGCGTCCACCCAAAAGTGTCAGCGCCGTGCTTCCGCCGGATCAGGTCGATGCCCGCGACGATGTTCCCCCACTGGTCGCCGCCCCCCAGCTGCAGGCGCACGCCGTAGCGCTCATAGAGGTGCAAGAAGTCATACGCCTGCAACAGCATGTAGCTGAACTCCGTGTAGGAGATGCCCTGATCACGCTCTTCCAGGCGCCGCCGCACACTCTCCCGCGCGATCATGGCGTTCACGGAGAAGAGCTTCCCAACGTCGCGCAGCCAGTCGAGATAGCGGACCTCACCCATCCAACTGAGGTTATCGACAAGCGCTGCGCCAGGTCCCTCCAGATCCACGAAACGCGCGATCTGCACACGGAGGGCGGCCACGTTCGCGGCAAGCACGTCCTGCGTCAGCAGCTGACGCTCGGAGGAGCGCCCCGAAGGGTCACCGATCATGCCCGTCGCGCCACCGACAAGCGCCACAGGCCGGTGCCCCAGGCGCTGCAACCGTCGCATCACCAGCAAGGGGAGCAGGTGCCCCACATGCAGGCTGTCCGCCGTCGGATCAAAGCCGCAGTAGAACGCCACAGGCCCGCTCTCCAAAAGGGCAGCCAATCCCTCCGGAGCCGTCAATTGCTCGACCAACCCTCGCTCACGCCAGTCAGCCCAGAAGTCCACCGCCATCGCTCACCTCGCACGCATCGCGCACCTCGTGGCCTCGTGGGCTCACCAGGCGCAGCCATCAACGAACCGTCCAACCCCCTAGCGCCTCCTCAGGAGGGTGCACCAGCGACAGCCCCTCGCCATCCTCCGCACTGGTAGCCAAGAGCATCCCCTCAGACACCCCAAAGCGCATCTTCCGAGGCGCGAGGTTCGCAACCACGATCACCCGCCGACCGACCAGGACGCTCGGGTCCGGGTACGCCGAACGCACGCCCGCAAACACCTGGATCACGCGACCACAATCGACGCTGAGGCGGAGCAACTTCTTCGCGCCCTCGACCTCCTCTGCGCTCCGCACCACGCCCACCCGAAGGTCCACCTTCGCGAAGTCTTCGAAGGTGATCGTCTCCCCGAAAGCCTCAACAGAGATCGCGTCGCCTTGCGCCACACCGGGCGCACCCGCCTCACCCTCTGCAGCCGCATAGGCCGCCTTCTCGTCCTCGATCATCGCCATGACCTGCTCCTCCGTGATCTTCTCCATCCAGCGGTCTACCGCGGCCAATCGCTCAGGCATCCAGCGCTCACGCACCAGGTGCCACCCCAACGCACGCTCATCCGCCAGGCCCACACACCCCGCGAAGCGCCGCGCTAGCCCGGGCGTCGCCGGGGCCACCGCCGTCATCAGCACCACGCAAGCGTGCAGCGCCAACGCACAGGTCTCCCCCGCTGCCGCGGGGTCCGTCTTGATCTGCACCCAGGGCTGCGACGCCTGAAAGAACTCATTGACGCGATCACCAAGCTCCAAGGTCACCCGGATGGCGGTCTTGTGATCGAAGCGAGCATACGCGCCATCGATCTGCTCCACCTTCTCCGCGATCCACCCGAAGAGCTCGTGCTCATAGGGCAGCGGAGGCACAACGCCACCAAAGCGAGCGTCGACAAACTTCGTGACGCGGCTGACCAGGTTGACGAGGTTGTTGAAAAGCTCCCCGTTGACACGGCCGACAAGCTCGGTCGCACTGAAATCCATATCCTCGACGCTGTCCGAGAGCTTCGCGCAGAGATAGAAGCGCAGGTAGTCGGGATCGAGGTGGCGCAGGTAGGTCGAGGCTCGGATGAAGGTCCCACGGGACTTGCTCATCTTCTCGCCCTGCACCGTCAGCATGCCGTGCACATGCACACGCTCGGGCATCCTCAGCCCGGCGGCGTGCAGCATCGCCGGCCAGAAGAGGGTGTGAAAGTACACAATGTCCTTGCCGATCACGTGAAGAATGCGAGCGTCGGAGTCCGCACCCCAGTAGTCCTCCCACGACACACCCTGCGCCTCACACCACGCCATCGTCGACGAGATGTAGCCGACTGGAGCGTCCAACCAGACATAGAAGTACTTGCCCGGCTCACCCGGGATCTCGAAACCAAAGTAGGGCGCGTCGCGGCTGATGCACCAGTCCTCAAGGCCACCCTCGATCCAGCGTTGCACGTAGTTCCGCACCGCGTCCTGCGGGACATGCCGCGGCAGCCAGGTCTCCAACACCGACACGAAGTCACGAAGCCGGACGTAGAGGTGCTCGGTCTCCCGCACGACCGGGGGTTTGCCTTCTATGGCGTCAACAGGATCGATGAGGTCCGTCGGCGCATAGGTGGACCCGCACGCTTCGCACACGTCGCCGTACTGGTCCTTGGCCCCACAGCGGGGACATGTGCCACGCACCATGCGGTCCGTCAGGAAACGGCCCAATCCCTCGGAGTACATCTGCGCTACCCGACGGCGCTCAATGTGACCTCCCTCTCGCAACGCCAGGTAGATGCGCTCCGCCATCGCCCGGTTCTCAGCCGAATCGGTCGACCCATACACATCATGCGAGATCCCAAAGGCGCGAAAGTCGGCCAAGTGCTCCGCACGAGAGCGCTCCGCCAGCTCTTGGGGCGTGATGCCCTGCTTCAGGGCGTTCAGCTCAACACCCGTACCGTGCACGTCGTCCGCGCACACGTAGAGAATGTCCTCCCCCCGCAGCCGCGCAGCCCGAACAAAGGCATCCGTCTGCACGTGCTCTACGAGGTGCCCCAGGTGGATGGAGCCGTTGGCATAGGGCAAAGCCGATGTGATCAGCGTCTTGGTCATCGTGGTCCTCCGCGCGGGATGCGCGCCCTCGCGCCTAGCACCGCGGCTAGGCGCCTTAGCGCGCAGCGATCACGTCCGCAAGCACCCCCACCAGGGCCCTCGCGCCCAACGCCACACCCTGTCGCCCTTCCTGCCCCCAGCCGCCCTTCCCCCAGCCGCAGCCCAGCCGCCAAGCGCCGACCTAGGACCACGCTCGCTGCGCCCCCTCCCAAGGCGGGGCAAAGCTCAGCCGATCTTCTGCTCAAGGTCGCGCGCCATCTCCGCGACCTGATCGAAGGACTCCGCCACAAGGAAGAGCTGCTGCGGCGCGTCGTAGTCGATGGTCAGTCCCCGAATCGTCTCCATCGTCAGTGGCTTCTTCTCCACTGTCGGATCCATCGAGCGGAGCAGATCCTGGATTCCCCCGTTGCTGCCGGCCCCAAAGACCTTCAGCTCGCCCCTCTCCAAAATCAGCCCGTACTCGAAAGTGTACCAGTAGAAGAGCCCCACCAGCTCCAAGCCCTCGCTGTCACCCGCAGCGACCGCCTTCGCAGCGGCACGCCCAATCGCGACGCTGACCTCCACAAAGGGGCCATGCATGAACATCGGCGCGTGACCGCGCAGCTCATGCAAGATGTCCGGCTCCGGCGTAAAGAAGGGATACGCATAGTGGCGCACATAGGGCGTCGACCGCATCACCCGCTGCTCCAGCAGGCTCAAGAACTCTCCTTTCTCCAAGAGACCGCCTACCGGGGCGAGCATGAACCCAGTCGCTGCCTCCATACGCGCCGACACCTCGTCTAGCTGCGGCACGTCGTCCACGGGCAACTCAAGGCGCTCACGCCCCTCCAAAAACGCCTCGCACGCGTAGTGGTCCTGCAACGGAATCAACACCTCGCTCACCAGCTTCCACGTCGCGCGCTCCTTCGCCGTGTAGACATAGCGCGGGATGTCCGGCCATGACGCAGAAGACTGCGCATTCAACGCGTCCACGCGAGCCCGGTACTCGCGATCATGAGCGCCGGGATAGTTCGTCTGAACGATGCTGCCATAGGCATGATTCGTAAAGGGAACGTCCCTCAAGAAGGTCCTGTCACGCCGCATCGTCACCTCTGATCATCCATGTTCACGGGGCTCCGCGCGCCGACGCCCAACGAGCAGCGCACGCGCGCATCACGACCCGACACTTTACCCAATCCATCCGCAGAGGGAAAGCGCAGCCGCATCGACCACTGCCCGCATCCGCTGCTCCGAAGCGGAGAGCGGCAGCGCTCGATCAGAAGCGGCGCAGCCATCCGGTCATGGGGTGGGGGCCTTGACCTCACGCGCTGAGAAGAGCACCACCTCGTCCATCGACACCACACCCCGCTCCACCACCAAGTGCTGATACGTGCGTCCTCCAGCGCTCGCCTCGACGCGCTGGCGTGGACCATGCGCCGCCCACTGCTCCCGCAAGTAGTGGACCAGCTCGCCGACCGTGATCACACCGTCGGCCGGCGCCACGTCGGCAGCTCCAGCCAACCCCTCACGCAGGAAAAAGGCCAGATACCCGCCCGCCTGGAAGGACGACGCCACCAGCGAGAGCACGTCCTCCTCAGAGCTAAACAGACCCAGCCGCCCAGGAGCGCTGATCACATCACGCGCAAAGCCGCCAGCATGACAGGAGTCTAGCGCAATGATGGCCAGGCGGCTCCGCAGCGGTGCCAACCAGGCGGCAAGCTCGCGATCGAGAATCGCTCCGTCGACCATCTCGATCGTCTCGTCCATCCCGTCCAGCTCCCCAGGCCCCCGCGCAGGGACCTGGTTCCCATGACCCGAAAAGAAGAACACAAACACATCCTGGGGCCCCGCCTCGCGCACCGCCGCCCGAACAGCCCTCTCCACGCTGGCGCGCGTCGCCTGCTCGTTCACCAGGAGCACGCTCTGCGGAGAGAGCACCCCACGCTCACGCACCGTCGCAAAAAGGGCGCGCGCGTCCTCGTCCGTACCGGCCAGGTCCGACGCGCGCGGATAGCGTGAGACACCCACGGACACCATCACAACGCGCCCCTGACGCGCCTCCAGCACCCGCGTGCTCTGACGGATGTCCAAGGTATAGGCGCCCGTCTCGCCCGGTGCGTAGCTCGTTACACCAACGCGATAGGTCCCGCCGACCGGAAAGACCAGCTCAAGCTGGCTGTCCGTGCCCATCCCAGGTGCGTCATCGTTGTCCTCCTGGAACCCATCAGGCCCCGTCACCAACAGGTAGGTGTCGAACTGGGACGAACGCAACGTGATCGTCAGCGCTGTGCCCGCCGGACCAGAGACACTGTAAAAGCGCACGAACTCCCCACTGGAGAGCCGACCATCCGTGGGCGACAAGACGCCCGGAAAACTCCCAAGGCCCGCAAGCGGCTGCGTAGCCTCCGGCGCACGACCAGGCGCCGATGTGCGCGAGCCGCCGATCCCGAACGCAGGCGCCTGCTCCTGCCCCCCCGGCAGATCCATCAGTCGGTGCTGCGCCACCAGGAGCCCGCCACCTCCCAACACGGCTCCGCCGGCTGGCCTCGCTGCCAGCACACCCTCGCCCATGGGCCACAATGCCACCACCAGCATGACCCACCACCACCCTAGGATCGGCTTCTTCATCGCGGATCACCTCCATGCGGCGCAACACCGCCACGGCATCCACTCGGCTGCGGTCGGGTTCCTGACGGCAGGGCTCACTCGCCCCGGCACGCACCATCCTCAACAAAACGCGCTCCACCTCAACCTTGTTCATGGGGGGGTGGAGGCGGGAGACTGGAGACTGCAGACTGGAGACTGCAGACTGGAGACTGCAGACTGGAGACTGGAGGTTGAGGGTTGGGGGTTGGGGGTTGGACGTTGGAGGTTGGGGGCTAGCCTCCAGTCTCCAGCCTATAGTCTCCAGCCTAGTATCCCCAGCCTCCTAGTGCGGCGGTTGCGGGTCGCTTGGGTCTCCGCTGGGGTCTCCGACCCAAGTCAAGACCAAGTCGTTGACGTTCGTCCCGGTCGCCTTGGTGATCACGGAGGCGCCAATGGCGCGCAGTGCCGCGAAGGTGTCGTGACCTGTGAGGCAGACCTCGGGTCGCCAGCCTGCCGCCTCCATACGGGGCCACGTTGCGCCATCCACGTAGGCGCCTGCAGCGTCGGTGGGGCCGTCCGTGCCGTCGGTGCCAGCCGCCCAGATGCCGACACCCGTCGATCCACGCAACACCTCCGCTGCTGCGAAGGCCAGCTCCTGGGCGCGTCCCCCAACACCTGGGCGCTCCCCGAGGGTCACCACGGGCTCGCCGCCGCTGACGAAGAGCCCTCGCCATCCCTTGGCCTGCAGGTCCAGCGCCTCCCGGGCGATGGAACGCCCCTCGATCGCTGCCTCGCCACGTAGCACAGCGTCTCGCCGACGAAGCGAGAGACCGCGTGCCCTAGCCCACGGCGCCAGCGCATCGACCGCAAGCTCCAGGGTTGCTACCAGAAGGGCGCCCTGGACCCCAGGGGAGCGAGCGACCGCCACGGTAGAGGACCTCGGCGCGCGCAGGAGGGCCTGCGCGCCAGGAAGATCGTCGAGCCGAATGCCAGCCCGAAGCAGCTCGTCCTCGGACGCCTCCTCGTCAGCCGGCGGCTCGTGGAAGAGGCCGCCCCCCAGGAGGTGCCAGGCGTCCCCTGGCACGTCGCTCATGCCCAGCACAAGGATCGGAGCCCGAGACCACCGAGCGAGCGCGCCGCCTTTGATGGCCGAGACGCGACGACGCACGGCGTTGATACGGTCGATCGGCAACGCGGAGTCGACCAAGCGCCGATGCAAGAGGAGCTTCTCCTGCAACGTGCAGGGGGGACGCGGCATGACGGTCAGCGCTGAGGCCCCCCCGGAGACGAGCGCCATCAGCAGGTCCTGCTCTCGTAGCTCCGCCACGAAGGACCGGAGCGCGAGACCAGCGGCGCCACTGGTGGCGTCTGGGTAGGGATGACCCGCTTCGATGCAGCGGTATGGACACCCCGTGTCCAGGAGCAGCTCGGTCCAGTCCTCCAGCGCGTGACCGCGCTTCGTCACCACCAGCGTACCGTCCAACCGGCGGCCCAAGACGGAAGCGGCGCCCGCCGCCATCGCCATCGCGGCCTTCCCCACCGACACCATGCGCAGCCGTCCGCCTGGCTTGGGATGCCAGCCGCCCCCCTCCCGCACCAAAGCGTCGTGCACCGCCTGGCGCCCGTGGACGCGTCGAAGCGCGACCTCCCACGCCTCACTGAGCGCGGCGCGTATCTCCCTCATGGCAACCCGGCGCGCAAGAGCCGCAACCTGCGCTGGTCCTCGTAGAGGCTCTGCGGGACAAGGTCTGGGCCAGCTCCCAACCCCTCGGACCAGTCCTCAGGCTCGGTACCGGCAGGCCCGCGCGTGAAGTCTGGGGCTCGCAGGGAGGTCCAGACGCGAAGGTCGGGGGAAGTACCGATCACATAGCCCAGGCCGAACTGATACGACCAGAGCTGGCCAGGCCCCCGGAGGTTCCAGAAGACCGACTCGGTCGCGGAGTGGCCCGCGCCGGAGCTGTAGGCGTGGCGATTCTTCCCCTGCCAGCCATCGTCCGTGTACGAGTCATCGATCAGGTTGGCCATAGCCAACGAGTGATGAAACTCCGAGAAGCCTGTCTGGGCGACGCCGCTCCCCCGACTGGGGAGTGAGCGACCGCCCAGGCTGCGCGTGCGCAGCCACACCACACCGCTCGTACCGAAGTCCCAGTTCTGGATGAAGTTGTGGCGTCCGCCCCGGGCGGTCGCGTCCCGAATCAACACCTCGCTCGACCGGCTCACCTCCACCAGGTAGCCGTTCCCACCAGGACCCCGATGGATGGCCGGCCCGAGCACGACATCGGCTATGCTCACCCTCTTGCTCTCGTCCACCAGCAGGCCGTTCGATTGCAAGTGCCAGTCGTCCTCGCCGGGATCGAAGGTCGCGACGCGTCGAATCCATCCGTCGGCCACCCGCACGAACGCTACCCCGTGGTGACGGGTGGCTGCCCATGCGAGGTCTTCGTCCACCACGGTGGAGAAGGCGAGGTCCTCGAGCCCGACCTCGCTCAGGTAGCCCTCGTCGACCTGCACAAAGGCCTCATCCCGCAGCAGCGCCGCGTAGCGCAGCGGCACATCCAGCGTGACCCACTCGCCCTCGACTGCGACGACCTGCCGCCGGAAGAAGATTCGGGGCTGGCCATTGAAGGTCACCCACGTGCCGGTCATGCCGTGCGCTTCAACAAAAGCCCGCGTGATCACCCACCCGACCCCGATGTCCTGGCCCACCCGGAGCTGTGACGCCCCGGCGACGCGCACGCGCGACGCGCGGGACTCACCATCTTCCAGCAAGGGAAGCAGGGGACCCTGGCGACGCTCGCCCGCGAAGGTGAACGATGCGCCGCGCCCCACACCATCACCCCACCCCAAGTGGAGGTAGGTCTCCGCAGCGCCTGCGCCCGCAAGGACCACGCCGGAGCGTCGCACCCACAGGCGGCCGGCGACCCAGTAGCGACCCTGGGGCAGGGCGACGGTGCCACCCTGCGGCAGCGCGTCGATCGCTGCCTGGATGGCGGACGTAGAGTCCTCCATGCCGCTCGGGTCCGCGCCAAAGTCCGTGACATCCACGACCGGTGTCGGCCACCCGGAGGGCGGATCTTCGCCATGACGATAGCCCGCATAGCTGAAATCGTGCAGGAAGGCCCCCGAGGGGTCGCTGGCATCAGGGGTCCAGGCTGGTGGATAAAGCGCAGAACGCCAAGAGTCCGGGTGCGCGCGGTGGTGAAGCAGCCAGCGCGCCTCCTCCGCACGCGCGAATCGCTGCCAGGGATCCAGAGAGGCGTCCGTGTCTGCGTCAGGGTCTGCGTCAGGGTCCCGCTCGTCCACCCCATCCTCCACGCGAGCGTCCGGCTCCGCGGCGGGGGCCGCCTCACCGCAAGCAAGCCCGCAGAGGGCGAGCACCAAGCAGGGGAGCGAGCCGACCTTCCAAGGGGATACGTTCACGAGGAGGCTCCGAGCGGGTGGCGGACACCGACAGCGCACCCGTCCATAGCGCCACTCAGAAGGGGTGGCTAGGCATTGCGTCGCTGTGCTCGCCGGAGCCCCCAACCCTCCCTTACGCTTGGCGCGACGCGCCGCTCATGCCAGGGTCGGGTGGTCCAACCGGCGCGGTCTCTCCCCTCACAACGAGGTGTCATGCGCATCGCAGATGTATCCGAGTTCTACGCTCCGCGCGGCGGTGGCGTGAAGACCTACGTCCACCAGAAGCTGGACGCGGCCGCACGCACAGGGCACGAGCTCGTCGTCATCGCGCCTGGTCCGACGGCGGGTATCGAGGAACGTCCGGGAGGGCGCATCCGCTGGATCGCCGGACCGCCCATGCCCCTCGATCCACGCTATACCTTGCTCCTCGACGAAGAGGCGGTGCATCGCGCTCTCGACGCCGAGGCGCCCGACCTCGTCGAGGGTTCCAGCCCATGGACAGGTGGCTGGTTCGCGGCCCGGTGGCCAGGATCCGCACCGCGCGTGTTCCCCTTCCACCAGGACCCCGTCGCTGTCTACCCCGAGACGCTGCTGGATCGCTGGCTCCCGGAACAGACGCTCAGCACCATCAGCGCGCCCTTCTGGGCCTACATCCGCTCCCTCGCTGGACGCTTCGACCAGACGATCACAAGCGGCCACTGGCTAGCAGAGCGGCTCCGAGGGGTCGGTATCGACAACGCTGTCGCCCTGCCCTTTGGAATCGACAAGGCCCGCTTCTCCCCGACGCACCACGACGCGCAGCTACGCACCACCTTGCTGCGATCCTGCGGCTGCAGCGACGACGCGGTGCTCCTCCTCGCCGTCAGCCGTATGCACCCCGAGAAGCGCCTAGGTACCGTCCTGGACGCCTTCTCCCGCGTGCGGCGCACGAGGGAAGCCGGCCTGGTGCTCTTCGGGGATGGCCCGCTGCGGCCCTGGATCGAGCGCCAGGTCGCCCGCACCGAGGGCGTTCACCTCGCTGGGTATACGCAGGACCTGACGCTCTTGCCCCGTGCCTACGCCTCGGCGGATCTCTTCCTCCACGGCTCCGCGGCAGAGACCTACGGTCTCGTCGTCGCCGAGGCGCTCTGCTCCGGCTTGCCGCTGGTGGTCCCGGCACGCGGTGGGGCTGCCGACCTGGCCGACCCCGCGTGGGCGGCCACGTACGCGCCAGGCGACGCTGAGGGCGCCGCACGAGCGGTCCACGAGCTGCTGGCGCGGCCGCGCGCAGCCCTGCGGGCTGCGGCAGCGGAAGGCGGGAGAGCGCGGGTCCAGACCATGGATGACCACTTCACCCAGCTCTTCGAGCACTACGCCGGGCTGATCTCCAGCGTGGGCAGCACCCGCTAGCAGGCGTCGCTCCCCGGGAGGCCGCCTAGCGCGGGTCAAAGGAGAAGACCTCCACCTCCACCTCCGCCCGGATGCGCGCGTTCTCCCACACGAGGACCTGATTCTCCAGGCTGACCTCCCCCTGGAAGCGCAAGAACTCCGACGGTGAAGGCGGCAGGCACCACTCGTCGATGTCGAAGCGCAGGTAACAGTCCACCTCTTGGAGCCGCACGTCCATGCGAATGGCGTCCATGGCGTCGAAAACAGGGCCATCGAAGAGCACGAGATCCAGCTCATTGACCTCGCCCTGACGCACGATGCGGAGGTCAGGGGTGCGGTGATCGACTGCCGTCTCGTGCACGATCACCGTCCGGCCGAGGAGCTGCTGAACCCAAGGGTAGCTCACCCGAACGGCCGCCACGAGCTCGCCTGGAGAGTCGCCCTGACGGGCAAAATCGAAAGCGTTGCGTCGCTCTAGGTCATCGTGCACATGCGCCCTACGGAGCGTGACCCTCACCTGGCGGTGGTGGAAGAGCAAGGCCGCGGCCATGACACCCGACCCCTCCGCGTCCGACACGTCGAAGTGCTCCAGGTAGAGCGCTGAGGTGCTTGGGAGATGTGCTCGCCCTGCGACATCCCGCGCGCGAACCGGCTCCGCTTGCTCGTGAAAGTGCTGGTCCAGGGTGTAGACGATGCCGTCGTTGGGCTCGTCCCCGGGGTTGTTGAGATCCAAGAGCCGGATCAGGTTGCGCGTGTCGCTCAAGCGCGGATCAGAGCCCAACACGTGGTGCATGCGAATGCCGGTGAAGTTCGGATTGTTCGCGGCGTAGGGGCGGTGGTCCCAGCGCGCGATGTGATCCATGACGTAGTCTGGGTGCATGTGCACAAAGTCGGCCGTGTTCAGGCCAATCTCATCGCCGATCGTGCGCACGGTGGGGTTGTCGTAGAGCCTCGCGAGACGAGCGCCCGCGATCACCCCAGCGATGGTCGCCCACCGAACGACGCGGCCCTCGCTCGCCAACCCCTCCAGGTCATGCTCGATCAGGTAGCGGATGACGTGACATCCCATCGAGTGGCAGACGAAGCGCACGTGCGTGGCTCCCGAGAGGGCCATGCGATGCCGCACGAACTTGGCAACGATCAGCGCGTAGCGATGCACCGACTGCGGGCTGTTGCGACGGAAGCGCTGAATCTGGGCCGCCTCTGGCCCGGTGATCCACGGCGCAGGCGTCGCCCCGTAGTAGTTGACCCCGATCAGCTGATTGGGAGCCTCCGGCTCACGCGTTCCATCGGGAATGCCGTCCAGGAAGGGCTGCATGGCGCGGCCGATGCCTCCCGCCGAGCGCGGCTCACCATAAATCTGGCTCTCGACATCCGACTCCCGAACGCTCCTGAAGCCGTGCACCTGCACCGTCAACGTCGTCGCAGGATCCCAGGCGAGGGGGCGGTCGAGCGCTGGCGGCGGCGCGCAATCGGCGGGGCAGGTGCGCTCCGTCTCACAGGGCTCGCAGACGCCATCGCCACAGGAGGCCCAGCGCTCCGGGTCGACCGTCGGTCCCAAGCACAGGCCGAGCAGGCAGATACCGCTGGGGCAACTCTGGGGATCGCGGACGTCGCAGCTGTAGTCGAAGTCCAAGGAGCTCGGGCAGTCCACCGGTGGCTCCGCGACATCAGGCGGCGCGGCGTCCTCCTGTGCATCCCCTTCCGAGTCGGCGGGATCCTCAATGTCCTCGACCTCCTCCTCGGTCGCATCATCGAGGTGCCCAATGTCCTGCTCCACGTCGTCTGCGATGTCCTCCGCTACCCCATCCGCCAGGGCGTCGCTGGGCTGCGGTCCGGGGTCTTCGTCCTGAGGCGCGACGTCCTCGGCGACGTCCTCCGCGGGAGGCAGGGTGACGTCGTCTTCCCCCCCGGAGAGGGACGCACCCTCGTCTCCGCACGCCGCCAACGCCAAGAGCGCTGCCAGGCACCAGCTCCAGTAAGGCCGCCCGATCATCCAAACCTCCGGTCCAACCCACGTCCACCATCCTCACGATAGGGTACCCCCGCGAAAAAAGGCAACCTTGGCTGTCGGATGCATCTCGCCGCGGTGCCGCGACGGCGCTCACCTCCACCGATGGCGTCCCCGCGCCCTCAGGGCGCGGGGGAGGAGGGCTGCGCTCTCCGCAAGATCCGCCCCTGCTTGCCTTGTCCGCGACGATTGCCCTAGGCTGCTGGCGGATGTCGGCTCCCGCCATGGAAGCGCTCGCAGCCTGATGCGCTGCGCGGGGAGAGACCGACGCCCCCTTGCCGTCGCCGGCCTCGCGGGTCCCGGATCGCGCGCGCGGCAGGCGCGAGGCGCGCGGCGGGGAGAGCATTGATGAAGCGCTACGGAAGGGAGTCCCACGTGTTGAAACCAGTGCAAGTGCATGCGCCCCTCGCTCTGCTCGGACTCGTCGTAGCCCTGGGCATCGCCGCTGGCGGGACAGCGGGTTGCAAGGACGAATCGACGACGGACGAGCGAAGACCACAACCGGAAGATGCTGTCGAGGACCTAGGAGGGGAGGGAGACACGAGCGAGGACCCCAGCGTCGACGAGCCAGACAGTGTGCACGACGCGGACGCAGCGGCGGATCCTGATCCGGACGTCCAACGGGACATTGAGGAGCCTGAACCTTGGTCCGACCATCTTCTGAGCGCCGACGAGATCCACGCGCTCGCAGACCCTTTCATCGGCACGGGGGGGCTCGGCTTCGGTTACGCGGGCCTCACCCCCGCTGTGCAGCGTCCGAGCGGCCTGATGAAGGTTGGACCGGACACCACCCAACGCGGGGCGCACCTCGAACAGCAGCACTTCAGTGGATACTTTGCTCGGGATGCGCACGTCCGGGCGTTCAGCCACGTCCGCTTGGTCGGCACGGGGGCCGCTGACCTGGGCAACCTCCGCCTCCTCCCGCTGCGCGCACTCCCGGAGCGACCCGCGTCGCCGTGGACGACCTTGTCGGACGAGGAGGCGCGCTACGGCTGGTACAGCGCCAGACTGCCCGACGAGGCGCTCAGCGTGCGGCTGACAGCAGACGACTTCGTGGCGTTCCACCGCATCGACGCGGAGGGCGAGCGACCCTTGGTGCTCCTGCTCGACCCAATCTCTTCGATCACCTCCCGGACCTCCTCCTTCGCGACGCTTGCCCGCACGGACGGAGGGTTTGAAGGCTATCTCGACTTCCAGGGGTCCTTCACGGGCCGCCAGCGAGGGTTCCGCCTCTTCTATTCGGTCAGCTTCTCGACAGCGCCCACAACAGCGCACCAGCACCACGGGGAGAGCTGGCAGCCTTGGCCGGATAGCGACGAGGCGTCGGGCGACCAGGTGCGCGTCGCGTTCGTCTGGGCCCCCGATCCTGCCACAGGCACTCCCCCACCTCTCGAGGTGCGGGTGGGGATCTCCCTCGTGGACGCCGAGAACGCGCGCGCGCACCGGGAAGCCTGGAGCGGGCGCAGCTTCGAGGCTGCTGAGGCCGCGGCGGTTGCGGCGTGGACCGAGCGCTTGGGTCGGATGCGTTTCGCGGCTGCCACACGAGCTGACGCGGTGCGCGTTGCCACGGCGTCGGCCAACCTGTGGCGCATGCCCTCGCGCCTGGATGAGCCCGACGGCCGATTCCGAGGCCTGGACGGCGAGGTCCATCGGGTACCGGAGGGCTACCGCTACTACTCGGACTTGTCGCTATGGGACAGCTTCCGCACCACGCACCCGCTCTACGTCCTGCTCGACCCCCTTTTTGCGCGCGACACCCTCTTCAGCCTGCACCACATGGCCGAACGGCAACCCCGCATGCCCCGCTGGCCAGCGATGCTCTCGGAGACGGGCTCCATGCTTGGCGAGCCCGCGGTGATGCTCTTCGCCGAAGGGGTGCTGAAGGGCATCGACGGCATCGACTACGAGCGCGTCCTGGACCTGTTGGAGCGTGACGCCTTCGGACACCCCGAGCTGGGCGAGGCGCAGAGGGTCGGAGCCGCGGACTGGGTGACGCTACGCTACCTCCCCGCCGAGGACTTCAACGAGTCGGTGTCCAAGACGCTGGAGTTGGCTTGGTCGGACGACGCCCTGGTCCGCATGGCGACAGCGCTGGGGCGGACGCCCCACCCTGAGGCCCTCGTTGGCCGCGACAACTGGAGATCCATATTGGATCCCGAGACCCTCTTCTTTCAGCCCCGCCTCCGCGACGGAACCTTCGCTCGGGTCGAGGATCTCAACCGATTCGGCATGCGTGCCGGCCCCTACACGGAGGGCAACGCCTGGCACTGGCGCTTCTACCCGATCTGGGATCCCGACGGCTTCCGCGACGCCATGGGCGGTCCTGGCGCGCTCCGGGATGCGCTCTTGCCCTTCTTCGAGGGCTCCGGCATCGCGCAAGAGCGCCCGCTCGACACGAGCTTCCCAGACCGCTTCTACTGGCACGGCAACGAGCCCACCCTCAGCGCGGTGTGGTTTTTCGCTTGGTCCTCCGCGCCCGAGCTGGCCTCGTGGTGGGCTCACCGAATCTTCGAGCGCGCCTACGGGACGGGCGTGGACGGCATCCCTGGCAACGACGACGGCGGCACCTTGAGCGCGTGGCTCCTGGGGATGGCCATGGGCCTCTACCCGATCGCCGGCACCGAGCACTACGTCATCTCTACGCCTCGCCTGCCGCAGGTTGCGATCGACAACGGCGCCTTTGTGCTACAGATCGCGAGCGAGCCGAGCGAGGTGGGGGAAGCCCCTCCCCGCCTTGTGGTGGACGGCACCCCATGGACCGGCCCGCTGATCGACCACGCGACGCTGCGCGGCGCATCGCTCCTCTTCTCCCCCTGAACCCCCACCCCGCCATGAAGCGAACCCCTTACACCCTGATGGGCTGCCTCGCGCTCTCTACTTGGCTTGGCGCGTGCGCGAGCACGGCGCCTACCTGGGCGCCCGATGCAGACCAAGCGCGAGACGACGCTTACCACCGGCCCGCTGGCGACAGCGCCGAGTGCACGTGGGTGCCCCTCGTGCTCCGGGTGTGCGACGTTCAAGCGCTGCCCTCGGGGTGGGCTGCTGCTTTGCCGGCGCTCTCGACGATCGAGCTCCATGTGGAGGATGGCATCTCGCCGACACCGATCTCCATGGGAGTGATCGAGGTCACCCGACCGCAGGCGCTGCAGCAAGGGCTGCGCTTGGCCTACTGTGTGAGCCCTGCGGAGGCAGCACGCTTCGGTGAGAGCGGCGGCGCGGCGGCTTGGCGCGTGTTCTCCCTTGAGCACCACCCCGAGCGGCTCCCAGAGGCGAGCAGGGCCGAGTTTGGTGTCGTCCGCGGCGCAGGCGGTGCGCCGGTAGACTTGGCGCTCCGTCGACCCCAGGAGCTCTGCTTCCAGCCGACCGGCGGGCCTTGATGCCTTCGCGTCTTAGCGCTCGAACCCGAAGCGCTCATAGACGTCGATGACCTCCCCCACCCCGTCCCTAAAGAGCGTGTCCAAGAAGTGAAACCACGCCTCGAGGCCGACCACGTTGTCGGGTAAGCGCGCGTGGCTCGTGCGCTCCCATCGCTCGTTTCTCAGGATGAAGTCGAACTGCATGTAGGCGTTGGTCCCGCCGCCCGGTAGGTTGCCAGCGAAGGGTAGCGCGGCGACGACGGGAACATGCCCCACGGGGCGCAGCACGGGAGGGAGCTGCGTGGCGCCCAGGATTCGTGCCATCAGCACGTTCGTCTCGTCCGGGACGACCTCATCCTCGAAGGCCATTGCCTTGAACACCTGCAGGGGAGGATCGTCGAAGAAACGGTCGCGCGCGAGGTGGGCCGCGTAGTTCGCCGGGTCACCACGATCGAGGACGGCCTGGAGCACGGGGAAGAGGATGGCCAGCTCGGCGTCCGAGAGGCTGGATCCAGCCAAGATCCTGAAGATCGGCGCGAAGTCCGGGGAGTACTGAAGGATGTCGCTGACGCGGGCTCCCCCAATCGCCAGCACGCTCCCTCGGACCCCCTGCGCGTAGGCGAGGAACTCCGGGCCCATGATGGCCCCGAGCGAGACCCCCAGGTAGGCGAGATTCGCCGTGTCGACATCCGGCTGACCGTCCCCCGTGATGTCGGGCGCGCTCTGAAGGTAGACGAGCAGCCCCAGCTTGTCCCACGCTGCCTGCCGCCAGTTGTCGCGCATGAAGGTCATGTCGATGCGTGAGCCGCGGAGGCCCAGGAAGTTGAGCACGCTGGTCAGCTCGTTGCTCCGATCGCTGCGCCATGGGTGGTCCCCGTGCTCCGGTGCGTCTAGGGAGATCGTGAGCATGCCCAGGGGCGCCGCGCGCACAGCCAAGCGGCGGGCCTGAGCCCTGTCGCCTCCAAGCCCGTGTCCGAAGATGAGCGTTGGGTAGGGAGCGGCGAAGCGCGGCGAGCCGTCCGGGCCCTCGCTGCGCGGCACGTAGGCCCGAATCTGTAGATCATACCACGTAGGCTCTTGCTCTGGCGGCACCAGCAGCCCCCGCCGGTCTGCCGAGCGGTAGTTCGGGACCCGGAGCACGAGGTCGCACTCGATGAAGTCTGGGTGCGAGGGCGCCGCGCAGGTGGGCGGAGCGGTCGGCTCAACGTGACGGCGTGCGATGTCCTGCGCGATCGCGTCCCCTTCCTGCCGCAGGCTCTGCGTCGTGAAGACGAAGGCACCCACCACCTCGTCGGCGACCAGCAACGCCGCGGCCTCGGCCGCGGCGAGCGCGCTACGTGTGCGCGCAGCAAAGGCGTCCATGGGCGGCGGCACCACGTCAGCCCGCAGGAGCGCCTCCATCCAGGGGGAGGCCATCAAGGGCTCCCCCGTGGCAGAGCGTCCATCGGCCGTGATGAAGAAGGCTCCGGCCGCGCGCTCCGGGAGGGGCAGCATGGGACGCAAGACGAGGGTGTCGTCCCCAGGCGCGACGAGCACCTCGACGGGGATCTGCCGAAAGACTCCCGTGGGGTCGACAAACCCGAAGACGATCGCCCGCGAGCTCTCGCTCGCTGTCTCGCCTGCGGGGTGGAGGAAGGTGTCGGGATCGATCGGGCGGGAGAAGCGGACGTAGGCACCGCCGATGGTACCAAAGCCGTCGAGTAGCCCTAGGTCAGCCATGACCCCCTGTGCCGGCCGCGACAACCTGCGCAGCGTAGGGAAGCGCTCCACGTCGATGTGGACCCGCAGGCCCGTCGCCGTGTCGGGAGCGGGACGCGTGAGCCAGTCGTGCGGATAGAACTGCAGGTCCTGCGACATAGGATCGAAGAGCAACACGGCCGCCGAGGCGCAGTCCTCCGGGCATGCGTCCGCCTCGTCCTCGTCGCAGACGCCATCCCCGCAGGTAGCTCGAGCGCCCACCCAGGGTGGCAGGTCCTCCGGTGGCGGGGCCACGTCGGCGTCGTCCTCGCCACCCTCCCCGTCGGGGTCGGTGTCTGTTGGGCTGATGTCGGCGTCCGGATGCACGACATCCGCGCTAGGGTCACCGCGCTCCGCGGGAGCCTCGTCGCCGCAGGCGGCGACGAGCACCAGCAGGGTAAGCGCCGCCAACCATCGCTGGGGCACCTGCCCCTCCCCTGTCCACGTTGTCCACACGCGCCGCACCTCATGGAGCGTGCGGAGGTCGCGCGGCTCCCGCGCCCCCTCCGCCGTGAAAGCACCGCCGACAGCACCCGCTCCGGTGGACCGGCCCGGCGTGCGTTCGACGCGAGGGATCGTAGCGCGCGTTGGCGACGCGGTCGAGTGGGCTCGGGGCGGGCCCTGCGACCGGATGACCTCAGACGGCGAGCCGCCCGAGGAGGGTCGAGGCGATGGCCAGGCCGAGCGCACCGACGACGGCGACGGAGGTCCCGTAGCGCCCTTCACAGGCCCTTCCCTCCCCGTTGGAGGACGCCGGCTGGAGGGCTTCGGTGCTGAAGACCGCGGGGAAGGCCCAGCCCGGGTGGTCTGGACTCCAGCCGTGGTCGTGGCGGAGACGACGACGGAGAGCGCGCAGGAGGGGGTCCCCGTGGGCCTCGCCGAGCGGCGCCGCGCGGAGCGCCAGGGGATCGCGTCGCCCCCCTGCACCGCCCGCGACGAGGGTCGGGACGTGATGGCGCGCGGCAGCGTCCAGCAGCCGCGCCTTCTCCGCCAAGTCATCGATCGCGTCCACGAGGTAGGTGGTAGGGGCTTGCACGATGTCCTCCACGTTGGTCGCGTCGAGGAAGACAGGCTCTAGATGGAGGGTCACGCCTGGCTGGATGTCCACGAGGCGCTGGCGGAGCGCGTGCAGCTTGGATCGTCCGATGGTGGAGCGTAGGGCGTGTACCTGGCGGTTGAGGTTGGTCGAGCAGACGTCGTCCGCGTCCACGAGGCGGAGGGCGCCGACACCTGAGCGGACCAACGCCTCAGCGACCCAGCCGCCGACGCCACCGACGCCGACGATCGTCACCTGAGCGACCTGAAAGGCCGCGAGCGCGGCGTCTCCGTAGAGCCGCGCGACACCGGAGAGTGATGCATCGACAGGGCTTTGCGCATGCTCAGCGGGCTGCTGAGGGAGGGCGCACGTGAGGTCCCTGTGCGGGGCGGACCTTGACGTGGACGTCACATCTCGTGATACTGCCGACGTCTCTCTGCGTGGTGGGCTCGGTCGGATGCCCTCGCTCGCATTCTCAGGCAATGTGGAGTTCGGTTTCATGGCGCGCACAGCATCTCTTCCTCTTCTGGTTGCCAGCGTCCTGCTGGTTCTCTTTTCTTCCCTCTTGTCGGGTTGCGACGACGGAGATTCGACGCCGCTTCTGGACGGTCAGTGTCGCACGGCGAATGACTGCCTGGAAGGAGAAATCTGCAGCCCAGACGGCTTCTGCGAGGTGGATCTCCCCTGCGGCGGCCCCTGCGCGCGTGGTCAGGTGTGCAATGAGTCGACGGATCGCTGTGAGCCTGCGGACGCGACCGACGTCGTCGAGGACGCGGACCCCGATGACGTCACTGAAGACACGACGCCTCCGGACGTATCCCCTGGGGACGTAGACACCACGCAGCCCGAGCTGCCGCTCGGGTGCAACCCTCCCTGCACGGGCAACCAGGTGTGCCAGAACGGTCAGTGCGTGTCCGTGTCCTGCGGCCTGCAGGAGAGCGACTGCCAGGACCCTGACCGCCCCTTCTTGAACGTCGAGACCTGCCAGTGCGTCTCCTGCCTGAACGAGACGCAGTGCGAGGCGGGCGAGGTGTGCGCTCGGAACGGGCGCTGCTTGGTGTCGACGCAGCCCTGCCAGAGCCGCTCGGACTGTGGCGTGAACTTCTGTCAGTCGGGTTATTGCGTGCAGTGCATCTCGAACGGCGACTGCTCGGAGGGCCAGTTCTGCAACCGCGGGGCCTGCGGCGCGTGCACCTGCGACGAGGGCTTCGTGTGCGATCGCAACGGGCGTTGCATCGACGAGAGCCTGATCTCCGGCGCCTGCACGACCCCGGCCGACTGTGTCGCGTCGGCGTCGGCGCTGGGCTGGCAAGGTGATGTGTCGAACCTCGGCTGTGATCCCCAGCTCGGCTGCTTCGTGCGCGGCACCTGCAACAGCCCTGCAGCCGGCGCGCAGCAGCCGGATCCCTGGGCTGGGCAGTGCGCCGCGGGGGCAACCTGCCAGGAGTCTGGCGGACTTGGCGGCGGCTTGCCGATTCCCATCCCGCTGCCCGGTCTTGAGGCCGGCTTCGCGTGCGCGTGTGACCCCGCCCAACCGGAGCAGTGCCGCGCGGGCGAGGAGTGCCGCGAGAACACCATCGAACTCTTCCCAGGATTCCCGTTGCCGGGCGGTGACGGTCACTCGTGCCAGGGCCCCTCGCAAGGCGGCGGCGGCTTCCCGCTGCCCTTCTGAGGAGCGGAGCGCGCGCCGGGCTAGCTGTAGGCCCCGGCTCGGCGGAGCACTGGGCTGTCCAGAACCCTCGGGAGCCAAAGTCCCATCGAATCCGGGCGAGCCACCTTATCGCGTCGACTGGCCCGGGGTCCCTCAGAGTGAATCAGCGCCTACTTTCCGCCTCAATTCGCAGTGCTTGTCTTGCGAAAGTAGACCGACACAGCCGCGAGCAGCGGAGCCGCTTCCCTTGATCCAGAGGGCCGCTGTGGCTTCAGTTCCCGTCGTCAGGGAAAATGCGCATTTCACGCTCAAGGATGACTCCATGTATCCGAAGTACTGCCTCTCGGGCCAGGTCTACAAGGCGGCGCACGTCGTCGGAGTGCGCACCTCCGAGATTCTCGATCCAGTTCGCGTGGCGCTCACTGATGCACGCTGCGCCGATACGCTTCCCCCGCAAGCCACACTGGTCGATCAGCCGTCCAGCAGGTACGCCGTCGACAGCCTTGAAGACGCTTCCACATGTGTGAGGATTGACCGGTTGTTTCTCGATCCGCTTCTGCTGGATCAGGCGATGCTTGGCTGCGATCGATGCGGGACTGTCGACTCCTCCTGCAAGTAGTTCGACACTCAGCACAATCAGCCCCTCGTCTTGAATGCGAGATCCACGGTACCTAAGTCCTGCCTCCTGAGCATTGAGCTGTCGCACAGAGCCAGTCGCAGGATCCAGTACGCGTACGCTGGATAGGCGTTGGGCAACGCATTGTCCGTCGGGTCCTCCCACCCCGGCGTTGATGGCTACACCCGCTCCGATGGTCCCCGGAATCACCATCAGGTGTTCCAGCCCGGTCAAGCCGGCCTTCATAGCCTCGCTCGCAATCCGCGGCATGGACACAGAGGTGTCGGCTCGAATGATCTTGCTGTCTGCATGAACTTCGAGGCCCTGCGCTCCGCGCCGGAGAAGCAACGAGATTCCAGCGAGCCCAGCACTGTCGATGAGCAGATTGGAGCCCCGACCGATCAGCCACAACGGTAACCCTACGGTGCGTGCATGGCTGGCAGCGCGCTGAATGTCCTCAACTGTCTGCGCCACAACAGCGTATTGCGCTGGCCCTCCGATTCGAAGTGTTGTGTAGCGCGCCAGCGAAGTACCTTCGAGCAACGCGACTGGCGCTGAGTCTTCACTTGTCATGGCCCACGACCTCAACACTACCTCCGAGCGACCGCAGCTTCCCAATGAAGCTGTCATAACCCCGCTCGATCTGCCATGCATCCGCAATAGTTGTGGTCCCCCGTGCGGTCATCGCAGCGAGAGCCAAGGCGACGCCAGCACGGAGGTCAGGCGCCCGGACGGACGCGCCAACCAGTGAGTCGCCCCCATCGATGTAGAGGAGATTCCCTTCGATCTTCATTTTGGCCCCCATGGCCGCAAACTGTGACGCATACGCGTAGCGACCCGGGAAGCGAAGATCGATGATGCGTGACTGGCCATGAGCCATCGTTCCCCAAGCGGCGAACAGCGGCTGCATGTCCGAGTTGATTCCTGGGTAGGGTCCCGTGCTGATCTCGATGGGAAGACAGCGTCCACCACGCACGACCACGGAGTTGTCGCCTCGATACAAGCGGGCACCGCTTTCGCGAAGGTGAATCAGCGGCACCTCTAGGTCGTCGAAGGGGAAATCATGGATCTCAACGTCACCGCGGGTCATCACCGACCCTACCAGCCATGTCAGTGCCTCCATGTTGTCGGGCAGCGTCCTGACCTTGGCTCCTCCCAACCGGGTCGTACCCACGACGTGAATGTGCTCCTGACCGTGAACGTGGACCTCAGCCCCCATCAACCGGATCAGGTCGCAGAGATTGAGAATCTCCGGGCGTACATGAGGATTCCAGATACGTGTCTCCCCCTCTGCAAGGCTCGCGCAGAGTAGCGCGTTCTCTGTGGCACCCGTCGAGCGAAGTGGGAGGTGGATATCCGCTCCGCGGAGTTGGCCCTCAGCACACAGATAGGTCTCTTCCTCCCAGACGCGGGCGCCGAGTTGCTCAAGTACCTGGACGTGAAGGTCGTACTTTCGATCTCCTAGGCGACACCCCCCAGGAAGGGGTACAGAACCTCGCCCATGGCGCGCGGTAAGTGCTCCCAAAATGAGCAGCGTGTTTCGAATCGAGCGGCCTTCCCAGGTCAACCGCGTCGACGGATCGACAACCTCTTCGATCCGGATCCAGTCCGCCCCGACGGTGCATGACTTCCCAAGGCGTTCGAGCATCGCGACATGGATCTCTGCATCTCGAAGTCGGGAAGGATAGTTCAATATCTCGATAGTCTCGGCGGTGAGCAAAGACGCCGCAAGCAAGCGCAATGCAGAGTTCTTCGCGCCACTCACCCGAACGTCACCCTCCAAGCGACTCTCGGAAAGCCGATAGACGAGGGTCGCCTCATCGCTATGCACAATCATCTTCATTCTCCGTGCAACCAGGGTAGGCACCGGACAGCGCAGCCTCAAGGCTGCCAGAACGAATCGCGTCCAGGCAGCCCAATGAGCCGACAATGTTACGCCTCCTGACGACGCATTTCCAGTGCGGAGTTCCAGTCGCACTGAGGGCGGTCGAATTCCAATCCCCCAGTCCGGTGAGGGAAGACGGTAGGCATGGGACCAACACGCGAGACGTCGTCCGTTAGGAAAAGAGATAGAGTCCCACCATGTGGTGTACGAGCAGCCGATAGGCTGACGGTGATGGAGGAGGTCACCGGGTTCCTGTAGAAG